>Ga0325405_1001016_pt1 | contig 28231 bp, 24 predicted proteins | sample PopdelMetagenome_21_FD_205663 | JGI IMG/M metagenome (GOLD analysis project Ga0325405, IMG submission 205663) | Populus deltoides microbial communities from Bellville, Georgia, United States - Xylem-Control-R2 | ecosystem: Host-associated > Plants > Phyllosphere > Stem > Wood/Secondary xylem...
ATATACTTTTATGTCAAATTTTATCCCGTTTCCCCCCTTCAATTTCGCCTCTCATCATTTTATTTTAATTAATTTTTATTTTAAATTTGGTCATCATTCTTTCAATTTCTATTTATTTATTTTTATCTTTTTTCTTAATTTTTTTTTCAATTTCATCCATCACCATTTGATTTCAATTTATTTTTATGTCAAATTTTGTCTCATTTGTTTTTATTGTTATTTGTTTGGTTTTAGATCATTTTCTTATTGTTTTTTTTCTCTTTCTCCAAGTTCATCCTTCATTATTTTCTAAATGAGAATTTTACTTCATTATTTTTTAGGTTTTTCCTTCTATAGGGTTTGTTCCGAGCTCATGGCTAGGGTCACAGGGGTCAACGAGTTAATTAAGGTTGACTCAAATTTTTTTTTTCACTTTTTTCTCTATGAGGTTATCACAGTCTCATGCCCATAATCGCGGGGTCAACGAATTAACTCAGATTAACTTGAATCTTTTTTTTTTCTATTGAGTTTTTAAAATCAATTTTCTTTTCATTTTTAACATTCGATATTAAGTTGTTTGATAATTGATTTTCATTAGTTTATTTAATTTGCTTTTGACAGAATTACCTTGATATCACAACACTGTCACATATTTAACATGCTGATTAGGATGAGCTCAAGTCAGTTTTTTACTTTTTTTGCCATTATTTTTTGCCAGTTTCTTTATTGTTGTGACATTTTTCTTTATAATATCAAAATTATATAATTTTATTAAACTTAGTTAAGTCAATGATTGGGAATTTTAGTTTTATTTTTCTTTTTATAAATACTTGGAACACCTTATTTTTACATGATGAAAAAAAAAAAAAATCAAATTTGTCCGCAGTGGAGCAGTGACATCTATGTAGTTGATTTCTATTTGAGAAGCATTTCCTTTGTTTTTTTTTTCAACCATGTATGGCAAAAATATCTCTTGAATTACCAATATATATATATATATATATATATAATATCGTAATATGTCTTTTTATCTTTATGAATCTTTATTTTTGAATATTTTTATGAGACTTGATAAAAAGAAATCTTGATTTATAGAGCTTCCAGCATTACTAAAAAATAAATAAAAAGGTTGCATGGTTGGAGTGTGAGGGAGCGAGTCAAGCAAGCAAATATCCACAAGCTGGCACGTGCAAAGCCGTGAGAAACACAGTTGCCTTCCTTCCAGATTCATTAGACGTTCCTTGTGATTCTAGCAGAAGTGCATGGCTCAGAATTCGCCAACTCAGCATTCCTCTAAATTTCCCCTCCTCAAAATTTTCAAAATAATCCAATTAAGTACTAAAAATATCCCATTAAAAAAAGGATGGATCATCGTTCCCAGCAGCACCCATATTTCCTCGAAAGACCGACAGTGGAGAAAGCTCTCCAATGGCCCAGTTAATATCTCCTGTATGCACAGATGCACTTAAGATTAAAAAACCATCTAACGTTTTCCATATTTCTTCAAGAGGAAAGACCGCCCTTTATCATAATAATTCCCGGAGTGTTTTGAACTCTAAGAGAAGAGATTTTGGCAGAATCAGGGTTGCAGCCAACAGTTCAGCCTCTGCAGATGCTGTTGCCGATGATTATTACGCGGTCTTAGGTCTCGTACGTACTTACCTACCTGCTCTTTACACTGCTTTTCATTTCCTTAGTTACTGCTTTTAAATAAATATAGCAATCATAACCAAATCCGTCTTAATATCCAGAGATTATATGATTATATTTATATTTAACTACGTTGTTGATACTGATCATCAGTTGGTGCCGTTGGCTTATTGTTATTTTTATTATACATTATTATTATGTTGGCATGCATGCAGCTTCCAGATGCGACACCAGAGCAGATCAAGAAGGCTTATTATAGTTGCATGAAAGCATGTCATCCAGACTTGAGTGACAATGACACAGATGCCACAAATTTCTGCATGTTCATCAATGAGGTCTATGCGGTGGGTTGTTCATCCAGTATTGCTTGCGCTTTTTGAAAGATTTCTATTTTTTTTTTTGATGCGTAGCTTCTGCTGTTATTATTGTTAGTATTATTAATATGGTTTGTTGAAGTGCCGCAGGTGCTTAGTGACCCTTTGCAGCGCATGATCTATGATGAAATTCATGGCTTCACATTGACGGCGACGAATCCTTTCTTTGATGATTCCAGCCCAAAGGATCATGCCTTCGTTGATGAGTTTAGCTGCATCGGTAATTATAATATATAGTTGAACTTTTTTGTTTTGTTTTTGCGTTAAAAACACATGATCAAATGCTAGTTTTCAGTGCCATTTAACTAATAATTTTATGGGATGTGGGTGCCAAATAAGATACAAGATTATTGGCCTAGTGAAATATCCCTGTGGAAAACCCTGGGATATTGCATGACATAGTTTTTATGGTTTCTGGAAAGGGATTTCTGTTACCCAAAATTAATTAGACCTTAATCAATAATTTTTAAGGCTGATATCACTGTCTATGCTGTATTACTTCCAGGATGCAAAAATTGTGCCAATGTGGCTCCTGATGTATTTGGAATTGAGGAAGATTTTGGAAGAGCCAGAGTTTACAGCCAGTGTGGAAATCTTCAATTAGTAGAGCAAGCAATTGAAAGTTGGTAAATATCCTGTATTTTTCTGCTCCTTCAATGTTGTTATGACATGTTTAAAATGTTACTTTTAATTAACTGGAATGAAATGTTATGAACAAATTCTTTCAAATTTATCTGCACGTCTGACAGAATCCTATATCAACATCTGAGTACACAGTGCTGTTAAGATGACTCGGGATTGTTAATTAACTTGTTGAAGGCTGTGAAGTGGAGACAGTTTCTGTGCCAGATGCTTTCACATTTTGCCCACATCCTTCTTGTTATATTTTAAACCTTGTATCTGTATGCTGAAAATGATATTCTCAACTGACCAAACAGATATTGCACCTGTTCTGTATCCGCTATGAATTAAAAAAAAAAAAGAAAAGGGCTGTTTGGAAGAAAACCAAGCAATCTTCGAACCAATCAATGGACTCTTTAACTTCAACTATTTGTATGACAACAATTTTAAGTTGTCATGTTTGGTAACGGGTGTTAGAGTTTTGTTAAGTAGTTCATTATGTAATGGTGAGTGACTATAGTCCTGCTCGGAGAAATTGAAAGGTTGCAAGTTAGGTAACTAAAATACAATTTCTTTTTGTCAATCAGCCCAGTTGATTGCATCCATTGGACTTCTGCGGCACAGCTTTCTTTGCTTGAAGATGAAATGCGCAGAGTAGAAAGAATAAATGTAAGTCACGCAACCACTATATAGTTTCTCCTTTGAAATTTAGTTTACTTCTCTACCTTCTTAATCTGATGTGAACATTTGAATTGCTTAGCTTGACAGCAAGCACATTTGACTTAACGAGCTTGAAAGTTTCTTAGAGTTGAATTTAAGAAGCCTGAAGATTACGGCAAGACTGCATTATATATCCAGATCCCATGCAGCAATCACTTGAGCGTCCCTTAAATTGTTGACGATAATATAATTTGAAAGAGAGAAGGAATTTATGTATTGAATGGTATTCTACGTTCTGATAGCAGCTGTGATAAAAACGGTAGAGCCTAGTTGCTTGGCTTGGCTTATATTTTTTATTCCAAAATCTATTACGAATTTGAAAACTAATGGATGGTGATTGTGTAGATGAATGCTAAAAGGTGAAATTTCTCTAGAGGACAGAATAATGCACTTCTGACATCCAGACTAGGGTAATGTATACACTATGAAAAATACAAAGTGGAGACTGCAACAGCAACACGACCGTTCTCCAAATCAAGTAATTTACGTAGAAAACCTGAACCTGTGTTCTTTTTACCAGAACACAATATGTTTGCAAAATTAACTTTGACCTTTGCGTTCAAGCCATGCCCTAGTTCTGTCCTAGTCTACAATATGTTCCGTAATTCAAGCTTCCATACTTACAGCTTCTCTGTTACAACCATACCTGCATATCTGACCGACTGTTATGTGTGGTATTTTCACCTTGCCAGTCATTACGATATTAAAACTTGGACTGGTTTGAATGATTATCAGGTTGCACTGATGCTTTCAGGAATGGGATCTGCAGGAGCAGATGTTTTCAGAATGGTAAGCATGCTACTTATCTTATTCTTGCTACATTTTCAGCTTCCTGATTGGTTTGATTGCCACATGCTTCCTTGAGAATCTTACAAGATAAATTTGCAGTGAGCTTAGATTAATATCATCACATGCAAAGAGGAATAATCTTGTCCTTTTCCTTTAAGAAACAGAATGGTGTATAAAATCATGTAGAGAAACTAATGTTGAAGTTTTCAGTTACTTTGCTATATTTCTTCATCACCTGAATTGTCCATATCCGTGTAGGAACGCATGTAGAATTATTGTAATTGTTGATATCATCATAGCGTCACTCACTGCTTAGGCACTTATGCGCTGTGTTTCTAAAATGAAGATAATAGATGAAAGTAGTACTTGCTACTTAGACAGCTGCATTCCTAGAAGGAAACCAATGACAATACTGCACTACTGCTCTAGGGCTTGAAGTTTGCCTGCAGTCTGAGACTTCTGAATATTTAACCAATGGGCACGGAAGAGATAATATTTTTCTGGTGCTAAAAGAGTCATGTACTTAGATATGGTTCCACCAAATGTGTCTTGGCCTCATGGGCGGGAGAACTTGGAGATGGTTCTACCCTTCAGTGGTTTTTGCATAAAATGGCTGCACTCAAGACTCAAACCTGAACTCCATATGGTTACAACCCCAAGACTTTCACCATTGCATCAGACAGTTTCCCTACAGATCATGTTAACCATATCCACTTAATGATTTTCTTCTTATTTCGCTTGATCATTTTTTTGGTATTTAGAACTTATCGCAGAGGAAAGCGAGAGGTTGAATTTGGGAGTCGAGCTGTAAGTTTTTTGAAAAATAAATGGAATTTCAAGAGGCTTTTGCAAACTAATTAATTAAATTTATTTCCTTTATAATTTTGTTTTCCTCTTTTTAAGAACTGATCTCTGAATTCTTGAGTTGATTGCTTCAAAATCCCTTAAGGTATCATAACCATTTAATTGCTAATATATTTCACTTTGTTATCACTAGTTGCTGAGCAGCAGCTATTAATTTATGCATAATTATGTGGCAGGCATGTTCTCGATGGGAAAAGAGGCAAGCAAAAATCTTGGTAGGAACTCTTATCTTTTCTCCTTTATCATCATTCATTTAAACTTCCATGTTATCGGAGCAATATTACGTGAAAGCCAAAACTTCATCAAAAGCCTATATGGCTGAAGATATCACGTGTCAAGTAGGAAAAAGAAGGCCTTCTGAATCTGCGACTAGCTGTCATTTAAGAGAGTATTTGGCAGTGCGGTTGCGGTTGCTTTTCAAATAACTTTTTGTGTTAAAATGCATGTCAATGATGTTTTTTTATTTTTTAAAAATTATTTTTGACATCAGCACATCAAAACGATCTAAAACATATTAAATTTTAGCAAAAAAAAAGAAAAGAATTTTGATGTGCTGATGTCAAAAATGATTTTTAAAAAATAAAAAAAAATATCATTAACATGCATTTCAATACAAAAAGTTATTTAAAAAGCAACCATAACCACACTGCTAAATAAGTCTTTTAGATATCCCAGTTGGAAGAAGGAGCTCTGAACTGTCATTGCAGTAAATCAGTAGTTGTGCTTGCATGTCTCACCTTGTACCCGCTCATTTATCTGAATGGCAGAACAAGCGGTTAAAACAGAACAGGCACTGCGCCTTTGGTTGAGTGATTTTTTCTAAAACTGGAAAACTCTTAATGCACTGTTCTTAAATTGTTGAAAATAATCCTGCGGAGAGACCTGCTTGAGTTGTTTGCACTTGTTGAATTTCTCTCTGCGCTGATATGGGAGGGGTGGTATGCTTGTGTCAGAAAACAATTTGTGATCTTGCGTTGCTAAATGATCCTGAAAACGATTTGTGAATGATATGCTCAAATAAACTGTCCCATCCCATATGCCACAGAGATATGGTCCCTTGAATTGAATCAATGATCCTCCATTTAAGAGCTCATAACTCACACTACTTCACCAGACACTGGCCCTTTTTATTAACTGTGTAATAATACAGGGAAGTAATTATGATAAATTTAGGAAATTAACTTGATTTTTTCTAAAAGTTTCTGGATGCTTTGATTAAATGAATTGTCTTCATGAGTTTGAACTTTACATTGGTTGCGCATGAGCACATATTCTGGCTATCGTTTTGGTTCTGGCCAAAGCATTTCCAAAGATTGTGACGGCATTGTTAACAGCTCTACTAGGTTTGCTGAATAGGACTCCTAAATTTTTTGCAGGATCAGGCTAAAATAAGGATGATGAAGCAAAAAGATGTTGATAAAAAGGGGTCTTACTGGAGCGATCTCTGGGGTAATCCAAAAGAAAACCAAAGTTCAGGTAAGCGGATTGGTAAAAGCAAACTGATAACTAGACACTAACCTATATATTGCTCTTTATTTTCCACACCCTTATATCAGTGCTAGTATATAACCTATTAAATTATATAAGCTAGGACTTCGCTTTAGAAATGCTTGATGTTCTCGCGTTCCAGCAAATTTTGATGAACAACATGCCAGTTTGCTGTGTTTTGGTTGTCACAAGTTCTATATATATGACGATGGAAGCTTATTCGGCACTATAGTGATTGTAGAAGAGTTTACAATTTTATGTTTTTGGTATGAAACAATGATTTTGAGTATGCATATGTATTTACACCATTGAATGTAAACAACTATTTTAATCTAAAAGTTTAAATTGTAAAGTGAAATCTCATAATATAATTTATATTATTATTTAACACCGGGCATGAATTATCTGTCAAAATATAAGTTTTCTACCAGCTTTTCTTCAACTTCAAGTAAAACCAACGTTGACATGGTGTTTGATGCAGAGGAAGAAACAAAAGAGAGAGCAAGAAGAGCCGCAGCAGCAGCTCGAAGATGGAGGGAGTACTCAAGGAAGGGTGTTGATAAGCCTCCGACTTTTAAACTTCCGGAGGCAATCTCCAATAATGACAAATGATCAGTAAATATCGTATTTTTCCACTCCAATGTAATTAATTAGCCTATAGATTACTGAAGAATCATTGATTCTCTTCCTCATGAAACTATGATTGATACCATGACTCTGTCCACAATGATTATTGAAACTGAAGTTGATAAATGAAATGGGAAGAGGTTATTTATGGAGCAATTGTTCTGGATAGTGGTTTCTTCTGTTGCACCAAAACAATGCTGCTGTGCTTCTGAAAAGATCATTTACAGAAAAGCATTATCGGTTGCATCAAAACGCAGTGGTATCCATGGCCGTGCTTTGCTCAGAAACAGTGGTTTTACTTCTGTTACGAAGCTCTATACATTCAGTTGCATCATGGGCTTTTCATACAGTGCCCTGGTTTCATTATCTGATTGGCAATTGGCGGGGGAAGGAGCGCCTCGACAACTTCCAGGAAAAATCGCACACCAAGAAAGCTTTCATTCTATTTCCAATTTCCATGTCGTCTTTCAAATGCAACTACTTTTACACAAGAAGCCATTACAAACGTTGAAAAAGACAACAAAAATTATTGCAGAAAAATTATCCTGCACTACCACAGTATCCAGCAAATATGCTCAACCAAATCAAGGCCTTGCAACTGTACATTATAAGTCATCTTCTGGACATTATAAGTCATCTTTTGCAGGCCTCCTTGTGAGATTCTGTCATTAAGAAATTCCATCCTAACAATGCTGCTCCGACTGCAGGCTCAACCTGATCATTTAAAAAGAAAAATACCAAAATGGAATCTGTAGTACTCTAAATAAATAACAATACTAGTCTAGCAAGATTAAGATGCAAGTATTCTCCCATGTCTGAAAAGAAAAGTAAGAGTTATCTGAAAAGAAAATGAAAACCGATGAAATTGAAAAAACAGTCGCATGTATTTCCATATACACTGGCATTCATCTAACTGCACAAGAAGTTCTTAATATGAAGTTTTCAGCAATGCAGGTTTGTGCCCCTACGTTCGAGAGCATATAAATAAGTTAATACGAGAAGTGAAATTTTATCTAAGAATTTTTAGCAAAAAAATATACTAGATCAAGCATTTCAAGAAAGTTTAACAAGGGCTTCCTTAATTAACATGGATTTAGTTTATTTGATATGTGGAAATTTTTGTCCAGGAAATTGATTTTATGTCCAATTTACTAGTTAAATAAGTTTTAATAATATGGTTATTGTGTTGTTTGGATACATTACAGCCAGGATCCAGCCTCCTATGGTGTTGTCTAACCCACATGGCTCCTAGCAGGAAATGCAGCTTCATGGTCTGCCAGGATTTTGCTTCCCTTATTCAGTAGACTATATCAAAGATAACAATTACTTGTGAAAATAGGTTCATGCTACAGAAGTACAGCCTTTTCTACATGGGTTTTTGTTCCACTCTCTATATCCCTCTGTCACTCTTAAAAACTCACAGATAATTCGTGTATTTCCAAATCGCTATTACATCCACTATTCCACACTCAATCTCCATTCATAAATGGTATTTCAGCAATTTCATAGTTTCTATAAGAGATATTTTCTGCAGTTAATTCTTATAGCCACACTAATTTAGTTAGGAGCAGGAGGATGCATCTGGAAATATGATAGGTTGGTTAATCAGAAAAATTCTCGTTGGAACAAAGTAAAATATGGTTACCTTTGGGTGAATTGGAAGAACCCCAGGGTAGCTTTTAGAAATGTGGTTTACAACTTCTTTTCCTATATCCCACCTCTTATTTGCTTCTAGAACACCGCCAACCATGACAAGGGGAAAAGAAGCTTTTCCATCTGCGACGATATTTATGCAAGATCAAAATGAGTCCAAGAAATACAAAGAAAATATGTTAGAACCATCCCGAGAGATAATAGTTTTTAATTTTAAATAGGATATATACATCACACTTAGTGAAAAAGCTTTCAAAAACCCTGAAGGCAATACACACGGTTCATGTAAGGATAAACAAAGCAGGCACTACATGAAAATCAGCACGTCAAAATCACAATCTAAACTATACTTAATTTTCCTAGTAGAGAGTTTCCGCATTATCCAAACTGTATGATAAAAATCATTGATTTATTAACTAGCTTGAACTAGACTGTATTTTCACCAATCCCTCCAGCCCTAAAATAAAACTGAAGGTTGGGTACAAATCTATAAAGCCTGAAATCATGGCAAGTCATTCTTTCCACTCGTTGTGAGCACCAACATTTCACCACTGCATTGTTATAGTTTTAATGATATGTTACTTTGAGAAGTAACAGTTGCAAACACTGAATACTTGGATACTTTACGTGGTTCATTGACAACCTTATAACCATATTTCAAATGATACAAAATAATTTATTTGTGCATTAGTTTTAGTTGGCAATGCCACACCTTCACCACACAAGCCGAGTCTTTGAACAACAGCTTTTACGCTCAAAGCCAACTCCTCAACTGAATCTTGCAAGATCTCATGAGCAACTCGGTCTCCTGCCTCTGCACAAGACACAACGACAGGAACAAGAGCTGCAATACGAGCCCAAGATGGATCTGCATAAGTCCACCTAAATTCAAAGAGAAATCCAGTATCTTATTCAGTAACATATCTGATTTTGTCAGTGTATCATATGAACAACATGTCAGAAGTCAACCAGCCAAGACATCAATTGATTTTTCTCCAAATAGACTTCCAAGAAAAAAAAATCCAGGAACCAATTCTGTACTGGAAAACTATAATTCCATCAAAAAATTACAAAGGTCCACAGTCCATACATGACATGAACTGCATTTACATGTCACTGGAAAGAAATCTAGTGAACCCCATTTAATGTTTTCTTATCAGAATATTGGACAAACATGAAACATACTGCCAACGTATTTCCACAAACATGTTATGTCATTACATGAACCAAGAACCATAATGGACCAAATGCTATGAAAAGATAGGGATACAACACAGAACTAATTTTTTTTTCCATAGGTTGTTTTGTGAAAGAAAAGGGTAAGATGCAAAAAGAGTGCCAAGTAGTCTCATCCATTGGCACTTCAGTAACGAAGGTCAGATTAATGAAATAGACCTTCGGTTTTTACTTCAAAGACAATGAAGATAACTGTAAGAGTTTTAAGCTTTGAAAACAGTAACCGCTACTTATAAGAGTTAAGATGACAATGGTGTTGTGTTGGAATATATACCCAATAAGTTCATCAGGGGAAGAAAGACCAAGTGTCTGCAAAATATTAGATGAAAGAATTGTTACAGGACCACGACCATCATAAGCCCTTACTATTGCTGTTAATGCCTGGGCAGCTATTCCATAACCACTGCAGGAGAATAAAACGATATCATGTTAAATTCACTCAAGAACAATAATTATATGTGAAGAAACAAAAAAGGTTATGAATCCTATTGTAGCTATCATTAAAAACCTTCAAATAATCTTGTATCTAACTATTGCGGATAATTTGAATTCTTACCTTGGGAAAGAATAGGAAAAATAGAAGGAAAAAAAGAAAAAGAAAAAACTATTCTCTAATGGTATACTGTGAATCATCTAGTAATGACTAAAACTAGAAGAAATTAATTTAGCATTGGATGACCAGATCATTTAGAAAGACAGTTGATTTTATGCACCGAGCTCTTACCAAATGCATTTGACGTTTAATCACCAAGTTATTTAAATGTCAATTCCAGCCTCCTATTTGTACTAGCTAAAACTGTTAGGTTTGTTGAATGTTACAATCTCTATTTCTAGGTAACAGTTTCATGATAAGAAAATAAAATTGTGTCAGAGCGAAAGAGTACGTCAATGGAAGGAGGATATGATATCCACTTTGAAGGAAAATATAATTAAGACAAGTACATTCCAATCATGTTCAGTTAGCTAAAGATTCCATAAAAGAGGGAAAGTTAAATTCTGAATTACTAGTAGTTTTATCAAGAACAAAAATTTCTTGTATCTCTGGGAGCAGGAAATTCATGCTGCCTAAAACATGATGAAGTTTCATGCTTCTAGGCACTAAGTAGCACTATAAATAAAGAACATTTTTCATTGTTATAATGCCTGTGATCTTCTTGATATCATTTTAACTTCCTTTTCTTTAATGCTCAAATTCTTTTAGTTATAATACCCTCATGTTACTATGTTTCACACGAGAGGGGAGGGGAGAGAAATGAAAGCGCATTCTAGCTTATATACCTTCCCCAATCACCAAGGACCGGCCCTGCACCAGCAGCCCGAGCCTGTCTACCATCTTCTGTGAATCCAAAAGCAATAGTTCCTGTCCCAGCAATCAAAACACACCCATGGAGCTTTCCCATTGTGCCACTAGACAAAGCTGCAACAGCATCATTCTGAACATACAGCTTCACATGAGTAGGGAATATTTCCCTGCAGAAATCAAAGAAAAGGAAGATATGACAAAAGATTATCAAATAGATACTAAAATCAATGGATAACCAATCATAGGGAACAGCCTAAAAAGATTCAAAGCAATTCTGTGACTGTACAGACAAGAACTAACAAGATAACTGAAGCTGCAAGATGCAAAGCAAGAAAGCTCCTTGTAGTGCAAGGGAATTTTAATTAGAGGAGCAGAAAACACATGTAAATTAAATTTAAAAAAACTAGAGAGCAAATTACCTTAGCCAATTTAAAACTCTTAGCTCATCAGTTGAATGATTAACGCCGGAAACAGATAGACAAACAGCTCGAACTGCAGAGCGATTAGAACCCGACTTTAAAAGAGCATCAGCCATAACTTGCTCCAGCGTCTCTCTAGCAGCAGTTTCTGATCACGAAGCCAAATATCTCAAAGCCCATTAATAAAAAAAAAAAATTGCTAGAAAATGCACCACCATATATATTATATAAAAAGAAAGCTGACCGCCAACGCTGTTGTGATTGGAACAACCGGCGACGGCTCGAGCGAGAACGGGAAGAGGGTCGGGAAAAGGATCAGAAAAGGGAAAAATTGGCATGCAAATGCAAACGGTAGACGTAGTTCCACCGTCCAATCCTAAGATCACGTCCCTGTTACCCAACTCCCCAATTTCATGTTCGAAATCCCATATTTCCCCATTTCTGTATCTCTTCTTCATCTTCCCAACAAGGCAGTCGCCAAAATCTTGCTACTGTTTCTTTCTTCTTCTTCTTCTTCTGACAAGAAGACAAACTGACATTCAAAACACTCACTACTACACAACTACTGTATGTAGGATATAGATAGTAGTTACGAGAGACCAAGCACTCCTACCACTACCATCTCTATATTTCTTCGAATGTCCCATCAAGTTAATTTATTTACTTGCATGTTTATTTTGTTGGGTAAACTATAATTTAGTCCCTGTCTCTTTTTTAATCCAGTTTCCTTTCTTTGAATCCATTCATTGGTCCCATGACCATGGCTGAATATAAAAAGGGATTACAGGCTATGGTCCAGGGACCGATCTATGAATCTTAAGATTGAAGAAGCTGACATGCAAAATTAGAAGAACAGGGACTGAGCTATAATATACACAAATAAAATTAATTCGGACGGCCAGAAGAGACAAACGCAACTTGCCGAATTGCCTAGCGTTAGAAAATTGGTGAGGGAGGATTTGAATTTTCTGTTTTGTGGGCTTGTGATTCTGCTTGTCTGTTCTATTTCTTTTTTAAAAGGAAAAGGAGGCCGGAATCTAAGTTTGAATGCTATTGTTGTTTTGTGCATGGATTACACAATGACAATACTATGACATTTGTTCGTTGTCCAGAGCGAGCTGGCTTCGGTGGCCTGGTGGATGGCCACTTAGGAACAGGAGGAGATTCCTTCGTTTGATGTAAGAGCCTGGCTAGTTTTATATTTCGGGAGTGCTTTAAAAAAAAATTAAATTAAATTAATTTTTTTTTTTTATTTTGAATATGTGCTAATATTAAAAATAAATTTTAAAAAATAAAAATAAAAACATTATTTTGATACATACAAACAAAAAACACTTTGAAAAATTACTGCTATCACAATATCAAACAAACACTTAACGATCTACATAAAAAGGAAGTGTAGTATTTTGAAATCAATGTAAATTAGATAAAGAGTCTCTTTGAGAATGTGATAGGAATTGTTTTCAAAATGATTTTTACTTAAAATATATTAAAATAATATTTTTTATTTTAAAAAACTTATTTTTAACATCAACACATCAAAATTATTCAAAAATACTAAAAAAAAAATTAATTCAAAGCAAACAAAAAATAATCTCAACCTCAATTCCAAACGGGCACAAAACCTCACCATTTTTTATATCTTGTTTGTAAATTATTTTTTTAGGGTGTATGAGATAATAATAGCGATTATTTTTTAAAATATTTTTTATTTAAAAATATATCAAAATAATATATATTTTTTATTTTATATATCAACACATCTAGAAAATTAAAAAAAAATTAATTTGAAGAAAAAAAATTAAATTTTTTGAAAACTCTAATTGAAACAAAGTCCGATGAACACATAATCACCAAAAAATAAACTCTTAAGGAAAGGAAGACATAACCAAACCTTGGTTAAGTTATAAAGTCAATGGCTCTATCTGTGTGTATATATTATTTTTTGTCTTAAAAACTGTTTTCCAAATTTTCACTAGCCATATTAAATTGTTAGTTCTTCTTCTACTATTATTCTCTATTTTCTATATTTTTTAAAGTTGTTCACAAAATTCTGAAAGCAAAACCGGAAATGATACCAAAGGGGTTCATAATTTAAATTCTTGGAGGTTGGAAGTGAACAGGGAAGAAACAACATTATTTCTGACAACTCTGTTTCCTGGACTACATGATTTCATGATTCCATGTTAAGAAGCAGAGAGTGACCTAAACTAGCATGGATAGCACATACAAGTGAGCAATTATTGAGAGCAAAACGCTTGGGGTGAAAGGAGCACCCATCTCAGACCTCGAAAATCGACTTCAATTAGCAAAGGAGGATTTATTATGTGTGGAGCATTTATGCAGCAAAAACATGGTGGAACTGGTGATCGAAGTCAATAACAAATGTGCGGATTTCCATCGGAGCAAGTTCCACCACCAGTTTTGCAGGATCAACAGGTCCACCCCTCAGCACTGCTTGTTTTCTTGATGATCCTTCTGCTTTCCACACAAGCCTCTTTTTCTCCATTTCAGCCCTTTCTTGATTGGCAGATAAGCTCATTTCTGCAGCTTTGCCGATCTGAAGAGAAATGGGGTTAAAAACTTATCGAGATGATACTAGGACATTGCATTTATATGTATAAACAATTGATGCCTGGTAGTAGTTGGGGGCAGGAAACTATTTTTTCTACCTTCTTTTTTGGGAACAACTTTCTAAGTTCTACGCTTGTCATCACTGAAAGATCCTTGTCCTCTCCCATCTTCAAATATTTCATGAAGCCAAGAAAATAGATTAGAATTCAGGTCATAAACGTAGTGGATGATAAATTACAATGAAATGCGATCAATTCTGCTGAACATCACTGCTATTTCATAGAAGGATAGATAGCTTCAATTTAATTATAGAAAGATCGATTGATAGATAGATAATCATTTTTCTTAAACATAGCTGCTATTTCTTAGATAGATGGGCTGGGACTACTGTGAAAATTCGGGATTCTTCTTCTTCTGGAGAAAAAAGGAACCTGTTGGATATTACCGTTACGATAGAGATCATTTAAATCAAGATGTTCCTGTGAACTCCTTGTCTAAAGAAGAAATTCATAATAGGAACTGATTAAACCTTGTTGATTGGATTATCTGTTTGATGGTATACCAAAGTTAATCATACTATTAATAAGGAATTCAGTCTAGTGATTGAAGATTTCCAAATGCATTGTGCCCACTGGATTGGCTATAGTAGGAACATCTCTTTTGGTGAAGTTCCGGCTCACAAGGCAGACTAACAATATGCTACTTTCTATTCCAGAAAGCATTTATGATTTCTGCACAAATTTCAGGTAATAGTTGCAACACCAGGGAGGGGAAATTGTTAGCCTAGATGAAATAGAAATGTTAGGACCTGACCACCTAACGTACCTAGATTCTATTAAACATTGAGGAAAATATTGCTCATGCAATCAAAACAGTGGTTAAAATATAGAAGAACAGGAGCCTCGTATGATAGAAAAATATCTACACTCTACTGAATTTTGGTCGGTGAAGAGGCAACATATTTATAAAATAAGCACTGAGATGAGAGAGCTAAGATATGTAAAAAAAAAAAATGAGTACATACATGACAAGGGAAGGTTGAGATGACACCTATTGAGAATAAACTAAAGGAGGAGGGCCTTCGAGATGGTAAACATCCAGCATTAACCCTGTGGATTAACTACTTCTAAAAGGGTATGAAATTGAAGTATTGGGAGCGGACAAGAAAGGAAAAATCTCTACAGTCTGAAAAGACATGGACTGATGAGTAAGAGACTGATTTAGAATCAGAATCGCTAAAGAAAGTTTAGCCCATAATAGCACTAAATGGAAGAGGTTAATCCATGTGGCCAAACTCTTAAGATTGATGCCCAGTTGAGTTGAGAAGTCTGCCCAATGTTTGATGAAAAATTGAAAACAGAAAGCCTCAATGAATATGAAGATGCTGAAACCTTATTCCTGATGAAATAAATGAGGTGCTAAAAGCAAATGTAAGACTGGAATAGAAGAGAGATTAAAACCTCATATAAATGAGCTAAACGTAGGAGAACTTTTCCATCATCAAGCTCCTGCATAATTCGGTGAAAGAGAGAAAGTATGTTAGAAAAGAAAAATGGAATATCAAGTTAGAAAAGGAAGTGTTAGAAAAAGGAAGCTTGCACGTTGTCTTTTAATGTCTCTATTTTGGAAAAGAAATTATGGTCTTAAACTCTAGAAGACTGTTTGCCATTCCTTATCTGTATCTTATGAGACCTAAAATGTTAAGGAAACAGTAACAGTAATCTCGTCACCATAAATGAAGCTTCAATACCTGGAGAGTTAAAACTGCCACATTATCAGGCAAAACGTAGGAAGAATCAAAGCCAGAAAATGTGGTCACATGAGAATTCATCCAATTATCTCCATCCTGCCAGAACAAATTACGTTACAGTGGGGGGAATCCATCTAATTATGCTTTTCTATTTTGATTATAATTTCACCTCTTCAGAAAACGCAAGGAGGAGGGGTGAATATATCTCCTGGCCGAATGAGCGACGCCATTTAGCACCGTCTCCTATAGGGTCAATTCTGTAATAATATTTTCCTTGAATCTGCAAATCAAAGAGTAAGTTAGAGCTAGGTACTAATTTCAGTAGTTTTATATATACTTCATACTGGACATGTTAAGGAGGGTTTTGTGCAGAGGTAAATGGCAGTTGTCAATTTAACGGATTCTTTAAAGGATAGCCACAATAATATCTTAAAAGAACTTGAAGTTGCTATTTGGACCATAATGACATAGATGAGACATGTTAACAGAATTCCAATAGTTTTTTTTTTTTTTTGAAAAAAAGAAAGAAGGTAATCAATCATATCACATCAAGGGAGGCCGTCAAAAAAAAAAGAAGAAGCTCATTGCCAGATTGGGTTCCAACATCAGTCAATTTGCTTACCGTCAATCCCTTGCATTGATCAAGGACACATACTGTTTCATTAAGAGCCTCCGCAACACCCCTGGAATCATCCAGTAGCAGTCTCCTACATGGTAAAGGGAATCTCCAATAACATACATGCAAAGAATGATATGGCCAAGAATTATACCCATTCATGTTTTATTCACACAATAGAAGCACAACTCCTTGATGCAAGTTCTTATGATCAAAGTGACAATATTCAAGGCAAAGACAAACAGAAGGGCGTGATGGGATTTGGCAGAGATCAAGCTAGTTCCAGTAATGGGATACACTCTATGCAGGCTACAATTCCAGTCTTACACGTTGGCAATAAGGAGAAATTTGCATCCAATAAATGAAGATAATCTTGTATTTCCAAGCGGCAGTAGAAGTTTATTGTAACCATCATTGTTCTTATCTTTAGTTAGTAGTTATCTATTAATAACTGTCAAATGTAACTCTATTTATTGTAGAATATTATGTCTGGTAGATTATGTTGTAATGAAAACCTGTTAGTTATTTGGTGTGATTCCCTTGAGTGGCGTGAGGCTACTTGTTTCCTATTCCTTGTAATTATTGTTTTCTGCAATAAAGTTATCAGAATTCTTTCCCCCTGTCAATACTTTTCTGCTGTGTTATATACTGTGTTCATTAGTTTACAAGAATTGTTCCAATCCTTAATATAGTTTGGCATTACTCCTACACTGTATTAAGCGGCAATTTCACTCCATTCCATTACATAATGGCCTTGAAAAGAATTCAAATCTGATCCTATCAAGAACAAGCTCACATAAACTGTTTTTGTCCTTGAGTATCCTATTAACCACAATGGCTCCTTTTCAAGACAGTCAAGAGATTTGCTCATGAACCATAAGATAAATGAGCATTGGAAAGGTGATTACATACCTATGGAGCATCAGCTCTATTTGTCCATCCACAAGACTAGATCCTCCAAGTGCTCGATCCACCAGAACTGAAAATTCCTTCTTGTCATCTTGGAAATAAATTCCAAGATTAATCTGAAGAGACAGTGTGAAATGAAGCATAAGTTAAAGGAGGGGGGATATTACTCCCTGATAAGCAGATGACTTTCCAATGGCATGGACACCGCAGAGATAAAATCTATAAAAAAAAAACATATGGATACCATTATAAAGCACATTGCACAAAAAATCAGTAAAAATAAATTATACACAGAACCACCAAATTCTTCCTTGGCATTCAAATCCCTCTCTCCAAATTAGTCCTCTCAAGTTAGATGGAATATAATTTAAAAAATAAAAAAGTAGATGGAACCAATTATCTTGCTCGGGCTTTCTTGCTTGCTTGCTATCTATCAAGGCCCATAGATTGTCTAGGTATATCACTGGCGGAAAAGGAAAACCGACAGCCAATGATCAGTTATTTAGTCAATGTGAATCAGAGAACTTTCTTGTTATGCCTTGGCTTAAATCTATTGCTCGTGGCTATTTACTGCTTGACTCTGCCTCAAAGATTCGGAATGCTCCTAGACTAACATATTCACAATTAGATAACGATGCACAAATTTTTGAACTAACAAAATGATGGCTCCATCTCTCTGTTTTGTAATGACAAAGCTATTATCAACACTACTTGTAATCAGTTCAACATGACAGAACGAAGCAATTGAAATTAATAGGCAATTTATCAAGAAAAAATGAGTGAGGGAACAGTTTGTAACTTTCGTAGAGTACAAAGATTGCTAGCTAATATCTTTCTTAAAGGCCTTAGTAATAGGTTGTTCCATTACTTGCAAGATAGCCATGAGAGACCTCAATGCTTCATCTTGAGCAGGAGCTGTAAGGGTACTGAAGTATATATATAGGTGTAAGTCTGTTTAGTGCTAACATAACACAACCTCCATTCATCTCCTCTTCTCTCTTCTCTCTTCTCTCTTCTCTCATCTCCTCTCTCACACCTACCACATCCACCACACACATATCTAATAAAGAAAATTCAACTAATTAAAACTGTAAGCAAGACACAACACTTTTTGAGATAAAAGATGGATAATGTATAAGTAACATACTGGGTAATAATTTCCAGCAAATGGTTGATTCACTTCCAGGTCCCAATCTGTTCTATAATCACGAATCTGCAGAATAGGTGAATTCTTTAGTTTACTCGGTGGTCACAACAATCAGAAATAAAAATCAACGCAAGGAAGCAAATAGTCCAATAACAGGCTAGCATAAGCCAATGGTTAGGATTAATGAATCCTTCCATTCAGGAATGTTCACACCTATTTTCAAATGAGAGGCCAAGATATTGTTGAGAACTGATTAAAATTTTAAGCCAACAACCATTCTGAGCATGAATGTGGAAGCTAGGGTACACATATAGTATACGTGTTTGGCATTGTGGTAGCTTTTGCGGTTGCAGTTTGAAAAAAACTGGTTTAAGAAAAGCTACAAATTTGAGATGAAAAGCAGGTTTAAGCAATGAAAACCAAACAACTTTTCAAGGTCAGCCTCAATGCATCTCCAACTGCACTGCACCGCACCACAATGCCAAATGGATTAAGTAAATAGAACAACATTTTACCCTTTTGATAAAATCACGTCCATTAGAATCTGTGTAAAATGTTTTATTGGTTTCCATGGTTGTTGTGATTTGAGTTGCAACTTCTTTTCCAATTCCATCTTCAATGGGTATGGGCCCAACCTGAGATGGCAGATACTGTAAGTAAAACCTCGTGAAAAAACTGCTAGTCAAAATTAGGCATCCATCTGCTTCACTTACGATAAACTCAACTTCAACATGCTCTCTCCCCTTGTATAATCTGGTGATCTGCATGTGTGTAAAGCATGTAAATTAAGGGTAATAGTGATCTGCATAAATGTTAAAAGCATAGTTCATTAAGGGAAGAACAATTTATCACATGATTGCCTCAATCTCTTCCACTAAACAAAAACATTTTCCCCCAAAAATTACCTGACAAAAAAATGCTCAGCACTTGAAGGGAAAAAATAAGTGATTGGAATTGGAAACTAAGTTTTCTTTATTATGTGATGCCAGGCATCATTGCATGAATTCAAGTTATGTTAACTGCCATTTCATGTAAAATTACAGAAGGTTATGATAGCATTGGAACTTTCTGAGGAATAACAATGGACGAAGGGTTTTGACATTTCCTTGTAATACATTCGAAGAAAATGTAAATTTTCCTGCAACCATAGACCTAATCCAAGCAGGAGAAACGAGCAGGACAGCCAAAACTTCTAAAATTAACACCAAACCAGCAGATTCCAAGAAGTTCTACAAGCATACAGAGCCAGTTTCAAAGACTGACAGTTTCTTTTTCGGTCGTGGAATTTTAGAGGTTTATTCATTCAGAAGTGGCTTCATTGTTTTTGAAAATGACATCATTCTTAATTCATGTTCAATATTTTCATTTCATTCATAAATTTTGGTGAGTGTTTTTTTAGAGAAACAAAAGAAGGGTCTGATGAAAGAAATAAATCAAACATGGACAGTAACCATGTGACCGAAAACGCACCTGATATATCCATTGGCTGACCTGTTGATGTACTTCATCTAAAACAGGTCCACGCATAACAGTCAAAGGAACCTGAAACTTTTAACACCGATTAGAGCACCACAATTATTTGTTCCTGTGGATGAAAGCATGTCAGAAGGAGCACAAACCTGGGATTCAGGGTTTATAGGAAATGTTCCATTTGGACGGAAGATATATGCCCCAGAATTCTAGAAAAATTGCAATAAAAAGAATATAAGATATTGACTTGGAAATGGGTAGTCTAACAATTAGATTTAATTGAGGTCATGAAATTTCAGAATGAGAAGACAGAAGTTGAAAGATGAATTTCTGCTATGCATGTTTACCTGTGGATCTTTATCATTTCCAGTTCCATTGTATCCAGCATAAAAACTGAATGTCTGTTCAACTGATTCCTTAACCTTCAAAGTTGGAACATGTGCATTAGAAACATATATTTTAGACAATCATATGATATATGATAAGAAAGCATGCCAGAACAATTCTAACTGCCGCGAATTTTTCGGGAAAAAACATAATAGAGAAAGTTGACAGCAAGTTCGTTCATCACATACTGAGCTTCTGCTGTTAACATAATTAGCATGCTTGATTTTATCTGCAGAAAATGTAAGCTTCAAATTTCCTTGGCCAACTTCAACAGCAGATTTCTCACTTCTAAATGTGTATACAGATGATCTACTCGAATGAGCACCTACAAATGCAAGCGAAACATTTGGCATAGCAAATTAATATCAATAAATTTTATGAAATAGGCTTCAAGTTTGTGCTACTTTGCAAGCTTATTGGAAGCTATAGTAACTAACCTGCCCTTTTGGCACTTGAGATGGAATAAGTGCTGAAACCAAAAGGTGGAACAGAAACTGTAAACGCAAGCCAATACTTAGGCGTCTCCACTGGGGATCTACCCAAGTATGCATTAACATGTGAGTTCCTCAAGCCCACAAAGGCATCTACTATTGGAATAATTTGTGACACGATTTCTCTTTTCTCAGAATCTTGCACAATAACATTTTCATTGAAGACCTACAGTAGATTAGATACTGTAAGTCATAAGTAAAAAACAGGCCAATCTACTTTATTAGCCAAAGTTTGACGTACTAATTACAAAGGTGTTATTTAAAAAAATATGATCTCTGCCCAAAAGCAATGATGCATACTGCTCCAAAAATAACAACCCCTTCTCCAAATACAAATAACATGAGACCAGATGCACAAACTCCATTTGTGGTATGCATGATGCTTGCATAACAAGTGTATGTGAATACACTCATGCATATATACATCCCATAAAGGATGACTACCTTTAATATTTCAAAAGTTAAAGGAGCCAAGAAACAGTTACTTTCGAGAAAATTTAATACACAAAACATTCAGCATTTTATTTATTCTCACACATATTGCATGGATCCCCGGTTTAAATCACGTTAAACCACACTGATGAGATTATTTCCCACAATTTGACAGATTAGACTTTCAGGCAGATAATTAGTGGTCTAACATGGAACCATAGTAAGGACTCCTGTATTTTAATCATGCTAGACCTTGCAAATTATTAGTTCTGCAGGTTGGGATGTTTTTTATGGAGTAAGGCCCATGTGTGAGGGAAACAGTTAAATCATAATGTCAGCCAACATTTTCATAAGTTAAGTTTTCTCAGTGGATTTTTTCCAAAAATATTAAAGGAAACAGAAACTGTCGACAAGAATTAGCAAATCACCATCTTAAAGTTAAACAAAAAGGAGATAATAGAACAGAACTACTCACAGGAAATTGAATCACATCATCCCTCGCCCATCCAAGTGCATTGTAGACAACAACAATCTACAATGTAAGATTCATAGATGATGTATTTCAATGTAAAACGTTTGTGGTTAATTACAATGTTGAAGAATGAGATGTTCTTACCAAGTTTCTCCCTTGAGATAGATCTACTTCTGATGCAGGACAGTAACTAATATTCAGAAGTGGGCACTGCGAAAAAAGAAATGGAAGATGTGAATGTGAAGTCCATTTTGGTTTGATTTTCAACTTCAAAGAAAGAATATTATCATTCATTTTATGCAGTTTTTATTTATATTTTTTTTTACCATCATTTTATGTGCATTGCTAATTTTCAACATTCAATGATCAAAATCTTTTCCCTTTTCCTTAGAAAAAAAGGAGCAAATATCACAGAAGCTACAGTAGATTAGAGTGTAAGCCACGCATTTTTATTCAGAAGTTTCAAATCAGTAACTGATTAACCCATTTGTCATGGGCTCACTCAATGTCTGTGTAAAGATACAGCACATGATAGATACCAATATCATTATCATATGAAACACAATTGTCCTATGTACTGCATGGAAACGTAAAAGAAGATGAGGAATGGAAAGGGACACAAAATGATTCATTCGTAGTAGCAACAAGCCATTGAATTGTAGGCTAATAAAGCTGAAGGGATTACGAGTTTTTGCCTGTTGAAATTTAGTAGTTGACCTCTGACATCCAGTATGTGATGCAGACTCCACCAAGCAAGCAAGTGAGGATGCAACTAACTTTTCAGCCTGCAAGGATTTAATGAATTATCAACTAAATATTTAAAGAAAAAAGTGGAGAAACACTATTACCATGAAAATTGAAATGGTTGAATAAAATTTTTCACCTCTGTGTAGCCAATTGACAATCGTTTTGCATAATCATTAGCCACATGTTGCTTTTCTGTACCAGTAACAGCATCATGATGCTGAGCAATGGCAAGAGAATCTGCCAATGAGTCTGTGTTCGGTCCTCTATTGCTCCTCCCATTGTAAAACTCTAATTGTCTTGCAGCCTGAGAGAGAGTAGATTCATTGGAAGTACAAGATTATAGCCTGAAAACTGTGTTGTGCCAAGGCAGCATATAACTTTTAACAAATCAAAACAGTCATCTTAATGAATACCAAGTAGTAGCCACTCATCATCCTGACATAGCGTTTCAAGGCAGGTCTACTTGCAAAGTATCCAGTCCAGTAACCATTTGCACGATCTGCATACCTGGAAGGGCACATGCTTCAAGTTCTAAGAGTTGTTCAAAGTGAAGGAATAACCAGAAAATGACTTATAAAAACAGTCAGGGTTGAGCTTACGGGAAAAAGTCCCCGGTCTTTACTGGCCAGTGCTCATTTGTAGCATGTTTTGCATCAGTGTAAATGGATGGTGTCGAATAGAGAGCATTAACACGTCCATCCTAGAAGCATTCAGAGAAAACCATGTAAAACTGACAAACTCAGAAAACAAGATAACATAGAGATGCGTACCCATAAGGGGGTGCAAATACACATCCTTACTATCAAACCATTAAATCCTGATCATGAAAAGCACAGGTAAAAAATAATCTGAGGCATCTAGCATTATCCCTTGAGATGAATTCAGCATGACACAGATGATGTTTATATTCATAGACTCCTCAACCCTGATTGGTTTGATGTGCGAGCATCAGCCTTAAGGTTCCACTGAAATGGAATTTGTACCTTCCAGTGAGATGATTAAAGCTTTGACGAAGAGACACGTACCTTTTTAGAAGATTGGCACACTACTTCTGCATATAAATGCCACATTTTGTTTAGTAATCACTAGTTTAACTGGCCTAATTTCATGGATGAACGAATTATCTAACTGAGTCATGGATTCATTTGACCAAAAGCAATATCACCATTCACCGCCCTCATAAAAAAGAAAAAAAATGCCAAGGCCACAGTTACCATTTTGTGGAAGTGCTGTGGACATGAAAAGCATTGTGTGATGGTAATTATGGTATAAAATTAGTCAAAAACCTACTGAGAAAATAATAAGGAAAACAAACCATGTTGACATAATGAATCAGCTTGTCCATCTGTCGGAACCACGAATGTGCATACTGATACTTAAAATCTGTTCCCATGGTCCACATTATATGATTTGTTCGTGTTATATTAGCCTGAGAAAAGAGTAAATTATGTTAGAATAACTAACAGAGGGCACTTGTGAAATGATATACACAGAATTTTAAACTGAACTTTCTCCATAGCAAACCAGAACTTTTAACATTTATTTTCAGACTTGGGTTTAATAAATACAAACATTATAGGATAAAGTTCAATATTTGTTTTGTGTCAACATAAATAACTAAAGATTTTAACAGATCACCATTTTACCTGTGATACTGCAGCAGCAACGAAGTCATCGACTCGTTCTTGAACATTGTAATCAAACAAATTGATGTCATCCTTCAGAGGATGAGCAAACAAAATTAACACTGCAGACTAGCGAATATTCAAGGGATTCAAAAACAAAGGATCAGCTTTTTCTTATGCTTTACTTGAACAACAGGTGAAGGGTCATTGACTTCAAAATAGAAACCACCAGGAGGAGGCTCGTAGTTTTCCGGGAAAGCACCAGCAAAAATCTACAACAATAGAGCAAGAAGATAAGGGTGAATATGAAAGAATTTTTCTCAGCAATAACGCATATGGAACAGAGAAAACTAAAGATTAATCTCTATAGGCTATAACATAACCAAAAGATTGAATTTTGTGTGCAATATGCTCATCTAACTCAAACCACTTATATGCTGATAAGCCTAAACCTATACATTTTGTTCACCTGTGCAGATGAACCAAAACTCTTGGAAGCCTGCCAGACAACTTCAAGACTTTTCTCATTTTTACGCTTGGCCCGGTCTTGATAATCTATCCGACCAAAGAAAAGAGAGTCGAATCCAATCTACACAAAGATTCATTTAATCCTTATGCTGTTAAGAAGCTGGAAAAATAAAACCAAAACAGATACATATGTACAATCACACTCATGCAGACACGCACACGCACAAAGTTTAGAGGTCTAAATGAAGATAAGGATAAATAAGTTTACTTCCGCTCCCAACATGTAAGCCTGCACCGCAGAATGACCAAAAGGATCGATTTGCCAACCAACTCTTGGAGTCACACCAAAATCCTTTTTGATAAACCGATGCCCAAGAGTTGTCTGGTCAATCATGTCAATATAATGTGTCACCGCTTCATCATGCATGCACATCCCCCCATTTCTGCAACACAACAAAGAAAGAGGCATCATCAGGAGCCAACTCTTCATAAAATGAATGACAGCTTGAAGCATCCCATACAGCAAGCAAATTCAAGGTAAATGAAGAATAATCAGAAATCAACACTTGATTGAGACTTAAGAGTAAGCTGAAAGAACATTGCTGAGATCAGTGGTTGTAACTGTGTGCTTTACATGAATTCAAGTTGACCGGAACTAACAAGTTGCTTGACTACATGCTGCATAGTCTCGCTCTGATCTCTCCACCACCGTTGGAAAAAAGCCTATGCATGTGAGCAAGAAATATCAATAGTTAGATATTCGCTATCAAACAATTTAAATGCTATTATATAACATAGGGATTATTAAAATTTCCTATGGCGCTAATAAGAATCAAAAGTCTTACTTCACTTTTCCAATTTGAACTGCCTATTGTTCTATTATATTCAGGTGGGTCCCTTCTTCTCTTGAAATGCCACCATTATTGGAGTCTATAAAAGCTAGCCTAATGCTCAAATGCCAGGCAATACAGAAACATACTCCTAATCATTCATGAACTTTTGAAACACTAAAAATATAAGCCAAAAGTTCACATCTCAATTTTGGAAATGGTGGAAGATAATTCAACTCTTTGCTTCATCTCATCGCAAAATCTTCATCAAAATTAGTAAATGGGGAATGAATAATACTTACCTGTTCAACATAAATGAATTTCCGGTTCTTGTCAGCCAACAGCGCAGGAATAAGAGAATCCAATACATTTTGCACACAAGCACCCTATAAAATAATTATATTAAAAAAAAAAAAGCAGCCCATCAAAATATAGGCCTCCCTCAAGTGAAACATATCACATTAAACAGAAAGAAGAACCAGAAAAGGAGTTATGATCTTAATTACTTGGATAGAATTGTTAGAACCAACATAGTACTGATCAACAGTCTTCAACCAACCAACATCATCATGGGTGTGAGCGACCAAGTGAACATTGATCTTATCTTTCACTATACCTTGTGAAGTGTTATAAACCATGTACTTGGCTTCCACCACAAATAATGAACCACCCAGCAGCAACAGCAACAAAACCACCATCAACACTTTCATCATCTCCACTTCCAGCGAAGTAAAGCTTGGAGAAACAGCAGCTATATATCCCCTCTCTCGCTTGATCAAAAAAGTCGTTAGTTTCTTGGGTTAGAACTTGTACTGACAAAGAGAAGAGGGATCCGAGTCAAGCAAGCATTCTTTATTATTTCTAATTTCTAGTTAAGTGGGGCGTTCTTGGATAAGGCTACAAGACTTTTACAGAGGAGACTGTTTTGTCTTTCCTCTACCTGGCGAAGGTCGCTCTCTCCACTGTAGCTGCATCACTTAAAATATTATTTCTTGAATAAAATAAAAATACATAATGCTAAGTTTAATACTCTTAGTTACTCTATTTAATATTATATTTTGCTCTTATCCTTTGGGTTATTGAGAATACTTTAATTCGTCCTGACCTAATGGATAATTAATAAACAAGTGAGAGCCGGTGATGAACTAATATATCATTATATTTTTTTTTAAAAAAAATATTTATTTATTTAAATATTTAAGAGTTTCAAGATGTATAAAAAAATCACATATACTAGACGCCAAAAATAAACTATAAAAAATTCAAATTAATATAATTAAATATTAACTAATTATCTAACATTTAATTCTTATTTTTAATTTTTTTTATACATCAAGATTAATCATCTCATCTCTCTATTCCTTTTAAAATTTAAAAATAGAATTCTATGGACACCCGAGCAGCCAGGAGCGAAACCAAGGGAGGGGAGGCAAGCAAGTGCCCGGACCTTGTAAAACATTTTAATTTTTTTATTTAGTATTTAAATATAAAAAAGTATAATATTTTTTATTTTAAATAAATGAGTTTTTTAATAATATATCTTCTATATTAATTTTGACTTTTCTTATCAAATATTATCAGCTTCGCCCCTGCGAGCAGTAGTGAGCCGAATAATGTTTCATCTTTTTTTGTTTTTAATTATTTTATTTAATTTATTTTCATTTATTAAGTTATAATTTTCATAACCAATGGATTTTAAGAATAATCATATATTTTAGTTATAATGTAACGTGAAAGGTTAATTTTATTAAAATAAATAAAATTGAAAGGATACGAGTAGCAATAATACAGTGTGAGGGTGCCAGATCAGCAAAATAAGCCATGCTTAGTTTGGATTGCAATTACAAGGTAATCGAACTGCAACAAAATTATCTCCTTTGCAGGGAGAAGCACGAACTATCAGAGTCATGTCATTTGGAGTTATAACAATGAGCGTTTGAATCTTCAAGAGGTAATTACAACATGAATCTCAGGTGAAGTAGTCATCAAGGCTTGCATTCAATCTATAATCTTAAAGATATGATGTATGGTATTATTTGATTATAAATTGATTGCAATTTTTCCTTTTTCCGTGGACTAATCGGCCAGATGATGCTGCATGCAATTCTTTTACAACGTCTGGGGCAGGCTGATGATCTCCCATGTCCCAGCATATGTGGAAGGTAATCAAAGTCTATGGAAAGCATTGATTTCCATGGGGGCAAGCTCCACCACCAGCTTGGCAGGATCAACAGGTCCTCCCCGCACCATCTTGGATTCTTCTCCGGCGGAGCCGTCTACTTCCCAAACCAGCCTCTTCTTCTCCATGTGGCAGGTAAACTCGATTCTGTCACTTTAACTATCTGGAGAAATCGAAAAAAGAACATTGCTTTGATATTAAAAATTAAATGCTTAATGTTTACAGTGATAGAAGCAGCAGGAAGGATTTGTGATAGAAAGTCTGTGCATAAGTTAGAGAATTTCTGACAAGTTATCCATGAATGAAGTTGCTGGTGTACTTCCCCCAGTAGTGGAACCCTGCATAACAGTTAAAGAAACCTAGAACCAAAACAAAAACATTTGCATTTGCCTTCAATTGCTTGTTATTTCA
>Ga0325405_1001018_pt1 | contig 28218 bp, 12 predicted proteins | sample PopdelMetagenome_21_FD_205663 | JGI IMG/M metagenome (GOLD analysis project Ga0325405, IMG submission 205663) | Populus deltoides microbial communities from Bellville, Georgia, United States - Xylem-Control-R2 | ecosystem: Host-associated > Plants > Phyllosphere > Stem > Wood/Secondary xylem...
TATAATTATATTTTATAAAGTACGCTATGTATGAATATAAGATATAATAAAAAAAATTCATCATTATACTTTTTAGATTTCATTTTTTTATTGTAAGTGATTGAATATTTTATATATATTAGATAAACTTGAAAAAAAAATTAATTCATTAATAAATTATTTTCCAGTTCATTTTCCATAACATAACCAAACACTGAAAAGTGTTTTCTAGTTCATTTTTCATAACACTACCAAACATCGGAAAATACTTTTCCGGAATTCACTTTCCAGGAATTCACTTTTCCCGGAATTCACTTTCCAAAAAAAAACAACTTTCCTGCAAATAAACGGATCCTAAATCAACAGAACACCATCAATCATGTAAAATGATATTATTACATTAATTCATATATAATATATATTAGAAATTTACTGGATCAACAGAGCACTCATTCTGTATTCTTTTCAAACTATTTTTATATTTCAACACTCAACAGTATAAAAGGCTAGAAAATATGTAGACTCATCTTTGTATTTTTTTAAAAAATAATTTTTAAATTTTTTATTTAAAATTAATATTTTTGATATTTTTATATTATTTTAATATGCTAATAAAAAATTAATTTAATTATTTTGATGTGAATTGAGGTGTTAGAAAGCAGCCTGTAAACTCTCAATTTGGATGTGGGATGTCCGGCAACAGATTGGCAACCTCTAGGAGGTGATCATGGAGGGACCGGTGAGGTGCAATGGAAGCACTGGCTCTGGCCAAGAGCATTCTCCCCTGGATAGTTGAAAATATTTGCACAGAAAATTAAAATCTACACCTCTTCATCATTATTTTTTTGGTTAAAATATGATATATTTCTTATAAACTCTTCTTTTCTATTTTTTTTTTTTAGTTTTGAGATATAATAATGGAGATTAAATTAATTAAAATCAATAGCAAAGCTTCCCTATCTTCCCTGGACCTAGTTCAGCACCCTTGTCAAGCAGGCCACTTGATATTGTAATTAGCACATATACAATGTAGTTAGGTAAGAAGAAAGTGAAGGCTTTGATTAGCCAAACAAGGATATGCCACCAATGAATTATCCAGGTAGCGTAGTATATGTATGTATGGACCCAGTGGGGTAAAGCTACGTCGAAGAGAAAGCTCAATCATGCTAGATCAAAAACTTAGTTACAAAATATCACAACTTTTAGTTTAACTATATATTGGATCGGGCTCAGATATTTTTAGGTGATTCCCAGGGTTTATTTTTGCAAAGAGATCAACTCGCTTGCTCTAGCCAGAACCTCCAAATCAAGCCTTATGGATGCTAGAGTAATTTTTGTTATTTTTCATTGAATTTTCTGGATTTATTATTATTTTTATATTGTATGTTAGTTTTTCTTTTTGTTTAAGGATTATAATTTTTCTTCCTTGTCAAAATCAATTTCAGATCTATTTAAAAACTTGTAAATCTCTTAAAAAGACGGAACTAGATTGTAATAAAACTAGGAAATAGGTTTTTATGTGCAGCCCTGCTCAGTCAAAACTCTGTCTTTCTTGCCTCTTGTCTTCGTATTTGTGCTTCATTTCTTGTAAACGATTAGCAGCTTCTGGGCGAAGTCCTGGATGTAGTGATCTGGGAGTCAGGCGGATCAAGCTGAAAACAGAATAAAACTGCGCGAAAGATTAGTACACATAGAATGCACAAACCTTGAGTCAGGACTGCAGTCTAAGCTCAAGTCAGGTGACACAGAAATCTCCTTCGGCCTTGCAAAATTATTTTGATCAACAGTTGAAGTTACGGGCGGAGACTTAGAAAGGGCTGGTTGAGGTGTGCGACCCATCACTATTTGGTCCATATCAAAAAGTGGAGATCATGGTTTGAAGCCAGATGACAAGGTTGCACTGCGTAGTGCTTGCCCAAAATAGACCAGTCAGGGGTGGGATAACCGCGTATCTAGCGTATGAAAATTTTAACCCTATTAATTCATTTTCTTTAAATTCTAAATATTATAACAATTTGTTTCTGTGCGTCTTCAATGTTTGAACCAAGCCCTCTAGGAGATTTAAACAGGAAAGTGCCACTGACACAGCAAGAATTAAAAAATATAGAAACACTCTCAGATCCTCCATGACCCCTTTTTACCTTTTCAACTTCTGAACTCTGCAATCTCTGAGGATACACTGCTTACAAAAACTTAGTACCAATGCACTTGTGGCTTTTGTTCCTAGACAACTTCGAGTTGTTGGTGACTCGGGAGTATCATGGTTGGTTTGTGCTGACAGGATTCAGTTCATAACGAGTTAAAACATCAATTTATGTTTTATTTATTCGTTTGAACTCAACAAGCTTTGTCATTAAATGCAAGATTTGCCTATGGAAACACAAATTAAGTCGAATAAGCCTGTTTGTGAGCTCAGATGCATGTGTTGGTGTTCCATTGGATGTTAAGAACGACGCTATTAATCTCTTACCATTCACCTTGAGAGAGAGTTATAATGTTTTGACTCGCAATCTACTGTTACACATCTGGAGTTTCTCGACTTCCCTCAGAGCTCTCTCTGTTTTCATTTCCTTATAGCAAATTAAGACGTTGGCACGTTGTACATTTCTTGAACTTCCATGAACGTGAGCATTTCACAATGGATCTCTAGTTCAGGTGTCTAAAGCATTTTTTTGGTCTACGTAAATTCACCCTTTTCCAGTCGATCAACAGGGGCTGTAATTTTTTTATTTTTTTTATTTTTTTTGGATTCGAGAAAACCCTACCTCCGGAAAACATACTTTATGGGTCCAAGTGAGCGAGTAAAACCCCGGCTGTTCCAAACTTTTACAAGAGATGCACGCCTTAACTCGAACTCAAGACTTGCTGTGCAGATCTCAAGTCTTTTGCCATCACACTACGCTTCTTGGGCACAATACGAACTGTAATGCTTTCACTTTCTACATGTTGAAGAGGTTGCTTTGCGTCTGAATATAGGTCGCCATGAATATGAGTGGAGTATTGCTTACAGCTTGGATCTCTGCATGGACACATAATTTGCAATTGCATAGTAATATAATTTTGTTAATCTAAATTTTCCTTAACAAGGAGAAGGATGCTTAAACACTGGAATTTTTGGAAACAGAAAGAGCTTGTCTTGCAGACTGTCGTTCCCTTGGAGTTCCGTTATTAACCTAGGGGTCAACGGATGACCCCTAGGTTAAGCCGAGTTTAATAATATTGGTTTTGGATTATCAATAATGGAAAGAATTGGAAAATACATAAAAGAGAAGGGAATACAACTGGCTTTTTTTCATGACGTTCCCTAAAAGATCATTCTTTTCAAAGTTAGTAATGGTCTTGGTGTGCTGATAATAGCTGGGAATCATGAAAACATGTAAAAGAACTCCCTTATTGGATTTTTATTGGATTCAGAGGAACATCTAACGCTTACTTAAGTTAGTAAAGTTGCGAGAGAAATGAAGCTTTAGAAGTTGTGTTGTGTGTTTGAGTTTGTATTATTATTTGTGTTTGTAGAAAGTACAAGATAAGAATACTGGAAAAAAAAATATTACAATTGTACTTCTGCTTACCTCAGGGTTCATTCATGAATATATCAGAAACCACTCTAACTTGCATGAAGACAAAGGTAAAACGATGAAAAGGTCATCCACCAGGCATAAACTCATCTAACCGTTGTTTCACAGGTCCACTTATGACAAAAAAAAAAAATATGAGAGCATTTAATATTGAATGGCAATTGAACAGAGTAAGTGGGATATCTTTAAGGTCGAGCTTCTCATGTTCGGCATTTGGTGTATACGGAATATGTTTGTCTAGATGCTCGGCCTCATTGCCTTTGTAGGTCTCAGATCCATTATAAAGTTCAAGGTTTGTGGCCCAGCGGGGTCAATTGTGTTTCTTAGAAGTTAGAAGTCATCTCTCCCCATCTCAGATCCTTCAGATTCATGTATCCCCACCTAGGTATAGTAGAGTATTGGGCCATATAGTCTCACCTAGGTCTAGGCAGCTTGGTGACCCCGGGAGAAGACCCTGGCTTGTTAGTTTTTAGGCTCGAGCTATGATGCCTCCTGCTCTTTGTATTGTGCTTGGACTCATAGTTTTAAATTTGGTTTGGTTTAGGAGGTTAATTTAGAATCTGGTTAATTTATGACTGAAACTGTACTAAGTTTAAAAAAAATTAAAAATCTAAGTGATCTAACGGATTAACTTAATTAAAAATCTGGTTACGACTTGTTGATTATTTATTTATTTTTATCCAAAATAATGTCATTTTAATTTATATAAAAAATTAAAATTAACCCAGTAATCTAATTAAAATCTGATAATATGAATAACACTCGTGATCTGAGCCTTTAATTGAATTGATCACCTGTTAAGGTTTAAAAACTCTGCTTAACTATGCTTCATGTTCTGTCACTCGAGTGTGAACTTTGAGCGTAGACTACTCATTCTTTCAATCAAACTAAACATAAATCTGTCCCGTCTCAAGCATAAAGAAAATCTAAAAATGGAGTGAGTGTAGGAGTGTTTTCTTTTCTATTTTTGAAAACATGATTTGAGGACAGCGCAAATATATCTCAAAAATATATATATATATATATATATATATATATATATATATATATATATATATATATATATATATAAAAGCAATCAAGAACAGCAATGCTTCTGTTTGATTGTTTATAGTGATAATTAATTAGCATCGGTCTAGCTAATTAGATGATTGTATTGCTGTTCTTGATTGTATATATACAGCAATACAATCATTTAATTAGCTAGACCGATGCTAATTAATTATCACTATAAACAATCAAACAGAAGCACATATATAGCCTGAATTTAAGAAAGCACACCACGCTTGGATCTCTCTCTTGTGCATGTATATATACATGCAAATAATAACTAGTTAGCTCGTGGCACATCACCCCAAGCCTCCTCGCCAAACAATATGATTTTTCTCTTTGCTTCAATCCTGAACTGTGACCCGAGGCGATGGTCATCCTCACGAAGAAGAACAACCATGTCACCAACTCTCAGTCCATAGTCGGCAACAAATTGAAGCCAGCCTTTAGAAAGCCATGGCTTGTTGTAATCTCCATCTCTCTTCCTGCAACGAATCACCCGAAGCTTACCGCTGCTGTCTTTGACTTTCAAATCAACAAAAAATTCTCCTGCGAAATCTAGATACTGCAAGGAACGAGATGGGAATGAGAATCGAACTTGGATATCAGTATCTTTTAGCTCTTTGTTAAATAGCTCCATTTTGATTTCTTTTGGGTTGTGAAAAGAGAGAGAGAGCGTGATTATGTATAAGCAATCAGCTTGATTGATAATTGCAGTGATCAGCAGCTTCTGAATTTATAGAAAAAAAGTCTAGTGCATGAGCGGCTCAGGACTATTGCTGTGCTGATGGTTGAAAGACGTCGAACGAAGATTTAATTAAAAAATCGTGTTCAGTTCATCGATGTCGTGTGGCATTCATTTTTTTAACGAGGTATTATTTTAAATATAATTTTTTAATGAGAATCGAAAAGTCACAAAATAAAAAACTATTTTCATGATTTTTGAGTTTGACTTATATGAACTAGTTAAAAACTAGGTAGAGCTAGGTGCTTTACGAGTATTTCTGTGTACTTGGAGCGGCCGGTGTGCAAGATGAAGAACTATCTTTATCAAGTGCTGGTTTTCGCTGCTCACGTCCAGCTCATATGGTCTTTCAAAAAGCATAAATTATGCTTCTGTTCTGTTGTTCTGTCAGCTTCTGAATTTATAGAAAAAAAGTCTAGTGCATGCTGCTCTTGACTTTTGCTGTGTTGATGGTAGAAAGACATTGTTACTAATTTCTAGTTTAATCAAAGTTTAAATATGTCACCTCTAGTTTAGAAGTTCAGATGGTAGTAAAATTTTATTAAAAATTACCCAACACTAGAACTGTGTTATTACAATACCTTGTTTTACTTATAAAATATCTATTTTTTTAATAATTAAATGCCAAAAATAATTATGTAAAACATACATTACCGCAGTCTTTAGATTTACCAATGAAATTACTAACGGAAATGCTTTGTCGGTGAATCTTTCATCGATAATTTTTTGTCCGTTAGTAAGTTCATTGATAATAAAAAATTATTATTATCGATAAATTTACTGACGAAAAAAGGAGCGTAAAAAAAATTATTCGCTCCATTTCATCGGTATTTCCCTCGGAAAAATACATTTTGTAATTCCATCGATAATTATTTAAAAATATTTAAAAAAATCATTTTACAAAACTATGAAATAATTAAATTAATATAAATCAACACTCTATAATACTCAAAACACTTGGAAAAAAAGAAGAAAAAAATCATATAAAAAAATCCTACAACAATATTCATACAATTATTAAAAACATATATAGTGAAAAAAAACATGAAAAAAGAAGAAAAAAAGAAAAGTATTACCTTCATGTGGTTGCAAGTGAAGCTAAGAAGAGATATAAAAAATTCGTAAAGTGTATTAATTAAAAAAACTGAGAAAAAAAAAGGAGAATAATACATATCTTATCATGGAAAAGAAGAGAAGAAGTTGATAAGAGAAGAGAAGAAAAAGAAATGGATATTGAAGTCATTTACATATGAGGAAGAAAAAGAACAAGAAAAATTGTTGGGACGCAAGTCATTCAGGTGAATTGCACTCTTTAATTAAATGAAAGTGGACTTTAATAATAATAAAAAAAATTATAAATTCAAGCGAAAAACTTTTAACAATTATAATTCTTAATCCATAACTTTAATTTGATTAAATGACTTATCAAATCATAGAAATCATGACATACGATAATTAAATATCATTCCAACTATAACACTCGGTGAAAGATCAATTTCTTATAGCCTAAAGTTACCAACTCATTATCTTCTTTTTTTTTGTTAATTTTTTAATTTCATCATTACTTCAAACTAATCTATCACAAATTTATAAAATCACTTCCAATAACACTTATCAATCTAAAACTTCATATGCATAACATTCACTCCTAAAAGTGATTAAAATTCAAAAATTATAAAAAATCAATTTCTTAAACCTTTCTCAATAAACCTAATATGCATGAAAAAACTCAATTAAAATGTAAGGGTAGAGAACATACACCTTAAATTGATAAAAAAAAAAAAAATAAAGATTTTTTTCTAGATCAAATCTCTTTATTTATCTTTATCTTTCTCACTCTGTTGATATATGTTTTGATCATAAAATAAAGTGTAAGTCGCTATAGAGTTTTATTTTTTTTATTTTTGAAATTATTATTATTATTATTAAGCAATTACTAATATAACCATTATTAATTATTACACCCTTAATTAATAAAAAATGCATAATAAAAAACATAATTGATTATATTATTCTATTTATTATTACTATTTTTTTAGGCTTTCACAGCTTAGCACTACGGTATCTAGAGAGAGAGCGCTACGTCTTGCAAAATCTGAAGTTTTCGGCATGTTTTTTGTTTGATTAAGCAATTTTATATTATATACCAACGAATTACGTTCGATGTCTGCAGCACGAATCGTCTAGTTGACGGTTTTGACATTACTGAAAAGAAGCTTCAAATGGCCCAATAGGATCATACGCTTGAACTGCTTGATAAAGCAGCCTAGAATTGAACGATATCGTTGGTGTGGCGGGCGGCAACACCATTGATGCTCCGAGGTCATGTGATTTTCTTTCGGACAGACAAGGACAGTTTTTTTTCTTTTTTCAGTTTTTTTTCTTTTTTTTTTGCCAATGGAGAAAAGAACTTTGTTGAACGGATAAGATATGAAGTGATCAATGTGTACTCATTACTCGAGTTTTACTATGATTATAATAATAAGAAGAAGACAGTAGCGTTTACAACTTTTTGTCAAATACTTTTTGTAGCTCGGCCGACAAGAGAATTATAATTATAATTATAATTATAAGAAGAAGAAAGTAGTGTCACCGCTTGCGCAATCAAGCGAAGATTCCATATAGGGTAAACTACATTGGTGGCTAGTCGTCCAAGGCAACCGGGCTAGATTTTTCTTAATGTGAAATAAGAACGACTATATGAGAGATGATAGCATGTGTCAACTCAGCTTAATTTGATTAATATATGACTCGTGATATAAAATTAAAATAACCCATAAAAAATGAAAAAAAAATTGCCACCCATGATATTGATTTTCTTTAAAAAAAAACCAAGAACAAAGATTGAAGTTAAATTAAAAAATTAAAAAATAAAACTAAGTTAAATCGACTTACTTGCACTTGGGTTAACCCATATAAAGAAAAGTAAAAAAATCACAAAGTTTAAAGGCCAATAATTTAATATTAAATAATAAAATTAAAAAAAAATCAATTTATGTTAACTCGATTAATCCATGGAATGAAAATCAGGATAATCCCATAAAAAAATAAAACAAATATCAAAGTTTAAGACCCAATAACCTAGTATCCAATGATATATATATGGGACATAATTGTTTTTAAAATACAAAACTCTAATGCAGGTCTTAAGGTGTCTCATGATCCAAACCCCATTTAAGTTTGGTCCTTTTAGGTTCTTTATATATATATAGTTTTTTATTTTTAAAGACAATTATGTCCCTTTAATATATATATATATATATATATATATATGCACGTCTGTTTGTACAAATTTATAATTTTATAATTTACACAATTGAAATTTGAAATACCAACTCATTTAATTATTACTAGTTAGGTGACTCGCGCTATGCCGCGGGCTTACCTTTTATTTTCATAAAAAAATTAGGTCCTGACAATGGCATGACCCAAGTCTATTTAGGCCCTACACATGCAGGACCCAAGTTTATTTTGGGCCCTGCCAACCAATGACTCAATGCTATTTTGGGTTCTACAGCATGCGGGGACCAAGAATAGTTTGGTCTTGGCATGCCCAAATGTCACGTGTGCACAGGGATGAGCCCAACACAGAGGCAGGAGCCCAAGCACCACATGTGCGCAAGGGTGAGCCCAACACTGAGACAAGCCCAAGTGCTTCGTGTGTGCTAGAGTGTGCCCAAGCGCCACGTGTACCCAGCACTAAGGTAAGATCCCAAACGCCACGTGTGCGCAGGGGGTAGGCCCAGCACTTAGTTAATAGCTCAGCGCCAAGTGTATACAGAGGTGTGCCCACAATCAAGGGAGGAGCGCAAGTGCCACGTGTGCGTTGGAATGTGTCTGGGACTGAGGCATAGCATCCAGATCCAACCCCATGTTGAGTTTGAACGCAACCGTGTCCAACTCTATTTTGACGCATTCACACTCAACCCCAAGTTAGACCTGGATGCGATTCATAACACAAATAATATTATTTTTCATTCCAATAATATTTAGAACACAAATAATAATATTTTTTATATTAAAACTTTGAATTATTATAAAAATAATAATATTTTAACAAAAATAATAATATCTTTGAGATGAATACTTTGTATTCTAAGAAAATAATAATATTGGCAAAGCAAATTATAATATTTTTTATATGAATACTTAGAATTGTTGAATATTTTTAATAATACTACACTACAGGCTCACTTTTTATTTTTATAAAAAAACAAAAAAAAATTATAAGATAAATAATAATATTTTCTTTCAAATTTATAAATTATTTTATTAATAATATTAATTATAATAAAAATAAAAATAATTTAAAAAAAAAATAATATTTAGAATTTTAGGACCCAGGAATATTGAGTCTTGATGAAGGACCCAATAGAATTGGGTCTTTACGCTAAACCCATTGATCATGGGTTCTAACGCCCTACCCATTCCCCATGAGTCCAAAGCCATGACCCAAGCGCCACTTGTCCCCAATGCGGCGCAATCATGGCTCACCCAGCGCAACCCAAGCGCCACGAGTGCGATAGGGGGTGCCCAGCACTGAGGCACAGCCGAAGCGCCGCGTGTGTGTTGGGGGTGTGCCCAACCTCGAAGAAGGAGCTCAAGTGTCACGTGTCCCCACATGATTTTTCTTCGATAGTAATAATAATTTTTTAAAATTTATTAATAATGATAATAATAATACTAATAGTAATTTTTATTATACCTTTCAAATGAAATTTTTGGTTGTTTTTTAATATTAAAAATAATTCTTTTCTAATTTAGTAATTATTTTATTAATAATATTGATTATTATAAAAAATAATAATATTTATAACACAAAAGTAATATTTTTAATATTAATACTTTTCATTATAGTAAAAATAATAATATTCATAACACAAATAATACTATTTTTAATTCAAGAATATTTAGAACAAAAATGATAATATTTTTTATCTTAAAACTTTGAATTATTATAAAAATAATAATATTGACAACGCAAATTATAATATTTTTTATATTAATACTTAGAATTATTGAATATTTTTAATAATACTACGCCGCGGGCTCACTTTTTATTTTTATAAAATATTACCATAAAAATTGATAAGATAAATAATTATATTTTCTTTTAAATTTATAAATTATTTTATTAATAATATTAATTATAACAAAAATAATAATATTTCTAAAACAAAATAATATTTAGAATCCCAGGACTCACGAACGTTGAGTTTTGATGAATTATCTAATAGAATTGATCCTTACGCTAGACTCATTGATCATGGGTCTTGACGTCTGACCCATTCCCCTTGAGTCCATAGGAAATGACCTCAGCGCCATTTGTGCCCAATGCGGCGCGATCATGGCTCACCCAACGCTGCCCAAGCGCCACATGTGCGCTGGAGGGTGCCCAACGCAAAGGCAGGCAGCCCAAGCACTAAGGCAAGAGCCCAAGCGTCACGTGTGCGCTGGGATGTGCCCAGCACTGAAATATAACCCAAGTGCCACGTGTGCGCAGGGGGTGTGCCCAGCCTCCAAGCAGAAGCTCAAGCACCACGTGTCCCCGCATGGTTTTTTTCGATAGTAATAACAATTTTTTTAAAATTTATTAATGATGATGATGATGATAATGATGATAATAATAATAGTAATAATAATTTTTAATTTTACCTTTTATATCAAATCTTTAGTTGTTTTTCAATATTAAGAATAATTTTTTCTAATTTAGTAATTATTTTATTAATAATATTGATTATTATAAAAATAATAATATTTATAACACAAAAAATAATATTTTTAATATTAATACTTTTGATTATAGTAAAAATAATAATAATCATAACACAAATAATACTATTTTTAATTCTAAGAATATTTAGAACACAAATAATAATATTTTTTTATATTAAAACTTTGAATTATTATAAAAATAATAATATTATAACAAAAATAATAATATTTTTAAGATGAATACTTTGTATTCTAAGAAAAATAATAATATTGAGAACATAAATAATAATATTTTTTATATGAATACTTTGTATTATAAAAAATATATATATTTCAGCACAATTATAATATTTTGTATATTAATACTTAGAATTATTGAATATTTTTAATAAAACTATGTCAAGGGCTTACTTTTTATTTTTATAAAAAAATATCATAAAAAATTAGAATATAAATAATAATATGTTTTCAATATTAATAATAATATTTTTTTTAAATTTATTAATTATTTTATTAATTATAACAATAATAATAATATTTTTCACATAAAAACCAGCCAAGCGATATGTATGCGCAAAGTATAATCTACAATGATTCATTCATAATAAATAATAACCCGTGATATAGTGAAATACTAATGAATTTTAGCTATAGTTAATCTCAAGCTACTCGCATTCATCTTCAAGGAAATAAATGAAAATTATATTGATCTCCTATAATTTAGTTGGTTTTTTCATTTTGCTTTAATTGCTTGCAAATTTTTACTTTACATCAGAACACCCATCAAATCAAATCAAATGATATTATTACATTCATATATAATATATTAGAAATTTACTGAATCAACAGAGCACCCATTCTGTATTTATATTAGAAATTTACTGACCCATTCTGTATTTTTTGAAACTATTTTTATCTGTCAACGATATAAAAGGCTAGAGAACGTTGAGCATTCAGCAGCACGACATAAACCAAGTGTTTCCTATCACTTCTTGTTCAAGAACCCAAAATGGTGCTTTCATTGAGAGAGCTCCGATTAATGGCATCCCACAATGAGTGAATTGAGGTGTTAGAAAGCAGCCTCTAAACTCTCAATTTGGATGTGGGATGTCCGGCAACAGATTGGCAACCTCTAGGAGGTGATCATGAAGGGACTGGGGAGGTGCAATTGGCTCTGGCCAAGAGCATTCTCCGGTGGATAGTAGAAAATATTTGCTCAGAAAATTAAAATCTACACCTCTTCATCATTTTTATTTTTTTGTTAAAATACAATATATTTCTTATAAATTTTTCTTTTCTATTTTTTTGTTTCGAGATACAATAATGGAAATTAAATTAATTAAAATCAATAGCAAAGCTTCTCTATCTGCCCTGGACTTAGTTAAGCAGCACTGTCAAGCGGACCACTTGATATTGCAATTAGCATATATAATGTAGTCGGGTTAGAAGAAAGTGAAGGTTTTGATTAGCTAAATAAGGATATGCCACCAATTAATTATTCGGGTAGTGTAATATATATATTTATGAACCAGCGGGATGAACTTATGCTCAAGAAAAGACCGATCATACCAGACCAACAACCTAATAATAAAAGGTCATAACTTTCAAACATTCGATTATTGAATCGGATTCAGGTATTTTCAATTAATTCCCGAGGCCTATTTTCACAAAGAGATTAACACGCTTGATCTAGCCCTCTCTAGAAAACCCCCAAATCATGCCTATGGATGCTATTTGAGTTGTTTTTGTTATTTTTCAATGATTTTTCTGAATTTATTATTTTATATATATTTTATGTTAGTTTTTTTTTTTAGTTTAGGGATTATAATTTTTCTTCCTTGTTAAAATCAGTTTTAGATCTATTTAAAGGCTTATAAACCTCTGAGAGAGACAGAAATGCTTATTAGATTTTGTATTTCAGAAATAAAACTAGGAATTAGGTTTTTGTGTGCAACCTGTTCGGTCAAAACTCTATCTTTCTTGCCTCCTGTCTTCGTATTTGTGCTCCATTTCTTGTAAACGATTAGCAGCTTCTGGGCAAAGTCCTGGTTGTAGTGATCTGGGAGTCAGGCCGATCAAGCTGAGAACAGAATAAAACGATTAGTACACATAGAATGCACAAACCTTGAGTCCAGGACTGCAGTCTAAGCTCAAGCCAGATGACAAGGTTGCATTGCGTAGTGCTTGCCCAAAATAGACCAGTCAGGGGTGGGGCAACCATGAGGAGATTTAAACAGGAAAGTGCCACCGACACAGCAAGAATTATAAATATAGAAGAAACACTCTCAGATCCTCCATGACCCCTTTTTACCTTTTCAACTTGTGAACTCTGCAATCTCTGAGGATACACTGCTTACAAATACTTGGTACCAATGCACTTGTGGCTTTGGTTCCTAGACAACAACCAACTTCGAGTTCTTGGTGACTCGGGAGTATCATGACCGGTTTGTGCTGTCAAGAAGATTGAGTTCATAACGAGTTAATTAAAACATCAATTTATGTATTTATTTATTCATTTAAACTCAGCAAGCTTGGTCAATAAATGCAAGATTTGCCTTTGGAAACACAAATTAAGTCGAATAAGCCTGTTTGTGACGTACGCTCAGATGCATGTGTTGTGTTCCATTGGATGTTAAGAACGGCGCTATTCTCTTACCATTCACCCTTGGGAGAGAGTTATGATGTTTTGACTCGCAATTTACTGTTACTCACCTGTAGTTTCTCGACTTCCCTCGGAGCTCTCTCTGTTTTCATTTCTTGAACTTCCATGAACGTGAGCATTTCATAATGGGTCTCTAGTTCAAGTGTCTAAAGCATGTTTTTGCTCTACGTAAATTCACCCTTTTGCAGTTGATCAATAGGGGCTGTAAAACCGCTTTGCAAATGAATAAAGGTCGCCATGAATATGGGTGGAGTATTGCTTACAGCTTGATCTCTGCATGGACACATAATTTGCAATTGCATAGCAATGTAATTTTGTTAATCTCGAAGATTTTCCTTCACAGGGGGGACACCGGAGTTTTTGGAAACAGAAAGAGCTTGTCTTGCAGACTGTCGTTCCCATGGAGTCCCGTTATTGATAAATGACCGCATTGATACAAGTGATGCTACTGGGGTACATGCATGCAGTCTGACATGCCTGCTAGATCAATTGCCTGTTCGGTTTAAACCGACCCGAATCGACAAGTTTGGTATCTATCTTTAAGGTGGCGCCGAATAGTGTTTCATAAAAATTCAAAACAAAAAAATTAATGCTTTTATTATTATTTTAATATACTAATATCAAAATTAATTTTTAAAAAAATAAAAAAAATATTACTTTAATATTTTTGAAACCAAAAAACAATCACTACTACATTTAAAAAAAAAAAGTCATCAAACATATTGTTATTTATAAGGTTCCTGCTTATTAAAATTTGACCCTAAGAAAGTTTCACGTGGAAATTTCAAAAAACAATGATCAGAAAAACAATCAAAGTGATTCAATTTTTATTTAATTTTTTAGAAAATCTGAAAATGCTTTGCCATTAGTTTTTTTGAAGATTCAAAGAAATAAAAAAAAAAATATCTATCCAACAAACTTAAACTCTTGAAGATGTTTTGATAAATAAATTTAAAAAAAAAAAGAAGAAGTTTCAGGGCTCAGCCATTGTGATTTTTAAAGTTTTTTAAGAAAATAAATAGTGATTTTCAAAATTTCTAAAAAAATTAAATTAAGAAATAATTAAGAGATATTTTATTATTATTATTTCAAATAAATAAAAAAATTTAATAAATAAAAAACCTCAAGATAAAATTGATTTTTATATTATTGACCATTTTCAAAAAAATACAAATAGTGAATAAGGAGTTTCCATGTTTTTTCAAAAGAAATTAATTTTTTAATGTCTTAAACATTTTCAAGTATTTTAATGATTAAGCATTATCAACAAAAAATAAAGCTTCTGAAATTTTTATTTTTCAAGAAACATTTTTCATTCCTTGAACATTTTTAAAATTCTTTTTGAAAAAAAAAACATTAATTTTGAAATTCTTAAAACATTTTTTAAAATATCAATTGATATCTTATAGTGTGATGCAATTGAATCCTGACTAAATTTTGCAAACATAAGAGTATTTTTAGTAGCTTCTGTTCTCTTGTTCTACTGGTTTTGCTGTGTTTAAATATACAGACAAAATCTACTGGTTTTTGCTGTGTTAAATATATAGACAATGACGCTGCAATCAGGGGCGGAGGGATATACAAGGCTGAGGTGGGCTGTAGCCCAAGTAAAAAAATAAATCATGTATTCACGCTTGTACTGGTAGGATGGGGTTTTGGATGTCGGGAGGGTTAGTTGCTGGAAGTTGAGATGAAATTTGGAAAGAAACTGATTTCAAGTGAAACTGTTATTAATTATTTTTACTTAAATTGATTAAGTGTTTATGATATATATGTTAATTGGTTTTTGATATATAGCATATTTTTTATTAAATTATTAGACAAGAAATTATTGAAAAATAAACTTTAACATCCCTTAAATTATTCCAGAGTTTATTGTAGTGTAATTATTTTTATTATATGTTATTTTTATTTTTATTGTCTTTCAATTTTTTTAATGAAGGTATGAACATTTTTATCAATCAACCTTTTAATTGCTCGCTAATGACGACTGTTTTTGTTTTTAATTATCAATACAATGTCCAAATATCTTTTTAGATATGAATAGTCTATCTTTTATTATATAAAAAGAAAATATTGTCTTAAAAAAAAATGAAGAAGTCCTACTTATGAACTTGAAAATTAATTTAATTATATCTTATTTTTTTCAATTAATAAAACATTATTTCGAACTTTGAGAAATGTCAAATTTGATTTTCTCCCTGCATATGTGCAATTTATTTGCACACAATAAGAGATTGACATATCACATATATATATATATATATATATATATATATATGAATGCTTCATATAAAAAAACTACAAGTCATTTATGTTAATAACAAAAATCGGTGACAATTTACTAATATTATGATTATGATATATGAAATTCAACAATAGATTTTTAGTTGGAATAATTGAATTTTATATTCAGTGACTCCTTGTACTTAACTTTACTTTAGAACCTAAGGATAACTTTAAATCATTTAAAGTTGATGCTATTTGGTAGATTACTAAGAAATTTTATCCTGAAGATTTCAATGAACAAGAGATATATTATTTGAGATATCAGATAGAGCATTATTAAATTGATGTGATTCATCATAAGATCTTTTAGAATATGTTTACCATTTATTTATTATGTCGAGGATTAGTTGAAATAAATAAGTCACAGCACTATCATTTGATTGACAAGTTGATTCATCTTATTTTGACTTTGTTTATTTTGATTGCAACTACAAAACGAGTATTTTCAGTAATAAAACATGTTAAAATTATGTTTCGCAATTAAATGAAAGATGAGTTTTTAGCATATTTTACGATGATTTACATTGAACGAGAGCTTGTTGAAGATATTAATTCGGATTCGATCATAAATTAATTTTATTCCACAAAACATGAAAGGGTGTAATTTCGATAGTGTAATTTATTTTTAATTTTATATCCTTTAAATTCAAATTAAATTTTTATTGTTAACTTAACAAATTTATATATAAGTTAATAATTAATCTTAAAAAATAATTTATATATATTTACTTGATAGCCAAGAACAGGAAAAATTACTGGTTCCGGCCTTGTCTGCAATCGGATTCTTGAAGAAACATAGCACATCCGGTTTTATTAGTAGCCAGCACCTTTATCACAAAAATGTGTACACGTTTTGGAATCTAGTTGCTTATCCAAGATCATAATTTATGGGACCACTAAAGGATGGCTTTGGGCTCATCCTGATAGTTGAATATATTAAGTTTAGTTAAATTATTATTTATATTTTATTAATAAAATATTGAGTTCATTAATGTACACATTTTTTTTTAATTAGAGTTAAACATCAATTACATGTCAATAAAACATCTAAGGGTTGTTCCACAAAAAGTTATTTTCATTATTTTTTATTTTGACCGTGACATAATTAAGGCGTTAATTATTTATGAACTAATTAAAAACTAGGTTAAGGTGGGAGAACGAGCTATGCCTCGCGCTCTTAATTTGTCCTGTGCTTGGATTGTGCCTCATATTCTGTTACTTGAGTCTGAGTTTTAAGCGTAAATCCTAGACCCCTCAATCTGTCAATCAAACTAAACCTAAATCTGTCCCGTCCCAAGCATAAAGAAAATCTAAAAATGGAGCGAGTGCAGGACTAGTGTTTTTTCGTAATCCATACAGAAAATTCGGTGCTCAACACATGATTTGAGTACAGCGCAAATATATCTCAAAATACATAGATAAAAAAGCAATCAAGAACAGCAATACAATCATGTTGGAGTGGACATGTATATATACATGCCCACTCCAACATGCAAATAATAACTAGTTAGCTCGAGGCACGTCACCCCAAACCTCCTTGCGAAACAAGATGATTTTTCTCTTTGCTTCAATCCTGAACTGTGACCCGAGGTGATGGTCATCCTCGCGAAGAAGAACAGCCATGTCACCAACTCTCAGTTCATAGTCGGCAACAAATTGAAGCCAGCCTTTAGAAAGCACTGGCTTGTCGTAATCTCCATCTCTCTTCCTGCAACGAATCACCCGAAGCTGACCGCTGCTGTCTTTGACTTTCAAATCAACAAAAAAATCTCCTGCGAAATCTAGATACCGTAAGGAACGAGATGGGAATGAGAATCGAAATTGGATATCAGTTTCTTTTAGCTCTTTGTTAAATACCTCCATCTTGATTTCTTCTGGGCTGTGAAAAGAGAGAGAGAGAGAGATTATGTATAATAAGTAATCAGCTTGATTGATAATTGCAGTGATCAGCTTCTGAATTTATAGAAAAAAGTCTAGCTCACGTCCAAACATACATACATACCATATATTCATACATGCATACCATTCATGGAAATTTTTTAATGAAGTGTTATTTTATATATAATTTTTTAATTAGAATATTCAAGATGCTTACAGATAAGAAAAAAATCAAAAGGTTGTTTGCAAAACTTGGGTGCTGATTACGGAGTTTGTCTTGTGAAATAATTAAAAACTAGGCAGAGGTACGGTATCCTTGGAGGGAGTATGCTTAGTTTTCGAATGTTAAAACGAGTTTACGATCGACTGTCAATGTCAGCTGCTCACGTCCTGGCTCATTTGGTCTTTCAAAAGGCATAATCGCTTCTGTTCTCTTGTTCTATCAGCTTCTGAATTTGTAGAAAAAAGTCTATTGCATGCTGCTCAAGACTATTGCTGTGTTGATGGTAGAAAGACATCGAACGAGGATTTCAAAAATCTTGTTCAGTTCATCGATTTCGTGTGGCATTTACTAATCTAGATGGTTTAATCTTCACGTGGAACAAGAGAACAGAGGCGATTATGCTTTTTGTTTGTTCTATGTTTTTTCTTTCTTTTTAATTTTTAGTTTAATGTGAGATTAAATACATCAATATTAGCTTAAAATGTTTAAAACCAAACTATAAAGTCGTTTCTTGTCCAAAATAAATTTTAATTATTAACTATTAAATTTCGCTAATTAGAAATATTTTTTTTTGTAAATTAATAAAAATTCTCAAACAAATATTTAAAATACTCTAAAACTCTTCGGTAACATATTAGAAACGACAAGCTTTTGGGACATAAGTTATTCGGGTCCATTTCACTCTTTTATTAAACAAGAGTGGGCTTCAATAATAATAATAAAAAACCTAGGCAAAAAATAGATTTAGAATATGTTTCGCAGTGTTATAATAGTTGTTTTTTAAATAATTATTTATACTAAAATGCATGTTAATAATATTTTTTTATTTTTTAAAAATTATTTTTGATATTAGCCCATCAAAACGATTCAAAACGTACAAATTATATTAAATTTTAATTAAAAAATTAATTTTTTTAAAAACACGTTTCAAATCAAATGTTTGGCCATTGTAAATATCAAATTGAATTAACAAAGGAGCTTCTCTTTCATGTTCACATGGACGTGGAGCTGAGGTGGGATATAGATAGCCGATGCCAATGGTTTTTGCAGGATGAGAATATTGTATACTGATGACGAACGAGAGATATATATTGCCGGCCGGGGTTTGAAAAACCTAGTCCACAAATCAGAATCTAAGGCTCGATCAATGCTGCAAAGACAGAATAATAATAAATTTATTCTTCAATTATCATTAACTGAGATTGAAAAAAAAAAAAACACTCTAGATGATGACGGGATGAGTAAATACATCACTAGCTTAAAATGATTCTAAAATTCCATTAAAAAATCACCCAACACTAGTATCATATTATCACAACACCCTATTTTACTTATAAAATATCTATTTTTTTTAATAATTATGTAAAACATATGACAATAATGATATTATGAAATATAATCAAAAAAAGGCTAAGAAACATTTTTATTTTAAGCAAAGAAGTATTCTGAGTGTAATTAAAGTGGAGGTGTCAAAAATTATTACTTGCATCTATTTTTAGAAAATCTTTTATTAATTAAATAGATTAATTCATATAAAAATCAATTCATTTACGAAACACCTTGAACGCATTTAAATTCTACATAAAAATATATTAGTTTTAGATATTAGAATATTTAGAACCAAACTATAAAGTTGAACTCTTCAAAATAAATTTTAATTATTAACTACTAAATTTCACTAATTAAAAATAATTTCTTATAAATTAATAAAAAAATCTCAAATATGAATGTATTTGAGATTTTTTAATGTGAAATATGAATGTATAATTTCACTAGAATTTTTTTAATGTGAAATATGAATGTATAAAAGATGATAACCCTAGACTTTAAGTCAATTTGACTAAAAAAAATTAAAAAATATTGCAAAACTCAATAATTTAATATCAAATAATAAAATTTTAAAAAAATAAATTAAAAACAAATTGAGTCAATCCGAGTTAAATTAGCTAACTCACCACGCATGATATAGATTTTTAAAAAAAGAACCTAGCAAAAAGATTGAAGTTAAGTAAAACAAATGCTAAAAAAACCTAATTAACTTGACTAACTCACACTAGAGTTAACTCATGGAAAGAAAAGGAGAAAATCACAAAGTTTGAAAGCCAATAATTTAATGTTAAATGATGAAATTAAAAACAAAATCAATTTCATATAAAAAACATCAAGAAAAAAAAATCCAACTCGATTAATCCACTACATGAAATGTAAGATTAGGATAACCCCACAAAAAAATGAAACAAATAACAAAGCCTAAGGCCCAATAATCTAGTGTTCAATGATGAATTTGAAAGAAAAAATTAATTTTTAATCCGCTTCGGGTTATGAAAAGGCAAGCGTGCAAAAAATCACAAAGTAAAATTTTCTATCATAAAAATATTAAAAGAAAAAAAAATAGCAATCAAAACATTGAGAACCAAATCCAATAAAACTAAATCAAAGAAAATAATTAGAGACTAAATCAAAGAATAAAATATTTTTAAAACAAATAAAAAAAATTTAGCAATCAAAAAAATCAAAATCAGATAAAAAATAAAATGAAATAAAATAATGGTGGATGAAATTAAGAAAACAAATCAAGAAAATAATAAAACACAAGAAAAGAGCAATCAAAATAATAAGAACTAAATTTAATAAAAACAAATTAAATGAAAGAAATGCCTAGGGACAGAAATTAAAAAAATTCAAAAAGCATTAAAAATAAAACAAATAGTAATCAAAAGAATAAGAGTTAAAATTGTTAGAAATAAAAACTATAGGACATAATCAATTTTTAAAAGGGTTAGCATGAATTTTTAACCTAAGTGACAGAAGAGAGAGAGAGAAGAAAAAATACAAAATAACCAAAGCCCAACTACATCTTCATCTCCATCGTGTGCACATACCTCACCAACAGTCATGGAGGGAACCTAAAAATAACAAAAAACTATAATGGGAAGAATAAAATGCCTTGGAAACCAGTATTAGAGGTTTTTTTTTATTTTAAAGCAATTATGTCTCTTTATTATTATTTTTTTAAAATAAAAATATAAAAATGTTCTTTTGTGCAAGTTTAATGTTTTTTTATATACTTTTAATGGATCAACATAATTTTATTATGCAAAAAATATTGAAAAGATAAAAAAGCTCCAAAATGAAACTATACATTTTTATTTTTATTTTTGCTTTCCAGGCAACAAAATCATTTAATTATGCTAAAAAATATGTGAATAATTTATAATGCCTACTGTATCTTATGGAAAAGATAAATTTCATTCCAATTGCAAGCTTTGTTAGTTTTTTTTAGAATTGCAAAAACATAATTCCATTGTTCCAATGAACAATGCAATGTATTTAGATCACATTATTTTACTGAATTAACAGAACACCCATTCTGTATTTTTTGAAACTACTTTTATCTCTCAACAATATAAAAGGCTAGAGAATGTTGAGCTTTCAGCACGACATAAACCAAGTGTTTCTCGTCACTTCTTGTTCAAGAGCCCAAAATGGTGCTTTAATTGAGAGCTCCGATTAATGGCATCCCACAATGAGTGGATTTGAGGTGTTAGAAACCAGCCTCTAATAAACTCTAAATTTGGATGTGGGATGTCCGGCAACAGATCGGCAACCTCTAGGAGGTGATCATGACGGGACTGGGGAGGTGCAATTGGCTCTGGCCAAGAGCATTCCCCCGTAGTTGAAAATATTTGCAGAGAAACTTAAAATCTACACCTCTTCATCATTTGTTTTTGTTAAAATATGATATATTTCTTATAAATTTTTCTTTTCTATTTTTTTAGTTTTGAGATATAATAATAGAAGTTAAATTACTTAAAATCAATAGCGAAGCTTCTTTATCTGCCCTGGACACCATTGTCAAGCAGGCCATTTGATATTTCAATTAGCATATATAATGTAGTCGGGTTTGAAGAAAGTGAAGGTTTTGATTAGCAAATTAAGGATATGTTATAGTTAAATGAGGATATACCACCAATTATTTGATAATGTAGTATATGTATTTATGGACCAACAAAATAGATTTATGTCCAAGAAAAAACTTGACTATGCCAAACCAACAACATAATAATAAAATGTCATAATTTTCAATCCAATTGTTGCATCAGATTCAAATATTTTTAGATGATTCCGGAGATCTATTTTTCCAAAGAGATCAACAACCTAATAATAAAATGTCATAACTTTCAATCCAACTGTTAGATTAGATTCAGATATTTTGAGGTGATTCCCGAGATTTATTTTTATTCTTTTTAAAAAAACCCTTAAACCAGACCTCTATGAATGTTGTTTGAGTTTCTTTTGTTAATTTTCATTGATTTTTCTGGATCTAATATTATTTTATATTTATGTTAGTTTTTCATTTTGTTTAGGGATTATAAATTTTCTTCCTTGTTAAAATCGGTTTCAATGCAAACCTCTAAAGAGAGATAACTACTTATTAGATTGTATTTCAGAAATAAAACTAGGAATTAGGTTTTTGTGTGCAACCTTGTTGGTCAACCTCTGTCTTCGTATTTGTGCTTCATTTCTTGTAAACGATTAGCAGCTTCTGGGCAAAGTCCTGGATGTAGTGATCTGGGAGTCAGGCGGATCAAGCTGAGAACAGAATAAAACTGCGTGAAACATTAGAGCACATAGAATGCACAAACCTTGAGTCTAGGACAGCAGTCTAAGCTCAAGCCAGATGACAAGGTTGCATTGCGTAGTGCTTGCCCAAAAAAGTCAGGGGAACCATGAGGAGATTTAAACAGGAAAGTGCCACTGACACAGCAAGAATTATAAATATAGAAACACACTCAGATCCTCCATGACCCCTTTTTAACTTTTCAACTTGTGAACTCTGCAATCTCTGAGGATACACTGCTTACAGAAACTTAGTACCAATGCACTTGTGGTTTTCGTTCCTGGACAACTTCGAGTTCTTGGTGACTCGGGAGTGTCATGACTGGTTTGTGCTGTCAAGATTGAGTTCATAACGAGTTAAAACATCAATTTATGCATTTATTTATTCATTTAAACTCAGCAAGCTTGGTCAATAAATGCAAGATTTGCCCATGGAAACACAAATTAAGTCGAATAAGCCTGTTTGTGACGGGCGTTCAGATGCATGCGTTGTGTTCCATCGGATGTTAAGAACGACGCTATTCTCTTACCATTCACCCTTGAGAGAGAGTTATGATGTTTTGACTCGCAATTTACTGTTACTCATCTGGAGTTTCTCGACTTCCCTCTGAGCACTCTCTGTTTTCATTTCTTGAACTTCCATGAACGTGAGCATTTCATAATGGATCTCTAGTTCAAGTGTCTAAAGCATTTCTTTTTACTCTACGTTAATTCACCCTATTGCAGTTGATCAATAGGGGCTGTAAAACCGCTTTGCAAATGAATACAGGTCGCCATGAATACAAGTGGAGTATTGCTTACAGCTTGATCTCTGCATGGACACATAATTTGCAATTGCATAGTAATGTAATTTTGTTAATCTCGAAGATTTTCCTTCACAGCCTCGAGGACACAGGAGTTTTTGGAAACAGAAAGAGCTTGTCTTGCAGACTGTCGTTCCCATGGAGTCCCGTTATTGATAAATGACCGCATTGATGTAGGCCTTGCAAGTGATGCTGCTGGGGTACAGTATTCCATGCAGTCTGATATGTCTGCTAGATCAATTGCCTGTACGGTTTATTGACAATCTCAACCTCATCCGGAATCATCAAGTTTGTGCTAAACAGTATTTCATGAAAATTCAAAGAAAAAAAAACTTAATGTCTTTTTTATTATTTTAATATGTTAATATTAAAAATAATTTTTAAAAAATAAAAATAATAATATTTTAATATTTTTAAAATAAAAAAATACTTTAAAAACACATTAGAGTCATCATAGATAGATAGGTAGTAGTATTCTTTAGTGTCATCAAACAAGATGGCCTTTTCAGAGAAAAATGTGTTGATGGGATGTTTGTTTCCTGTGCTCTTGGTTTTCTACGAATTTTGAATAAATTGTTTTTCGAGGTTCGTGCTTATTAAAATTAGACCGCAAGAAAATTTCCCGTGGAAATTTCAGAAAAAAAATGATCAGAAAAAAAAATCGAAAGTGATTCAATTTTTATGTATTTTTTTAGAAATTTTGAAAATGCTTTACCGTTAATTTTTTTGAAGATTCAAAGAAATAAAAAAAAAATATGCATCCAACAAACTTAAACTCTTGAAGATGTTTTGATTTAAAAAAAAAGTTTCAGGGGCTCAGCTATTGTGATTTTTTAAGTTTTTAAGAAAATAAATTGTGATTTTGAAAATTGCTAAAAAATTAAAATTAAAATTAAGAAATATTTTATTATTATTTTTTCAAAAAAATAAATAAATAACTTCAAGATAAAATTGATTTTTATATTATTGAATATTTTCAAAAACAAACAAATTGTGAATGAGGAGTTTCCATGTTTTTTCAAAAGAAATTATTTTTTTAATGTCTTAAACATTTTCAAGTATTTTAATGATTAAGCATTATCAACAAAAAATAAGGCTTTTGAAATTTTTTATTTTTCAAGAAACATTTTTTATTCCTTGAACATTTTTAAAATTCTTTTTGAAAAAAAAAACATTAATTTTGAAATTCTTAAAACATTTCTTAAAATATCAATTGATATCTTATAGTGTGATGCAATTGAATCCTGACTAAATTTTGCAAACACAGAGTATACTTTGACCAAAAACAAGGGTGATCTACTCCTACAATTACACATAAAATAAAAATATGAGCAAATAGCAAAAAAGAATAACTACATATCACATGCAAAATTAAATCTGAGAATGATATCAGAGCAATGCTCTTGAAAGAACATGGGACAAAATCAAAGCTTAATCAATGGACACTGCATGTTATTGCAATACCCTGCTTCTAATAAAGAACATGCCACTTCTAAGGAATAAGACATCCTTGCATGATCAAATCCAATCTAGACAGGCAACCCAAACATAATAACCCTTTCAAGCATTCAAATCCTCCTAATTCAAGGATCATAGCAGCTAGAAGTCCTTCCTGCTCAACACAGTTTAATTCAATGTTTATGGCAACTCTAATTCTCATACAGTTCAATAGTTTCACACCCATTCTACCCAATATGATGCTACTATTTACAAACATTTATTCAGGACCAGCCCATTAGCACACAGTTCTACGCAAAGCACGAAAGCATAATGTAGAAGGAAGAGGGAATGAATCTTAACTGACATGAACTTCCCCACTTGCTTGTGCCTCCTTAAGTCTCTTCTCATACTCATCTTCTTCTTCTTCTTCTTCTTCTTCTTCTTCTCCGCCCTTTTCTTCAACACCCTCTGCATCATCTTCCTTCACGTCATCATCTTCTTCTCCTACCCAGCCAAAGCCTCCAATAGATCGGGATACTGGGGGAGGAATCTTGGCCTCTTCAACGATCTTCATGATTTCTTCAACACTTTGAAGGGAAAAGGTTGGGTTTTCTTTCCTGTAGTACATGGCTTGAGCTGCCTCTGTCAGTTCCCTTGGCAAGTTCTTCAAGAACCATGGATGGCTCTTGATTTCTTTAATTGTGATCCTCTGTAAGAACATTTATGGTTCAAAGAAACCATCAGAATTCGAATATTTAATCCATTAAAAATCAGAACTTTAGTTTTCAGGAACTTTCCCTGCCTAACTGAAAATTCAGTGTCCATGGAGAACAATAAATAAATGAATGTAATATCGCTCAGAATAATTTGCATAAGCAAATCCTATCATTGTTTTCTGAATATTTTCTACACCATTAGCTTTCATTTTGGGCGACAGCATCCTTTCTCATAGTGCTCAATGGACATCCACCAGCTTGCCCTGGCAAGAATGCAGGGGTTCGATAGACCCTGCATCATTCATGAACAAGCTTATTTTCCCTATTCACAGAACCATGTATACTCGATTTCCTTTCTTTTATTATCTCAACCAAACAGCCATTGTTTCTCCTTCCTTTCCTATTTACTCGTTTTGGGGGCCATTAGTTTCTCTCATTCTGAGTGTTTGTGGAATACAATTTCAAGTTTCTTGACACAGCACAGGATCACTTTGCACCCAGGTTAACCAGCACCCACCAGCATAATAATAAACTATGACCTCAAACAATTCAATCCACATGCTATGAGGGTTCTCAGCATGTTCTCCAAATCCCTTATTTGAGCAATTAGCATGTATTAAATTTATTCACAAGATCCAATCATAAAAGTTGCACTCCAACTTACTAGCTGAAGGTTGGACTGATAACTCTAATAATATGCAATTGCCCTTGGCAAACCATATGACACAGAAAAATAAAAACATCAACAAGCAAAGAAAGAAGAATCCCTTGTTCAGTCTACCTGGTTTCTGATACAAAATTCTAACCAAAAGGAAACAGATGAAAAGCTCCCCACGGTACAATATACAACCAGACCCATGTCTCACAACAAGCAGGTGCAATCATGTACATGCTGGCAACTTTGTTCCGAACAGGATATCAGTAAATTCAATGATGTGATGCAAGAAGAAAAAACACCAGAGGATAGTGTTTCAGACAATGCATGAAAATTTTAAATAATAATAATAACAACAACAGGGGTGATGAGAAGAAGAAATAGCAACACCAACAACAACAATTAGGCAACAGAATTAGATGGTAAGTGAGCAGGTAATTCTCTAATAATTTTTATGATTTTATACCTAGTTATATAGGTTTGAACAGGCTTGTAGCTAATGTAACAGAAAGTAGGCTTATATCAAGACATTCTATCAGAACAGCAATACATGAAAAGGAAATCCAAAGAACTCTAATTTCCTGATTGATTAAAATTCAATGAAAGCACATCTACCAACACAATGTAGTATGGCGTATCTTCACAATATAAGTTGATTGTCAAGTTTAGACAAGGTTTATTCATCCATACCCGGATTGGATTTGCAACGAATATGCGAGAGAGGAGATGTCTGCAATCCTGAGATATGTGGACATAGTCGGGGATCTTGTATTGAACTGCCATTATTCTCTGCAGGTAAACAACAAGAAATTCATAAACAGTAAAAAGAAAAAAAAGAACTTAAATAGAAGAGAGACACACACAAGAGAGAATGTAATACATTGATTGTTTTCCTGAAATTCTTTGGGTCCTCCTGGTCCTCGAATGGATATGCTCCCACCAGCATAACATACAGAGTCACCCCACAAGACCACACATCTGCCAACTGAACAAACAGAAATGAAAATTATAACAAACAAGCAAAGTGAGATATATTCATGTCCTTTGCCAAGAAGATATTCAAAAAAATTCAGATCTTAAATTTGCATGTCTTTGTTCTTTACAGTCCACAGAAGAAGTTTACCTGCTTTTATTTCCTAAAGTATCACATGCAAATGTGTAATGTATAATTGAAGCCACGAGCCAATCAAAAAAAGAAGACGACAAAGTTCAAATTGACATGGCAAAACTGATATGGGCATTTTATTTTTTTTCTTGGTCTTCATAGTTTATACTGAAGCTAGCCATTCACAATGGTTGACAACTAAAACTAAAATGAAACTGAAACAGGAAAACAGAGAACAGGAAACATGTGACCGAAGTACAACTTCAACCAGAAACCTGAAATAAATTGGAGAAAAAAGAGGTGTGTGCTACTCTCAAACCATAGGGAACTATAGTTTTGCAGGATGGTTAAAAAAGTATGGCCAAGCAAAACCAAGTGTTCTAAATCGAAAGGGTTAGACAAGAGACCTAGAACAGATAAAGATATTTTTCTTTTTACATTTTAAGATTGGGATTTCACAATCTGTTTTGGGATTTTTATGGCTTTATCACTGAAAGTATATTGTTGGTAATTATAAAAAATCAAGCCATCTTAGTGACAGTTGAAATTTCCTTGAGATGGGTTTGCCTAAAATACTCAAACATTTGAAATTTCCTTGAGATGGGTCAGGTTTTCAAGATTTTTCTTCACCTCTACCTGTGCGGATTGAGCTTCAGACCCCACACACACACACGCATAAAAGAAATAACAGAAAACCATCTAAAGATTAGATCTGCTGGTTTTAGCCTTTATCTCAATTTCACTTGGTTCACAGTCCGCT
>Ga0325405_1001024_pt1 | contig 28190 bp, 9 predicted proteins | sample PopdelMetagenome_21_FD_205663 | JGI IMG/M metagenome (GOLD analysis project Ga0325405, IMG submission 205663) | Populus deltoides microbial communities from Bellville, Georgia, United States - Xylem-Control-R2 | ecosystem: Host-associated > Plants > Phyllosphere > Stem > Wood/Secondary xylem...
TTTTGTTCGTCCTCTGTTTATCCTCGGGGTCCTTTCTATTTTCTTTCCCTTTGTTTTCGTTCTTTGTTCGTGCCTCAGTAATGGCATGCATCGTGGGGGCGAGAAGGATGTTACCATGATCTGCTGTTGTTTCCGCTGAATCGGGATGAAGGAGATGAATAGTTTGCTTTGAAACGGCGCCGTTTTGAGCTAAGGCGGTCATTCTTCAATTTGGCCACTAGAATTATGATATCTTGCAATCAGGCCCTTATTCGTGGAAAATTCTTTTTTTTTTTTAATTTGGCCCCTAGATCAATTTCAATTTTTAATTATATTTTTAATTGTGTTTTATTTAAAAAAATTAGAAGGAGATCGCTTAATGACGTAGCATTTACAGAATTTGATCGCAATCCTAATTTTGTTCCTAATGATATTTTATTTGATGTTGTTGCGCGCTTAAGAAACCAAAGAAACTATAGTCTGGATGGATTTCGTACGTCATGAAATTGTAGATAGTTTAATGGAACAATAAAAAATATTTGATATAAGTATTATTTATTTCATGATGTAATAGCAGTAGTTAAATCTACAATATTTAAATTAAAAATCATCAATATTAATATATATATATTTTAATTATTTTATAACTTCAATTTAAAAAGCATTAATTTAACCAAACACATTAAACTACTTTTTGTTCAACCTCAATTTCAACCACAGTTTTAACCAAACACCTATTTTTGTCAAACCAACCTCAACTAAAAGTACTTTTTATAAAACAACTTTTTTCAAACCACAACTACAACAGCAACCGCAATACCAAACACGCTCTTAATAGTGTGTGTGTAGAATTTCCGAAAAGGAACTCTCATCTTCAATGTGATTGGATGGAATTAAAAGAGACAAAACTTCACGTAGCTTTCAGAAGGAAATATTGGGCTGTCATAATTCAGGCAGACATTTTTCCAGCGTATTGAAGTGACGTTTACAGTTGGTAAAGCCAACTCTTCATTCATCGCTGGACTGCGGCTGGCTAGTTATATATGGATTTTACTCTGGTATAATTGTTTTTTAAAATATTTTTTATATTAAAAAAATATAAAAATAATATTTTTTTTATTTTTAAAAAATTAATTTTGATCAAAATGATGTAAAATATATAAAAAAATAATTTTTAATTAAAAAAATTAAATTTTTAAAAAATATAAATGGACCTACATTTCCCAACGCTATATTTTTTACTTTAAAAAAAAATTAGTAAACCACAATTGTTTTTCAATATTTTTTTATTTTAAAATATATTAAAATAATATTTTTTTAACTTTTTAAAAATATTTTTAATATTAACACATTAAAATAATAAAATATTAATTGAAAATTTAAAAAATTAATTTTTTAAAAAATATTTAAAACATAAAAAAAAAAAGTTTTCGCATACAACTAGAAACCTGTGTTAAGAAACCAAATGAAGCCGAACCAAAACCCAAATCAAGCCAGCCAAGCCACATCTTCTATGATGAGCAGACGAATCCCAAGGATGCAACAACCGTCTCAGATGTGCGAAGCTGGAGAGCGGAGACACCCTGCGCCGAGAAGCCAGAACGTTTGAGGGACTGGGGGACCAAGCAACTGTTACAAACCACCACATTCAACAGTGTTGAGGCCACATGTTTTAGCTCTCCTTTTAAATTCATTTTAATATTGATTCAATTAACTTTTTTTCCAATTTTCATTCAATAATATCCATATTGATTCAATTTGTTCACATACAATAAAGAAAGAAAAAATATCACCATCTTCCTTTGAATTGATTATTATATGATTTAAAACATACGCTAGATAAAAATCCAAGTTAAGAGATTTAAAGATTTATTTTCTTACACGGATTTGTAACTATAATTAATATAAGATTTAACTAAATTGATTTTTAATTAATCCTTGAATATTGTTGAAAACTTTGTATACACAATATAATGCAAAATAAAAAAATGTAAATAAAAAAATCAATGCCAAAAAAATTCAAAAAAAAAAAAGGGACAGTGCGTTTGGGCTGCCATTGCATTTCAATTAAGAGAACTGCGCTGCAGCCCAAACGGACGGCACCACACACTTTTTCTTCCTTTTCTTTTAACAACTGTTCGAAGCATTTGTTCAAAGCATTTGCTACAGCAACTGTTCGTCGCATTTGCCCGTAAAAAGAAATTCGTGGCATTTATTCTGTCGTATTTATCATAAAGGCAGGGGTCGAGTGGCTGAGGAATGCAGATGCTATATCCATACCTGTGAGATTGTGACTCAATTATTTGAAGCAGGACGTGCGTATGGGTTAACTGTAACAGTCAATGGCTAGGAAAGTCGGTTGTTTGACTCTCTGTTCTAGTGGCTCTGGAATGATCTGGCCCAAGCCTTGAGCAAGACACAATGAAGTTTCGTCTCAAGCTGTAAATTGAATAAGCAAATATTTTATACTAATTGTCCTTTTATTTTATTTTATTTTATTTTATTTGATACAACAAATCAAACTAATATTTTTGAACTATCATGCAGCTAAAACAAATGTAAAAAAAAGCCTCCATTAGATTAAATAAATTTTTAAAAAATTTTGAATCAAAATTAAAAAGACTGCAGAGTAGGAAATAGAAAGTAAGTGGACCATATAGAAAGTTTTCTAGTGAATTGGAGATTCTTCATTGGATTTCTTGTTTTACATTTTAGTCCTTTATTGTTAAATTTTTTGTTTCCTTAATTTTTTTTATTAAATCGGTCATTATTCTGGGCGTAAAAACTACAGTTGAAAAAAAAAGAAGATGAAAATGAAAAAAACCTTTGGCTATTATGAACTGCTAAGGTGTTTTATTTAAACATGTTAGTCTGTGTCGAAGTAAATATAAGGTTCATTTTGGCATGGAGTGTCAACTTTAGTACTATGTGCATAAAATAATAAACAGAGAAAGAAACTTTACCTTTTGCTGTTTAATTAACAAAAATCTAAAGGGAAAGGGGTTTTATTGTAATAGTTGTAGAAACAAATCACTATTTTTTATAAAAATATAATGATAATATTATGACAAAATCTTTGAACTGGGTATTGGAAGCAAGTAATCTTTATACCATGATATAATTATTTTTTACAAGTTGTACGGGGTTAGATTAATTATTTTGTTTTTTTAACATAATAAGATTATCAATTTAGTCCCAAAAAAAATTAAATTATCTTTCAATCATGAATGTTTTGAACTTTTTATTTTTTATTATAATAATGTAAATAATTTATTTCCCTTTAAGACAAACAAACTCTCTTGGAGGGGCTTTTTAATCCTTTTACCATTGTTTTTTTATAATATCAAGTTTGGGGCATATTTATATTTTAATTATTAAAAAAAATTAATCATGTGTGCATGACATATGCCAACAAGTGGACGGCTTCCATGTCTTTCGAATGGTGCGTTGGTGGTCATATGACCATCGAAAGCCGTCTTCACCAATGACGTTGGAATCACAACAATGCCCCCTCTGTGATGGGGTGACGATTCTTTCAAAATTCTTGTTAGTTTGACACCAGTTGTTATTTTTGTTGTTTCAGTTGGGGTCTAGAATTTAATGATTTGTGAGTTTGAGATCTTTGTCGGGCATAGAAGGTTCGCCCAAGTTTTCTTGTTTTTTTTAATTTATATTTTATAATTTTATTATTTAACATATTAATCTCTTTTTTATTTACCTTTTATATGATTTTTTCAACTTTTTTTTTTTTTAGATTTCCACATTCGTTTTAGATTAGTCTATGTATCGAACATTTTGTTTTTTTGGGATGGGTCCATACCTTTATTGGTCCATACCTTTATTGACGTTCTTTAAAACATTCGTGCATTGCTTGGATGCTTTTTTTTTTTTTTTTCTTTTTTTTTATTAAAAAAATATTCTAACCCGCACTCACAAATCTTAAGCACGGCCTTGGCTTACTTTTTGCTTGTTCTTGTTTTTTTAAGTATTCCCGTCGAGTCTATCAAGAGAATCGGTCCTTGCCCTAGCATGATTAATAATTTACACAAAGGCAAATGTCAAAGCAATTTAGTATATCATTTTAATTTCTAATCCGAGCTAAAGGTTGATTAAGATATAGTCAATGATAGATCATTGTTTAGGACAGTACTGGATTAAGGGAATCTTAGCAATCACGCTCGTCGTAGAATAATAATTTAGTATATCATTTTAATTTTTAATCTCTCATGAACAAATGTTTTTCATCGGTAACACTTTTTCCATGTTAGGTTAGTTTTACTCACAAAATCTAAATTCCAATCATGCACAATGAAGTTGTCAAAGCAAAACTTGCCTATACACACATTTATGCAATGGAAAAGGGGGAAAATATAATTTATTTAACCATGATTCCATTTAAAAACAAGTTTATTAAACTTAGTAATGATTTTTTTTTATTAACGTGGGTGTTTGCGTCTGTTTGAGAGCACCTCCACTAATCCCACGGGCCCTGAAATTAACGACCATATAAGTTTCAAGTGATCATCATATTAGTAATCATATGGCTCGAACTTGAGACCACAATGAAGTAAACTTCTTGATTCCAAATTTTTACCATTAGACCATCAACCACCTATTAGATGGTTACATAGTAATAAAATTTACGTTGCTAGGTGGGTTAACTTAAATTAATCAAAACAATATTTTTTTATATGTAAAATATTAAAGTAATATATCATTTTAAAAATATTAAATTATAATTTTGATAGAGTATATTAATTTATTTAGGTCAACTTCCACTTAATTTATTTTTAAAACCCGGCTAAAAATAGACAGAGTGGATCTAGCAGCCAAACCTAGTTTAATGCTTAGAGGATTTTCGTCCATCAATCATATATTTCTCCTATCACTGTTTTCTACACGTAATTCATTTTTCGATTCTTGTATATAAATCAAGTTGGTTACCTAACGTAGACGTAGAAGCTAACCCTCCCTTGGAACTTTCTCATAGCTTGGATTGAGTGAAATACACACACATTATATTATAAGATACTTTTTCGCGCTATATTACAAGTTCAATCAAGGTTTTATTAAAAATATTTTGAGAAATATAACTCAATTGGTCAGATTTTAGATTTGCTTTCTAAAAATTATCAGTTCGGGTCTCACAAATCTCAAAATCACTAGAGGCTTACATGATCGTTAACTTTAGGGTTTGCAGAATTAGTTAAGGCGCACATAAATTGGTCCGAACACCTACTCCAATAATAAAAAAATTATTAAACATAAAAAATAAAATATTTAGATGTTATTAACATGCATACAAGGATGATCTAATCGATTTTACATATATATTGTCAAAAAAAAAAGTTTTAAAAAAACATACTTTACTGTAATACTACAGTAATATCTAAATTTAAAGCACATCACAAATTTAAAGCACCAAAGATTCGAAGCATAGAAAGCCTAATTCCAATCTAACTCAGGGAGTAGCCACAACAAATTGATGAATTCCTGGTTCAGCTCACCTAAATTACATTTCTCACCTTCCTCCCATTATATAAGAGAGAACAACATTTTACCCTCACACGTGGCAGTGTACCCTAAAAGCAATAACCCCCCGCACTCAACTCCATTCTTATCCACTGACGTCTCCATGATTCTTATTCAAATTATTTAAATATTCCAGAAATAATTTTTAATAAATAAAAAAATATTATTTTAACATATCTTGTAATGTGAAGCATTTTAAAAAGTAATTAATACCATAATTTCAAACAACTCTAATTTACAAAACTTTTTATTTTTTTAAAAATAAAAAACTTACATATGAGTCATCTCGATAATTGTTAACAAGTTAATTTAGAGGCTGTTTGAATTTATGTTTTTGTGTGTTTATCATGAAAAAATATTACATTATTTGTTTAATGTTTTTTAATGATTTTGCTGTGCTGATTTTAAAATAAAAAAATATTAAAAAATTAATTATTTTCAACTGAAAAATACTATTAAAAGTACAACATATTGAATTTCTAGTTAAAATAAAAAAAAAATAACCCAAAAAAATCTAATTAACTCGATCAAATCTTAAATGTTATAATTAATTTCATCAATTTTATATTAATTTATCACTAAAATTTCAAAATATTACCATTTTAATAAAAAAATTACTCACTATTAATCTACCAATTCAATAACCCAGTCATTTTTTTAACCGGTACCGGATCAGGTATCATAGATATACCTTTTAGATTAGCTCACCAAAGTGTATACTATGATATCTTTAATTTCAAGATTCAAAAGATAATATGTCAATAAGAATGAGAAAACAGAAAATCCAACCAATAACTTAACGAAACGTGTAAAACCTAAGCTAAGATCATTACAGCTAATTATTTCCTTTCCAGAACAGCTCACGCGCTTCTAATCATTACAGCTAATTAGTCATGTCTATAAATATCACACCATCAAAGCAGGGTGAATCCTAACTCCCGAGAGAGCTGTCCTGTCGTAAAATTATCCCCGCCTGAGACAAACCCAAAATATATCCGGGAAATCCCTCGCCGGAAAAGGTATTTTCCGGCGAGATTTCGTGGTCTGGGATAGAATGAGGAAAAACGCGAAGAAGGTGAACCAGCAAGTGAAGATGGATCACTCAATGGATGAGAAAACAGAGAAAGTGAAAAATTCAAAGCAGAGAATGAAGAACAGGTCGAGATTATTGGCATACAAAGAGTTGCCAGATTATTTGCAAGATAATGAGTATATATTGGATTACTATCGATGCGAATGGCCTTTAAAAGATGCATTTTTTAGCGTATTTTCTTGGCACAACGAAACTCTCAATGTCTGGACGTAAGTATTTAATTATTAATTTACAGATCAAATAACATGAATACTTGCGTTTTTTTTTATATAAATTACCGTGAAATGAAACTTGAAAATTTACTTGTGCCTGCAGCCATTTAGGGGGTTTCTTAATATTTCTGGGATTGCTGGTTTTGAGTTTCATGGAGGAGAGCACGGAGAATATTGAAGGTTTAATCACCAGTTTCTCCAGGTTTCTTCTGCTTTGGAATTTTCCTTTTTTTTTTTTTCATTTTTGGTTCGATGGGGGATGGTTTTTCGAGTTGATTGTTTTGTTTTGGTGCGGGACTCACAGAGCAAAAGTTTCTGGACCTCTGATGACACTGATGATGATGAAGAAGAATCAAGACTTGAACATCTCAGATAATCATATCTTTCCTGTAAGTTTTTTTTATTTTTTTTCTCTTGGTGTCTTTTCAGCTTTCTAATATTGTTCTTTGAAGATGATGATCATAAGGAATGACTGTGATAGGTAGGGACACCATCTTGTGATTTTTTTTGTTCCATGAATAACTCTTGGCCACACCATGCGATGCACTGATGGTGTAATTTAAATTTCTCTCCTTTTCTTTTTTAGAAAAGGAAACCCTTTTGGAATGATATCCTCTTTGAACTGTTCTAAAATACAAGGAATCGAAGTCTTCAATTGCTTAATATTTTTTTTTAAGTACAATTACCTTCTTGAATTGTTCTGAAAGATAAGTAATTGAAGATTTCAATCCTCATAGTAAATGGTTTATGGCAATTTTTTTTCGTTTTAAATTATTTTATATATATTTTTGAATTGTTTTGATTTATTTATATTAAAAAAATAAAAAAATATTATTTTAATATAAAAATATATTAAAATATTGTACGCCCCGTGTATTGGATGATGTGGACATCACATGTGAAATCCCTGTGCGTCTAGGGATATGGAATTCAAATGGGCCAAAAGAAAATTATTTTATCATATCTTTACGATAAAGAAGTGGGGGCACGGGGGGGCGGTGTCGATATGGGTGATTCTTGTCGTGTAAAAGTTTCCACAAGGAAATGAAAGATTCCTTCCGTGATTTCTTGACCGCCATTACCACGAATAGGGAAGCAGCTCAGCACCTGGCATAACTCCTCTTTTCTCAGATCTTTGCATGTATGATCACAAATGTTTGACCAGCCATTATTTTTGCTTTTATTGTTGCTGAGACTTGAGATGCATGTCTTAGAGAGGGATTTGCTTTGTGTTATGTTATTACACTCAAGAATAATCAACGAAAATTGAGAAAAATCTCAATCCCACGTCTTGAATTGTTCTAAAGTTTATGATATATTTGTTAAGTTGGTAAAGCACATCGAAATTTTTATCTGTAAAAATTAAGAAGGATATGGAATATTATAGATGCAAGGGGGGTGAAAAATCTTTGCACTAGTAACATAAATCTTGTAAAGGTATGTATTATCAGGAGATTTCATACATAAGAAAAAAATCATTTGCTTCTGCGCAGGATTCGGTCTTAATGAGGCGCATTTCACAGCAATCAGTCTTCCATAAGCAGGATGGTTCTGATAAGGTTATTCCTAGATGGCCATGGTTTGTTTTCCTATCTGGGGCGATGATGTGCTTGGTCTGCAGCTCCCTCTCCCACCTCCTTGCTTGCCATTCCAAACGCTTCAATTTGTTCTTCTGGCGCCTAGATTATGCTGGCATCTCCCTTATGATAGTTTGTTCATTCTTTGCTCCCATCTATTATGCCTTCTATTGCAACCCCTATCCACGGTTCTTTTATCTAACCTCCATAACTGTGCTTGGTGTACTTGCAATCATCACCCTCCTTGCGCCTGTTTTTTCCACTCCTCGTTTCAGACCTTTCAGGGCCACCCTCTTCCTCATCATGGGTTTTTCAGGGGTGATTCCTGCAGCACACGCAGTTGTCCTCCACTGGGGGCATCCACATATATTTGTATCCCTCGGATATGAGCTTGTTATGGCAATTTTCTACACTGCAGGAGTTGGTTTTTATATCACTAGAATACCAGAACGTTTGAAGCCTGGTGCATTTGACATTGCTGGGCACAGCCATCAGATTTTTCACGTGTTTGTTGTTCTAGCAGCACTTTCTCACTGTGCTGCCACACTAGTTATGATGGATTTTCGCCGGAGATCTCCAGCGTGTGCATGTTAATTAGGCATTTTGCACTTAGCTCACTACTTATTGACAGCAGTGAAAGCATGTTTCATGAATTCTCTCTCGTGTTGGAACACGTACGTTCATTGTATTATTATGAAGTATCTTTAGTTCTACTCAAAATAGAGAATAGTTCCTTCATATTCTTCGCAATCATGATGGATTTTAGCACGTAATTAGCTATGTGGCTTGTGCTTTCCTGCATGCAGATTTTTTTTTCAATGAAAAAAAGAAAGAAAAAGTATGCACTCATTCACAACATATTTTTTGGAATCTAGGAAAAAATTATAATCGCAAACCAAAAACTATCTGCGTGTATTTAATTATATAAATTAAGAATCATATATCATAATAAATATATATAAAAAAATCATTGAATTAAATAAAAAATTAAGAAATAAATGTCTTTTAAAATATATAGATCTAGTTGTGTTGAGTAACTTTGTTTATTAAAATTAACTTATTTTTTAATTGAATGATAATAAAAAAACATACCAAGAAAGCAGGTTAGATTATTTTTTTTTAACAAAAAAACTAATCCACGCATCGTTAAGGTGTTTTGTGAGAGAAAATAATAATAATAATCATGAATTCAAAATCTAACATTTATTGGATGATATTTTTTTAAAATATATTAAGATGACAACATATTATATCGATTTGAGTAAACCCGGGTTATGAAACTGTGATAACTCTATAAAAAGCAAATTGAAATAAATTACGACATTCAATTCCTAATCAACTCAATGTTAAAACTCAATATTAAAAGATGAAATTAAAATTAAAAATGTTCAATTCAAAAACAAAAAAACTCGAGTTAACTGAGGTTAACTTGTTAAATCTATAATTAATTTTGTTAAAGTTTGGTAACAAGAAGTGTTTTTTTTTTAAGTCAAGTAAAAAAATCCTTTCAAAAACAAACAAACAATATTTTTTTCTTATTAATTTTAAGGGGTTAAAAATATAATAAATTAAAAAAAAAACTAAAATACAGTTGGATCTATCCACATGTTTGGCCCATAAAAAACCTAGTGTTAGTCCCATGAAAGAGGCCTAGCCTTTGAGCCAAGCCTTTTTTCTCTATGACATATGATTTCAATTTCCTGTTTTATATAAAAAAAATATTAAAGGGTGAACGACCCTTTAATTCTCTTATACAAAATAATATTAATGATACATTGTACATTGGTTTAGTTTTTAGTGACAAAGGGTCGTGAAAAAATTAGACCTTATATTTGTTTTTGTTAAAAAATCTTAATTTTTAATTTAAAATACTTGAAAAACACTTTAGACACTTTAATAAACCCATATATGATATAAAAAAACCAAAAAATTCATTGAAAAACCCAAAATTAACCTAAACCCAAAAAACTTCTCGAATTTAGATCTACCATCTCAAGTAAGAAGAAAAAAAACATCTAAGATAAACTTTTCTTATCAAATAAAACAACTTGAGATTATAATTAATTTTTTTCATGGCTTAAATCAATGTCAACTAAAAGTTTTTCTTTTTACCACTTAAATCCAATCCAGGAACTGAAAATAAATAAAAATAAAGTTTTATATTAAAATTAAAATTTTAAAATATTATGGAACCAAAATTTTATAATTTATAAAGTAAGAGTAAAACTTTTGATCCAATTTTGAAATTACCATCCATTGTCTCTCTCTCTCTCTTTTACCACTCTATTCTTTTTCTTTCCATCTTTGCACTTCATCAATAAATTTAAATTAACTGGACTTTATTCGGGCCACAAAAATATGAAATCGCCTAAAATAAAATATGATGACCAAAATGAAAAAAAACTCTCACATGAGTACACATTGAATTGTTTCTTGGTCCTATGTGCAAAAATCTACAGTGTTATAACATTTTAGAGTTTCTTGTAATTATAATGGGACTGTTTCTTTAGGTTTAATCTGCCCTGTTCGCTTACCAAAGATGGTGATTCCATGTAACTTCGTGAATACATAACTACTACATATATAAGCTTTACTATGTTTGGCAAATGATTCAATATCTTATTCATAAACTAACTTGGTGTTAATGTTGCCTAGATTTGCAAGATTTTAGACATACATTGCATTAAGAACAATTCATAACCAGGCAGGATAGGAACATTACACAGTACAAATGCAAGGTAACAATTACATTTGATTCAAGTTGTTCATCCAATGCACTTCTGAGGAATCCTACTGTGATCATTGAATGCCATAACAAACCGTAAGATCAATCATAAGATATTGTAATGCAATGCAAGTTACTTTTGACTTTATTTCTGCGTACCTTTGATAGTGTACCATCCCTAAGATACAACTTGGAAAGTATAAATCCTCCAAGGTTATGGTGTTTGAATTTCACAACAACAAAAAGATATAACGGGGAAATTAGCCAAAAAAATAAAATAAATGACACGAGCTCGCCTCTAAATGTAACTGGGTTCCTTCAATGATCATCGCATGTCTTTTTGCATGCTGGTTCACCGATTCTCCTCCCTCGTTGCAATAAAACCAAACGGTATCAGAAAATATACACATTCCCGAGATAGATGACTATGTCAGACTCAGCAACAATGCTCTTTCCCACTCATTACAGGGGCATTCAGTTGTTGCTTGCTTATTACTTCTCTTGTCTCTTTCATTGCTACAGCCTCTTTGCAAGCAGATCACTTTCCAACTCTGAAAAGTTCACAACTTTTTTCAACTTGCAACCTCAACGATCTCGGCTTCGTTGTCGCTGTAATCTGCCCAACACTTGCTTGGTTTCTCCTCAGTTGGCAAGCTATCACAAGTTTCTTTTGCTACAACAGTATCACTGGTCACCGCGACCTCTGCAGGCTTCTCTCCTATTTCAGGATTTAAGTTGTCTTCTTGATCTTTATGATGTTCATAATCACTTGAATGGTTTTCAACTCCTACTTCAATCTCAGAATTTTCAGTACCATTTTCTGCTGCAGCCTCACTCTTGTTTTCACCACCAACATCAACAGAAACTGACGTGGGTGTTTCTTCTGAACCGACTAGAGAGGCTGGAAACCCATTTTGAGTCGCTTCAATACCATTCAACGATGCTGGATATCCATTTGGTGACACAGGAATGCTGGTTGGGGAAATGGGATAGCCATTTGGAGATACTGGCATGCCATTTGTGGTAGCCATATAGCCATTGTGTTGCAATGGATAGCCATTGGGAACCCAAGGTTGGCAAGGCACAAATTCAGCTGCATGTGGGTTCATGATTCTAGGAGGGCTGAAATGATTCCCATCCCCTGTATGCTCACCGTTGTGGAAGCTCGGCTTGTTACGTGGAACCCGATTTCCAGATTTGTTATAGCCACCAGACAACCTCGGACCATATGGAACCCGAGCTGTAGCTGATTGATGAGGTGATCTACGAACAGGATTGACAGTAAGCATTGGAGGAATATTCACAGGTGGAGGAAGAAGTCCTCCGTGATCTTTGAATCCTGGGACAGTAACTGAGCTGAAAACTGGAATTGTGGATGGATTAAATGGTGGTGCAGCTGCAGAAAGTTTCTTGGTCGCCTCCTTACCAGTTTCCGCATCATCTTGCTTTACTCCTCCAGTTGACAATAGCTTAGCATTTGTATTGTCATTAGAAAGATCTGGAGTATTCTCATTTTCTACCTTTTCATTTGTGCTGGAAGCATCTTTTTCCAACAAACCAGCCTTTTCAATTGAAGTAGATTGAGGTTTCAGATCAGGGCAAGCTGCAGGGAAACCATCTGATGCTCTTGTATCAGGCACTTCAGTTGGGGAAGACATGGCATTTGAATCCTTGGAAGTATCCAAATTCTCATGACCCAAGTCTGAAATATTTTCAGCTTCTGCGGTAGTATCTTTAACAGTAACTACTTTAATTTCAGCACCTCCATCTTCTGTATCTATGTGATCCTCATCAGCAGATTTTATTTCTTCAAGTTTCTCTGTCGCCACCAAAACCCCTCCTGTTTCTCTCTCTTGATCAACAGGACTTTTCATTCCCTCTGAAGCTGGAAGCTGTCTCTCTCCTTCAGGTTTCTGAAGTTTTCCTACCTCCACAGCTTTTAATGCTGTCACCCCTTCTGATTTGACATCAGTTGCAGCTGTCTCATGGCTTCCCTGAGGACTTGGTTCCTTTGTAGGGTTTCCTTTTGGCAACTGTTCTGCTACTGCCTTCACAATTGTCCCTGGAGGAGCCAAAGCAACTTCTTTATAGGAAAACATTTTTCCAGCTGCCTGAACACTGATTGGACTTGCCATTGGAGCTGCTTTGGCAGCTTGCTCAGTTGAGGCAGGGGTAGCTGGGGCTGATTTAGCATTACTTGATTTCTCTGCTCCACCAGTTGAGGCGCCAGAGTTATTTACTTTTGGACCGAAGCTGGCACTCCTAACAAACTTTTTAGGAACTGGAACTGTCATTGCATTGGAAGCAGCAGGATCATTTGGCGATGTTTTAGGGGATGCAAAATTGCTAGGTTTTCCTCGGAATCTTGATGACTGAGGTACATTCATAAAGTTAGTATTTAATTTTGCTAGGCTTGGCCTCCTTGAACCAGAAGATTTGCGACTTGTAGGTGAACGGCCTTTAGGAACAGCTTCTTGCCATCCCTCTTCTGAGTTGTCCTCTAGTGTCATATCATCACTCTTCAATAATGATTCATCTGGAAGACCTAAATCAGATTTATCATTCCTAGGCTCTACGAATTGTGTTTCAGATTTGTTTTCTTTATCACTTGAGTTCTCTGCAACAGGATAAGTGGGTGACAAAATTTCATCCTTTTGGTATTCATCTGAGACTGTGTCCTCATTCTGGCCTGGTTTGCCTTTAACCTGCATGATGAAAAGAAAATTTAGCCATTATTTCAGCAAAGAGAAAAAAAATTAATACCAGAAGCATAAGTGAAAACGTTCAGGCACAAGAGTTTATGACCTTTGCACGAGCTTTCTTTTGAGCTTCTCTTGCTTTCATATCTGCATCCGGTGTTATATAATCCAAAAGGTCTGATACACTGACCCAATACAAGAAAATATTTCATTTCGTTGTTGTTAACTCATGATACCAATGAATTCAAGATACAAAGTCAAGGTAAAGAAAAACTTGCTAACATGGATCAATGTAAACCACATAATGCCTGCCTGCTGATTGTTACCTTAAATGACCTTTACTGGAAATTGAGGCATCTGGCTTTGGAGTACCGTTGCGTGCTGCTTCTTGCTGTTCCAGAGCCTTTGACTCAAAATATTCAAGCCACGCAGCTGCATCCTGTAAAAGCCAAAGTTTACAGATCCAAGGAACAAAAATCACTGGAATATATGAGATTTCACTGTTGAAATATTAAACTTCATGGTACCTGTGTCCGTAGATCCTCAGATCCAAGTTTGGCTTGCAGTATTTGCAGTGTGGTCTGCTCATGCTGAACACTTAAGGAGTAAGCTTCCATCAATGATAGAGCAATTGCTATGGCATGGTAGCTGGCAGCAGTCTGAAGAAGCCAGAAATGTGTTAGGACATGACGATAAAAGCTATTGCCTTCAATAAAAAGTGGGCATGTGCATACATGCAGACACACATAGGTCGAGTGGTTAGCTTCAAGAAGCAGGATTTCTGAATTTGTATATTCAATGCCTAAATTAATCCTACCTTTTGAAATTTATTGGTTTTTCAAACAAGTACACCAGTTTTGGTCATAGATTCACGACTGCCCCTCCAATATCAGCACTTCCAGTAGTCTCGCCTTATAATTTTTTATGGTTTAGTTTGGTTGCATCTAAAGCTATATCTAAATCAACCAAGGAGATCAAAGCTGAGAGAATAATGAGTTCAATTATGGTAATAACTTTTATTGGAATCGTTAACTCTAATAAAGCCTTAAAACATTTTTAGCACAACTACCGAATCAGTTTAACATTGTCTCATTCTCTAGGTTTTAATTATTTCAAATTGCGAAGGCTGTCTCTGAATCTGCGAAGAAAGAGCGAAGTAACTTGTGTATCTACGGATGTATAAAGAAAACAAATATTTTCTTGACGAAACCATGAAACTCGGATTCAGCGAAAATATTAGGAAGTAACTAGTATAAATACTAGCTGACTTGCCAACAAAAACTAGTGCGTAAAGTACATCCTCCATCAAAATGGAGAGGATGGTTATGCATTTCTAAGTTAGTAGTTTGTAATTGCTGTTTTCTATTTTGTACTTCTGATTGAAGAATAGCCTAACTGTGAAAGTTATCTTATAGAGAGAAGGGGGAAGGAAATAACTTACCTGTATATGATCCGCTCCAAGGAGTCTCTGGTTACACTTGAGAGCCTCATGAAGATATCTAAGAGCAACATGCACGTTCCCTAATCCTTCTTCCATCATTGCAACATTGATATATGTGGCAGCAGTATTTGGATGAGATGGCCCGCATGTTAGATGCAAAAGATACAACGCACGATTGACATACCTAGAACAGTAAAATGCTGGTTATGACTCCTGAAAGAATGAGCTGTATTTGATTCTTATAGACTAACTGCCTGCCCCGCTCCGGCACCGTAATTTTCTTATCATAAGGGTGGCTTCAGATTCTTTGTTTTCCACATCAGTTTGTGAAAATTTCCTAAAATTCCCTTCTAAGACGCCCTTTGGGACAGGAAAATCTAAGCTTTTTGTCTCAACTCTCAATGCTGGTGTTTTAGCTTTTCATGAGAGCATTTCAGAAACCTCCAATCAGAAGGTTAAGTTCAACTAGTCTGGAACTATGGAAGCCCGAAATAACAAAATCGAGGAATTGACGAAAATTATTTCATTCCATGATTTAAATAGATAAAAGTTCCTCTTGCCTTTTAACTTGTATTTTATCTATTGCCCTCTAAGCGAATAAAGTGAGAAACGCCTGAATTAGACAAGCTAAGAACTTCATAAAAGTTTATACTCATTGCACAACACTATATAGTAAGTAGTCCATAGCACCATATAAAGCTACGAAAAAACTAGAGGAAGCCACTGTGGGGTCGGAATGATGTAGGAAAATTATTTTAGTTAGGAAAATATGAAAACGTACTTCAAGGCTAATTCTGTGTGTTGAAGACGATAGTAGAAGACAGCTAGATCCCCATAACTTTTCATTGTATCAGGATGATCGAGTCCGAGCTCCCTCTCATTAATATCCAACGCTTTTTGTTGATAAATGGTAGCCTAAATAAAGTGGAGGAGGTCAGTACTGAAAATCACTACAGAAATTATATCAAGCAGAAATACATGAATACATATAATGGTACGTCTCAAAATTGAAGGTAAGCCTTCAAAATAAGTAAGCATGCTCTATTTGGTATGGAACTGCTCCCTTTACAACTTTTACTTCACATGTGAAACTGCTGCTTAACCTGATTCATATTGCACTTAAGATATAAAAGAATTTTGAACAAGAATTGTTTTCTCCTTTTGGATATTATTCATGTGAGGCAAATTGTCTGCTTTATTTATATTACTGTTTCGAATTTACCCCACAGAAGCTGGGATTATCAATGCAAAGAGGAAAGGGAATAAATTCTTCCTTAATCTAATTGCGACTCTCACAGAAAACAAATAATACCTAATAAAGAACATGGCAAACCACACCAGTATTTAAATATAGATAGAAAATTACAGACCAAAAGACAGAAAGACAGAACTCAGAGGTTCTTGGTTTTTGGTAATTGCACAACGAAATAAACCAACCTCATGATAACAAAAAGGAAACTCATCAACCCCAAAAAAGCATAAATTATTCTAACAAATCTTCAGAAATGGAATGGCAGTCTAGTTCTTTTACGTACTTTAAACACTCCAAATTATTTTATATCTAATCTCTTCAGGACTCACAGCAACTCTCAGATCATTTTTTCAATCTGAACTCAGAATACTGTGTCAAGACAGGCATCCCGAAGTGACGCATCTATGATAACAAAACATGCATTTAGTTTCTTAACAAACTTAACTATCAACAAATTCTTATTTTTCAGAGTTCATTGGTATCCTCCTCCTCCTATTATTATTATTATTATTATTATTTTTGTCATCTTAATCAATTTGTTTATGAAAATAAAATTAAATATCCTTGCTACTTGTAGCAAAGCTGACTGACAAGATAATCATCTTCAACATATAACAAATTTGAGCAAAATAGTGCTCATTCTTAAACATGTAATATCAACAACAACAAACAAAGAACCCAAACAGATTAAAGGAGAAAATTGCTGTAATATCAACAACAACAAACAAAGAACCCAAACAGATTAAAGGAGAAAATTGCTGTTCGAATCATTTCAAAATAGACACAAAAACGAAATTAACTATAAATTCCACTAGCTCGAGTTTCTCCGAAGTCCAAACAACTAGATACATGCTATACTTATTGCACGACATGCAATAGATGTATAGAAATACTAGATCATATTAAACTACGTACCTGATTAAAATCCCCAGTATGGTAGAGCACTACAGCCAAAAGACTATATGCTCCTGCAGTCATTCGATGGAAAGGGCCACAGACTGACACGAGTTTCGACAATGCCTTCAAAATTCAATATGACATATGTGTTAACATTACTGGTTTTATAAATTGATAAGTAAGAAGTCATCTCTACAAGAAAAGTAAAATTTTACCTTAGTTCCATAGTTAACAGCATCCTCCAATTTACCCTTATCTAAGGAAGTTTTGGATGATTCTAGCAGTGTACGTCCATCCGCAGATGAACATGCAACATGCTGTAGGAGAAGTATATGGTCAGCTACCACAAAAATAATTGGGAATTTCTAAACTGAATAACTAGTATCTTTACCTTGTATACAGGGACCATGCTTATAATATCAGACTTCTTGAAAGGAGATGCATTGTCCATATCATAGTCCCTAGGAAGAAGCTCCAGGCCAACCTGACAAAAGATGACTTGACTTGTAAACTTAGATGGATTATACACATGGTGATGCTTCTCAAGCAGTAGCAGAAGGGTCAGATTTTCAGACCTTGTGGGACAGCCCACGAAGAATGGCAAACTTTCTTAGATCCTGGCAGTTCTCATGCTTCCACCGCCACCCAAACCTCTTTGCAAGGAAGGTTTCCACCCACTTCCACTTTAGTTTCTCATCATTTATAATATCTGAGTCTTCATTTTCAGTTGAAGGTGTTCCTAACAATATATTTAGACATGATGCAATGCAAGCAGCCAAGTCAGCAACATTGTTAACTGATGCAACAACAGCTTGTAATATGTGTTTGAAGGCTCGGACAATCATTTCATGTATACAGAGTGATTGGACATGAGGGAGCTTGTCTGCAAGTTCAACCTACAGTGATAGAAGGAAAGGAAAAAAAATAAATCTTCCAAATCCAGCTATATATCCCAGTTAACTCTGATAGCATTAACAAAAATATTTCTTTTTTGGATTGGAAAATAACAAGAAAGACAACTTTCACAACAGAGAAATTACCACACGCCCCAAAGAGCACATCTGCAAACCCCGAGTATGCATAAAATCTGTCAATGTTCTTCCATCAACTGGGGAAAGTTCTAGGGAGCCAAAATCTGCCACCTAAAAAATTGAAGTCACACAAACCATATGTATTAACACCAAAACGTCTTAGGGTTAAAAAACAAATGTCGATTATAAAAAAAACTAACCAGTTTTGGAAGAGCAATGTCAGCATAGTATTTATGTGCCATTTCAATCAACTCATCAGGTGTCTGCAAAAAAACACAACCACAGCAAATATGAATCTGAAGATGACAGATAATAAATTCAGAATACTGGGGTTCCCTTCTCTACAACATAGAGTAAACAATTATCACTGGAATTAATTATAGATAATGAATGCGAAATCTTTAGCATCAAGTATAAGCAAGAAAATGTGGAGAGGTCAAGACTCTTTGAAAGTAACAAACAAACCTTCAGATGAAGACCGGTTTCTGATTCTTTAAGTCGCAGATATGCTGCTTCGGGAAGCAGCTTTTTCCACATGACTTCCATTTTCTCATCCATTTTCTCCGATTCTTTCTGATTAGTGCTATCAGATTTCTTGCTCGTGTCAAGGTTGGTACCAGAAGAAACATCTTTTCCCTCTTCAGTTTTGCTGGTTCTTACATCTGTTTTCTTCTTTATTTCCCGTAGTAATGCACCTTGCTTTCCAAGCCCCTTGACAGCAGGCTCAGGCTTAGTTTCTTCAGTTTTCTTAGCCTCAGCTTTCCCTGAAGCCTGATTTTGCAAGTGTTGAATCCAACATGCTCCTAGCTCCCATCTGATATACTTCGTGCATTTACTGGATTCTTCCTGCAGCTTCAACAAACTATCCTCTAGTATTTTCCGCACCAAAGACCTGGCAGAGCGTAAACTTTCATGATCTCCACCCTGTAGTCGTTGGGGGGTACTAGATGATTGAGGCGTAGATGAATTATGCAATAGCATTCTCAAGCTGCAAAGTAATTTAAAGAAAATGACAATCAACATCTGAGGATGCCCATATGAAGCAACGTATTACATTATAAGCCACCGATGCGATAATTTCTCTAAATAGTGTGTCTGTTTGAGCATATTGCATGCTGAAATGCGAGTGTTATTAGGAACCAGAGAAGAGTTAAGAGAATATGTGATCTGATTTAAGAGGATTTCAACAAATAAGCAGTTCATTAGTGCTATTTCATGGATAACTACATATTCGCTCATGAGCTAAAAAGCATTTAAAATGAACTTACCTATTAACATTTAAGGCATTGGCGCCTCCTTCAGGCTGATCCTCTATGGAAATGTCCTGGGGAATACGATTCCCCTCCCAGTTCACCTCAGAAGAAACTTTAACAACAGCTGTGAAGCCACAATGTTGAACAACCACAACACCTAAAGTGGGAGTATCCTACAAGATCAAAAGTCCACTTCAGCAACTCATACACCTGCTTCAATCAAATATTATGAGCAAATGCAGCAATTAGTTCACTCACATGAACAGTTGCACTTTCATCGGCAGTTATGCCCTTAAGTAAATTTCTCTGAGCAAGCTCTTCCTGTGACACTCCAAGAACCAGACAGCCATCATTTTTACAATCCAACTTGGTGCTAGCATCAGACGCATCTCTCATAATAATAATAATTAAATCTCCAACTCTTTCCTCGTGCAAAACCAATTTCCCAAGATCACTTAAAAAGCACTGATTACTTTCAACGATATGCTTGATTGCTGCAACAGCTTTGAAAACAGAAATGTCGACAAATAAACTATGAAGTAGAAAGGCTTTCCTGTCCCGGATTTGCCTCTCTTCTGATGTTTTACAAGGCATTGCTGCCAGAATCGCAAACTGCTTCGCCCATGGCCTGTAATCATGTTTCCCATCTCTTCCTTGTCCTCCTCCATTACCTCCCCAATTCTCATCCTCCACAGGAAGTGGTGGAAAACCAGACGGATTATCAGCAACAACCGGTGGAACAACCCACGTGTTCGCTCGAAATCCATAAGGAAGATTACCAAACTGAAACAGCAACGAACACAAAATATACAATTAACAATCATGTATCTCTTCTAGACTAACAGCCAAGGGCTAGAGAGAAGCTAAGGCTTACTTTATTATGCTCAGTGAAAGCTTTCATAAGAGCTTTGTATGCCTACAACAAAAAATTATAGCTTTACAAACATCACCAGAGACTGACTTTTATAGTTAAAAAAAACCGACATGTCAATTTAGATTCAAAACTTACAGCATCAAAAACTCTGCTAATCTGCTGCAACAAACTAACCAAAGAGTGGCAAAGAAGAAGGCGTTTTCCAGCTGGATAAAATCCTTTTCGCGAAGCCACAATTGTCATTGGCTTCCCACTGCAAACCCTAACCTGCAATTTTTCCAATTCCAAATATATTCCTTGATTAAGAAACCAAAACCACTAAAAATAAAATAGTTTATGAAAAAAAAAAACTCTCACGTCTATCTGGAAGTAATCATCTTCCGTTTTATCTTCAACGAAAGACCGATTTGATCTCCTGATATCTGAAAGCAAACAGTTTTTTTAAAAATGATATTAAAAACTCGGAATTTTTCAGAATAATTGTAGTTAGTTATTTTGATTATAATGAAAATGAAAGCTGACATTGAACCGGCGGCGTGAGGTGCGAGAAAGAAAAGAAGTCATAAAACTGGCCAAGCCGCGGTGGCGGACACATGGAAACCTCTGCATCGGCTTTCTCCATCGCGTCCGTACAATCATCATTCCCGCTCTTGTTCACGCTTTTCTTGTTATCTCCTCTTGTCTCGGGCGAAGAGATCTCTTTTGAACCGGAATCCTTTGAATTTCCGATTCGACCCGCTGGTTTGGTCGGAGAAGTGGAGGAGGCCCCAAATGAGGTGGTGCAGGCGACGATGTCGAGGAGACGGCGAATGTGAGCTATGGAAAGAGCTTCTGTGTAGTCCTCTGCAACAGAAATTTGAATTCTCGTTAAGCAAAACAAAATAAGAAATTGGGGGGTCTTGGGTAGAGGTTCTCTGTTGGTGGTGTATAGCGAGATAGAGTGAATGCTGAATTTCTGACCGTTAATTTGAGGGCTTACCTTCGATAATGGTGAGGTGGCAGGGTTTGAGAGAGATGATGTCCGCCGAATCCTTGAGTCTGGGTCCCCGTACCTGTGAGTAGGAGTCGATAAGTTTAGGAAAACTGCTGTTAGCACTCCTATTATTGCTTATGACACTATTCTCTGCTGTTTCGAAAAGTGGCAGTAGTATTTTATAACTGATAGAAAGAGAAATGCTATCGCTACATGTAGGTGATGAACATCATGAAGGCTGAAGCTAACACATGCAAAGTGTCTTTGCTATTTTGGTAAAGTATTTTTTATTTGAGAATCTATTAAAATAATTATTTTTTAAGAGAGGAAATCACTTTTAAAAATCATCTAAAAACAAAAGCAATTTCACTATCTAACACACAATAGAATTTTATTATATATTGAAAGAGAAATGTCTTCTATTTTTAGAAACTAGACAAGGGCTTGCGCTTGTTTTAAGTCCAAACTAATTTTTTTTTGTATAATAATTAGACACCACAAGTGTGTTTTAAAGAAAGAACAAAAATCTAATAATTCGAGTTATAGTCTCAACAAACTAATTGGCCATGAGAAAATCTAGCTAAAACCAAATGATTTTTTTCATTTTTTATAAAAAAAATTATGTTTTTTTTACATTTTATAAAATTAAAAAAGGGTTGATCTGCGTTAATCCAAGCCAACCAACCTAACTCGTGACTTAGGACTTGCTACGGGCTGATCCTTGGGTTTGGCTTGAAAAGTATGTGATAGATAACTTTTAAAACTTGTCACACGAGTTATTAGAATAGAAGCATCATACATGAAAAAAATAGAGAAGTCTATTCTTCAACAAATCAAATGTTGAAGGATGAAGTTGGAGAAAAAAAACCAATAACATGAAAGTTTTAAAAAAACCAATAACATGAAAGTTTAAAAAAAAACAATTAAAAAAATGAGGGTGAAAATCAAAATAAAATAAATAAATTAGAGGTTGGAAACAATTCTTTCATCAGAGGGTAACTTGAAAATAACAAAGTAACAAAAGGAAAAGAAATAAAAATAATGAGCCCCAAATTATAGCCTTGAGCGGGTTGAGTAAGTTGGTTTTATTTTAATGAGTGATAAAAAAATTGACAATGATGGTAAATGAGTTTGTTTTTTAATAAAAAATGACAACAATAACCTCAGAAAAAAAACTTCAGGAAGTATGTAATTAGATAAAAAAATAAAAAAAAAACCCGACTCGAGCAATCCCGAGATTGCATGAGAAACACGTAAGTTAGGTAATAAGAGCCGAGCAAACTTAAGTTAACTCTCAAAACCTTTGGCCTTAGTATTGAGATTGAAATAACCTGATAGATGACCTATTTAAAACCCAACTTGACTCAACAGTTTGACTTGTGATTAAGGTGATTTGGGGTCTAGACCGGACCAGTTCCAACAAAAATAGAGGAGGATTGACTTGATCTGACCTGGTTAAAAAATAGAGATGACTTGCAACCTAATTAGCCTTGGACAAACCTACTAAAAACCCTTTCATCTTTTTTTTTTTAAAATGATGTTATTTTTATATGCTTATAAAAAAGGGGTTGACCCGGGTCAAACAACCTAACTCAGGTCAATCCACTTAACATGTGACATGTATTTTGCTCTAGGTTGATCTTCGGGTTGTGTTTGAAAGCTATGCTATAGATAAATTTAAAAACTCGTGACACAAGTCATCACATCGGAAGCACTGTACATCAGAAAACCGAGAAGTCATACTCTTATCAAATCAAATGTTGAATGATGAAATCAGAAGAAAAAACCAATTAAATGGAAGGACTTAAAATAAAATATAACAATTAAAATAATGAGGGTAAGAATAAAAAATAAAATTAAATTAGAAGCCATAAACAATTCGTTGATCAAAGGGTTAAATTGAAAATAAAGAAAAAATTAACAAAAAAAAACTTGGATTGAAGGATGTAATTGAAAACCACTAAAATCTTGACAAAAGAGCAAAGAAAAAAAAATAAATTAAAAGAAGAATAAAAAAATTTAAAAATATTATTTATGACAAATTAGAATTGAGGACTAAATTGAAAATAATCTTTTTTTTTCATAAAAGGGCCAAGAAAAATATCATAAATCAAAATAATAAAGATCGAATGGGAAAAAAATAAAATATTTCAAATTGAAATTGAAGAATTAAATTGAAAACAAATAAAACTTCTATAAAAAGATTAAAAAGAAAAATTAAAAATCAAAAGATAGGGAATGAAATTGAAAAAACAAACAAAAAGAGAGCAAACTTTATTTTTTTGGAAGTAGAGAAAAAATAATGAAAATAAAATAAAATAAAGGCTAACTATCATTAAACCACCATACTTATAACCATACACACCGCACATGGTAAAAGAGGAAGCAACGCCGCATCAAATGAGACAAAAAAAGGGTTTGTTCGAGTATCAGGAGGCGCTGCACGCACCGTCTAAAAAGCGCAACGCTTTCCATGCACCGACACACAATTATCACGTGTCAACAACATTATTGAATAAAAAAATTAATATTTCAAGAGAAAAGAACCAAATTACCTCCTGCATCTAGGATTCACCATAAAACCTATTTGAAAAGTCTTAAGTACACTTTGGTCAATTGTTGATCATCTCTCCTTGAGTTCAAGGGCAAAGATGGTTTTTAATTGTACAAAGAAAAAGGCAAAAATACCCCTAGCCAACCATTTTATTTTTAAAAAATTAAAAGTAATTAAATAATTTAACTGTTTAAAAATTATGAAAAATACATAAATATCCCGTTAAATTATTAAATCATCAATATATAGACCATATAACCAAAATATCCTCAAAACAAAAACATGTGATTTTTTTGGTGAAATGTAAAACCATCATTTCACTATAGTAATGAACAAAAAAATATAAGTATGGTTATGATGAATTTGCTTTCCATTATGCTTTTCATTTAAGTTATATTTTTTTATATATCTAGTTGGGTGTACTTGAATATATATTAAGTTAAAGTAATGACTTAGAATATTTAAGAATGTTTCCTTTAAATATATATCTTGTTAATACTTATGACGTGAACATTTAACAGATTCAATTATGAATTAATTGATCATATACAGAGAATTGTTTTTTAAAAATTGGTTATGTATAAGTTTGATCATTAATCATAACCGATTATAATTATTGGATCAGAATTGACCATAATCAAGATAGAAATAAGTAGAAGCTGTCTGCAATTTTATTTTTTTCCTAGTTAGAATTTTCTAGTTAAATTATAAAATCTCAATTTTTTTAGGAATCAAAGTATATTCTGTTTATATTTTTCCTATTTAAATATGTTGATTAGAAAGAGTTAGTTTAAGTTTTTATATAATTATTATTTTTTGAGTAGAAAGATTAAGATTAAGAATAATAATATTGGTTTCACAAGTAGTTTTCAGGACTAAGAACTCAGATTTTTTTCATAGTTTCAGACTGTAATTTAGACTTAAAAATCACACACACACATATATATATGATTTAAAGCTGTAAAACTTAAAAAATAAAAGAATTCTATCATTTAGTTAGCTAGTAAAAGGAAGTCTAGATCAGTGTGCATCGAGCTAGCAGCCTATGTATGCGGGTGTCCAGCCTTCGTCGTGAAGGCGTGCATGAGAAAAATAAAGCACTAGTGAGTAGTGACCATATATTTAAAAATAATTAAGATTTAGTTGTCATGCAAGTACTGTTCTAATTAACTATATCTTTTATCTGTAATTAAGAACAATATATAATTCTAATTATAAGTATAGATGAGTGAATTTGTGGTGGTGTGATATTAATAGAAACAACAACAATTAATTAATTAATTAATTGTATAACATATAAAAGCAAAACAAAAGGTTAATTAATCGATGACTTTCCCATTCTTTCTCACGGAAAGTAACCTTGCAAAATTCATAAAGAAAGAAATGAATGATCATACCCTATCAAAAACAAAAACAAAAAAAAAAACAAAAAAGAAAGGAAGAGTTGCCATCCTATCAGATTGAGAAAGGAAAAATGGGACAGTTCGTAGTACTTGTTCTTTGTTCTTCGCCCTCTTTGTTTCTAACTATGATAAGCTGCAAGTTGGGTGGGCGTTAGGTTAAACAGTACTTCAGGCAGGCAGTGCCTACCAATCTGGCAATATCTTATGATGAATCTAGCACACTGTGTTGAATAAATGATGACTGAAGTTCTTATGTGGCTGCTTATGCTCAAATATCAGGCAGTTTGAGCTAACATCGTAGCATTTAAAGTTTGATAATTATTGTACTTTAACTTAAAAATATTTATAAAAAATACTTTTAAAATATAAAAACAAATAAATTTAATAGCAAGGTCTTTTGTGTTCCTGGCAAAGCAACAGAGAAGACAATAAGTGATTTTTTCTTGTCCAGAAAATGCGCAATAAAATTTTGAATATGTAATTAAATAGCGCAATTACATGACCACCTCACTCAAAAATACCAAGGTGGGGGGCTTTAATTTCCTTTACATTTTCTTCTCTTTTTCTGGTGTTTTTTTTTCTCAAGATGTTTTTTTGTCAAAACTGTGAAAACAAAGCTAGTAAATGTTTTTGATATCCTTATCTTCCAGACGTACTTTGAAAGTGATTTCTTAAAGAAAAAACGTTATTTTATTTGTAATTCCGAATATTAAAAATCAAACCGGTCCCATACCCCCAAGCTATCAACCCCGCCTCCCATGCGTTAGGCTCTTAAATGAACTTGAACCGAGTACAATGGACCACGCCCAGAACGCACAATGTGTTGCTCCCAGTGCGGAAAAGAGACCCATTGATAACTCCTAAAAAACTAGTTCAAAAAGGACCAGTTAAGTTACCTCGTGAGATAAGGAGAAATTGGTCAGATGGCACGTCTCGACATGCACCCCCAAAAGCTTTCTTACATCTAAGATCCTGTCCGTAGAGATGCCCTACAAATACATGCAACAAAAAAATAAAAAAATAAACCAAGCACACCACACATAAGCCAATAAAAATGCAGCTCATCATCTGACAGTAGAGTTTCCTTGCCCGAAGAAAAAAGAAAAGGAAAATATAACGCAGGAGTAAAGAAATAAGTACCTACCAACAACATTACATTTATGCCTGTGTTAAGAATGGTTAATGACACTAATTATGCTATTCAGGAAAATTAGATCCCGTTTGTCGGCGTGATTAATTATATTTAATTTTCAATCTTTTTTTTGTTTGAAATATAATGATATTAAAAATAAATTTAATTTTTTTTATTTTTATACATTTTCAAATACAAACAACAACATATATTACCACAAATGCTAAACACTAACTTATTACATTACCTTGAGAGTCACTTGAGAGTCGTCTGGCGTTTCAACGGTGGCTTCAATGACTGTAGGCAAAACTATACATTTCATACAAAATCAACCAGACCCAAATTCAGCATTCTTGCAAAAAAATACACCAATTCACTACTTGCATTCATATCATATATATGAACACACACACACATAGACAGAGGCCCGCCCTTATTGTATCTGTGTGTATAGTTTTTTCCCCCCAAAGAAGTATGTGTACGTACGTTTTACCTGAACAAACTGAAGGTCCAATTGGGAGCAGGGATGGTGAGAAAATGGAAGAGAAATTTTTTGAACCGTACATTTCGATCTTTTGTATGGTCTAATAATAACTCAATAATCAGATAAAGACAACCAAACAATAGTTGTGTTTTCACTTTTAAGAATAAAAAAAAAGAATATGTAATATTATATATATAAAGGAAACTATAGAAAAGGAGAAGAAAATAATATAATGATTGATGCAATGAACATGAGAGAAATTAAATGACCTTTTTCTTCCTTCTTCTTCTTCTCTCCTTTAGCTTTATGAGGCTTGGCCCTTCCAGTTCTGGGAGCCATTGTTGTGAATAAATAAAAGATAAGAACTCTGTTGCGAATATTGGTTTGCAAGAACTAGTCCTTCAATTAACGATAAATACTATATCCCAAATTGAATTTATCGACTAATTTTCTCTGCATGTAGAATAAGTTTACAGAATCTTTCGTGGAATTGCTATAAACAAAACCAAGCAAGAAACAAATATATATGCGGAGCAAAGACACAGGAAGCACGAAGAAAACAAAATAATAATGCAACAGTGCAAGAATCTTTGATATAAAAATGAAAATACTTTTAGGTCATTTGAAGTGTTTTTTGTTTTTTTTTTGGAATTAATAGAGGGATAAAGAGAGAAAAGACTCGTATAACGAGGAGTATGCGTAACCAGTTAACTGTACAAGAAAGAAACAGCCTTTACATGGCAAGGAAAAGGGTGAGGACAGAGTGGATAAAAGGGAGGGAATTCGTGAATTGAAGTTTGTGTAGTGATATTGTTGTTGAGCATAATAATATATAGTGGTAAGTGAAGGAAAAACTTGAGACAAGAGTTAAGGAGAATATGAGGGAAAGAGAGAAAGAGAGAGACTGCTTTAATTTGGAAGAGGATATTGAAAGAGAGAGAGAGAGAGAGAGAGAGAGAGAGAGAGAGACGGTGTGGAAGTGTGTTTGAGAGGTGGATAGGATAAGGAAACCAAGCCCTTTCTTGTACACAAGCACATAAGAACACAAGGCAAATAATTTGAGGCCTCTCATTTTTCTC
>Ga0325405_1001026_pt1 | contig 28171 bp, 17 predicted proteins | sample PopdelMetagenome_21_FD_205663 | JGI IMG/M metagenome (GOLD analysis project Ga0325405, IMG submission 205663) | Populus deltoides microbial communities from Bellville, Georgia, United States - Xylem-Control-R2 | ecosystem: Host-associated > Plants > Phyllosphere > Stem > Wood/Secondary xylem...
ACCTTCATTCACACACACACTTTAACATATGATTATGGGTTACACATTGGATTATTATATTATTTATGTTATTTTGTAAAAGATAACGACTAAGGGAAATGGATAGTAAATAAAAAAATAAAAAAAATGATGATAATAAAAACGTAGAGAAGTTTGGTTTTATAGCCCCCCTAACCTAAGCAATTAAGCCTGAAGGGGTGTTTTAACACCTAATACCCTAAAGTCAACTGACTTGGGAGCTATTGGCCCAATACTTGTTACATGGGTTGAGAAGAAAAGCTTAAAGGAATCAAACATTGCACTATCTACGTATCAGTAACTGCAACCCGAGTTACTAAGTTCGTAGGGGTGTCTCAACACCTAATGCCCTAAGACCAACTGGTCTAGGAGTCATTAGCCGAAAGCTCATTACATGGGTTAAAGATGCATTGTGTTTTAATTTATATATATATATATATATATATATATATATATATATATATATATATTAAAGAAAAAAGAAAAAGATAATAATCCCAACCTAAGGAAGTTAACATTAAAAAAAATTGTTTTCTTCCAAGTAAAGCCCTATAACTATGTGTTGATATATTGAGCATAAAAGGAAGGTTTATTAGTATCTTGTTTAAGAGTTATTGAGCAGATATGTAAATTTAATGAGTTTGTTTATCTGGATAGATTAATGGAAGTTGAATGATAAATGCCTTACTTTGGGGAACTTGTAAATTATTTTTCTATTTTAACGCTTTGATTACTAGGGACTAGTAATAAGCTGGTTGGGAGGTGTGATTAGTACTTAAAATTGCATTTTTATCAAGGTTTTATATCATTATTTTGCACTTGAAGTATCAATAACTCTTTAACTAAAGCATGTTTTATAATAACAAGTCTGATACTATAAGATACCTTTAATTTATGGTAAATGTTCATCTTAAATGCAAGCCTATCACATAAATGAAAGGACTGATTGATGAGTCTAAGTGTTGAAATTGAAAGGACAAAAAGAAGGTCAAACTTAGAAAAGAGATGTTGATTCAGTCCAAACTGGAACACTGTTCCATCATTGGGTCATATCTTGAGCTCTAGATCTTGGATTTAGGCTTGCTCTATATGGATGGAAAGCTAAGAAATAGGCCTAAAACTTTCATAAGGAGTCCAAGATTTAAAAAGGCCATTTTCAAGTCCAAATTATAGCAACAACAGAGACATCTGAATCTGTCCTGCAGCCCAGACATTGTTCAGTGTTCAGCCCATATCTTGAGTTTTAGAAGTCCAAATGACGTTAATTTGTTTTTTGTTGGAAAGCTGAGACAATTTCCTAGAACTTTCATGATTCAAGTTTGTTTGAATTCTAATGTTAGCAATGACGTTTTGTTTAGACAAGAAGATAAGGATTGTCACCAAGTCAAGAGTTGGCCACCCACTCAATAATTAGTCATGAAATCAATAGTTTCAAATTTTGGCCTATAAAAAAAGGCATTTGCCATGCATTTAAGAGTTTCGTTGTTCAGATCAAAATCTTGCTCTTGCTCTCTCTCTCTCTGTATATTTTTGTAATGCTTAAGTTTTGCTTTCATTAATACCATGTTTATGCTTTTCATTTCCTTTCTTTTACTTAGTTAACTAGTATCTTATTTATGTTCTTATCTTGTTAATTTATGTTTCTCTTCTTCATTATGTTTAGCTAAGTTTATTATGTCAAGGTGAAAAGGTTACACTAATGGTGTAAGAATAAGTATAATATAAACTCAATATGGACTTCAATGCTTATATCCTAAACAACTTGCTATTAACATGTCTTATCATTTTTATCTTATTAATTCTTAATACCTTGCTTGTTAAATGATTAATCTAGATTTGTGTTGTATAACACTTGGTATAACAAATGCAAATATCATGCATGATGTAAGTCTATTATCCAAGCATATGCATTGTGCTAGTAAAACTCATTTTCAAGCAGCAAAAAGAATCTTTAGATACATAAAAGGCACAATTGATTATGAAATCAGATTCAGTCACGTTGAAAAACTCAATCTTCATGGCTATTCTGATAGTGATTGGGTAGGAAACATAGATGACATGAGAAGCACCTCAGGTTATTGTTTCAATTTTGGTTCTGGTGTTTTTTCATGGTGCTCAAAGAAACAAGAAATTGTAGCTCAATCTACAGCAGAAACATAATATGTAATTGTTGCTGCTACTGCAAACCAAGCACTTTGGATCAGGAAACTTATGGCAGATTTGCATCTGAAACAACAAGAAAGCACACAACTATTTGTGGACAACCAAGCTGAAATATCAATCTCTAATAATCTAGTGTTTTATGGCAAAACAAAACACTTCAAGATCAAGTTTTTCTTTCTAAGAGAAGTTAAAAAAGAAAGAGAAGTGAAGTTGTTTTACTGCAAAACTGAGGAACAAAGTGCAGACATCCTAACAAAAGCACTTCCTAAGCTCAAGTTTGAGTATGGTTTGATGATTTGAAATTGTTAATATAATGAAGATAACATGTTTAAATGTCAATTTTGATGTTTTGAAGTTGAGATTGATCACTTGGTTTTGTTTTAATTTAATGAATTGATGTTTGATTTGCTTAGAATATGGTCTTATTTTGCTCTTTGACATAATGCTAGGGTTAGTCCAACTTTTTTTCTTGTTTCCTTAAGTTCTTTATTGTTTAAGCAAGTCAAGTTAGGCATGTCTAAGTTAATTTTGATAGGTTTATGCCATGCTTCTTTTGTTTAGGTCAATTTCTAGGTTTAAGCCTTTTCTATGAAGTTTCTGTGTTTTTTCTAAGTTTATGTTAACTGTTCATAACTGTCATTTTTTATTTCTTATAAACTATATTTTTGGCTCTCTTGTGTGCTTTGGTCGAAGCTTAAACTTATACGTGATTGTTCTCTATAATTAATTTTTTTCATTTTGCTTACTTTAGATCAATCAATTTTTGACAACTTTGAACACCTGAGTTAGGGTTAAAAGCTGTAAGGTTCATTGATGAAATTTACTTTAGATCAACATGTCTTTCTATTTAGATATATCATTATGTGTTAATCTTCCATGCTCTATATCTCTATGCCTTTCAGTTGATGAAATTTGGTTTGTATTGTTGATTTAGTTTCTAGGTTCATTGCTTGTTCTTCGTGTTCTTTATCGGTTTGAAACTTATTTTGCCTTTTTTATTAAGTTAATTCATTTACTTTATTCAAATTACTAAAAATTTTCATGTTATAAATTTAGGCTACAAGAGAAAATTTGAATGGGATAGAGCTGATAATAATGTTGCGATGAGATTTGGGAGAATTACGCTACAATTAGGTAATATCGAAATCAGGATAATTTTTTTATTCCAAATATTAAAATTTTATTTGTCATTTACTTATAAATAATTCATTTGTACCATATATATTGCATGATTTTTGGTACGAGGCACAAAAGAAATCCAAAAATTATATGAAAGTAAGCGATATACCAGGCTGAAATGATGTGGCAGTTTGGAAGGATTTAAAGACGCCATACATCTCGTAAACTGTAAGGAAAAATACATTCAGCACATGTTGTCCTCCCTTTTCACATGATGGTCACAATCCGGTTTAGGGAACCGGAGTCGGCAAATTCACAGTTTTGTTACCATGCACACTAATGGCTCCATTCCATTTGTTTTAATTGCGAAGCACATGGTAAGATTTTTCTTAATTACATCCATTTTAAAAGTTGTTTTTTTATAAATATATTTAACTGAAAACATTTTTATCTTGCAGGCTACGGTTCTTGGATGTGAGCCAAACCCAATAGAGTTGTTTATTGAAACACATGTGCAAAATGATGACCGTCAAAAAAAGGTACAGCAGTTCATGGATAACCGAGCTCAACACTTTGTGGTATGTTGGTTTTCAACCATTGTTTTTCTTAAGTTATTATTTACATGAATTTGATAAATTTATTTTTTATTTTTAGAAGACATATAACAATCGGTTGAAGGAGAGATACAAGGACAATACTTCAACCCACTTGAATATCGATCCGGATTTATGGTTGGAGGAAGGATCATCTTGTGGACTCGATAGAAATCGGGTGCACATACTCTCTAACACTACAACCAAGAACTTGTGGATGACCCATAGTGTTTCGACCGTTGGATGATCGCAATTGGTCCTAAGCACTCAATCACCAGAGTTTGCGGCCTTGTTAGATCAAGAAGTATATGAACGTATAACCCATCTCAATGAAAAATATGAACGACTCTCTACGAATTATGAAGAACTTTGCTGAGTGGTAATGGAGATGATATCACAGATAGGTGATATATGTGAACCCCCTTATTGGCCTCACGATCCTAGAGATGGCCATCCTCCTCCTCCTCCTCCAACACCATCTTTATTCTAGATTTATTGTATTTAAACGTACAAATGCTTAAATTTGTAATAAATATTTGAATTTTATATTTAGATAATTTATTTTTATATATTTTTTAATTTATTTTAATTATTTTTCTACTTTTGTTCAATATATTTAAAAAAATAAGTCTGTCAGTATATTCCAGATAGTTGGAAAAGAATTATTGCAAATGTCACTACAACTGTTAACTCATCGATGAAATTACCGATGACATTCTGTCGGTGATATGTAATTTTACCGATGGCATTATATATGCTTCTCCATGCTAAATTGTATTAAGAGAATTATCAATAGAATGAAGCGACTAATTTTTTTTTGGCGCATACGTTCCGCCTGTAAAGCTATCGATAAATTTATTAACGACAGACTCGCGGACAGACCAGAAATTACTAACAAGCATTTTTCTGACAGATGTGTTCCATCGTGATCCCGTCGGTAAAATAATCACAGCTGGGTTGTTAGTGTAAGCATCAACAAAAAGTTTCATCGGTAAAACTGTTAAATCTGGTAGTGGGGTTTCATCCCTCTTAAGTACACATACTTCAAATGTTTAGGTAAAGACTTCATTTCCAACTTCGAGAACTGTTCAACAGAAGGTAAAACCTTTTCATAAGAATTTTGATAGTTGTAAAGGAGAGTTAACTAACATGTTTGGCATTTTAAGTAGTGAATGCAAAGACATAATTGCTTCTTTCATGTCCTTATTACTCTCTAGCCTTGCATCCCTATCTGTCTTGCTATGCTGTAATATGAAGTTCAACTCATCTTTCAAAAAATTATACTCATAATCAACTTGCACAATAGGGTCAATTACATCAATATGAAAAACATATTAGAGTCTTCAAGATATTTCATAGCATCAAAAATATTAAATGTTACTATTTCTCCATCAAACTCAAAAGATAAAGAACCTATGTACACATCGATCTTAGTTCTTGCTATTTTCATAAATGGTCTGCCTAACAATATATGAGTTGGATTTGAAGCAAACTCATCATCCATGTCAATGATATAAAAATCCACAGGAAAAATCAGATCATTTACTCTAATTAAAACATCCTTAACAACGCCTTCATAGTATGAATTAGACTTATCCGTTAATTAAATTATTACCTTTGTTTCTGTTAAATTTCCTAAATTCAAATCCTTGTAAATTGATAGTGGTATGGCATTAATTGATGCTCCCAAATCAAGCATAGCCTTTTCTAACTTACAATTTCCAATCACACAGGGTGTAGTGAACATACCTGGGTCCTTACACTTTTGAGGTAATTTCCTTTCTATGACTGCAGATACATTCTCTCCAACCTTTATTTTCTCATCATGGAATTTGTTTAATTATATCCAACAATAGAATGCTCACTTTCACCTTCCAAAAAGTTTCAAAGATTTCATTCTCTATCTCATTCTTTTTCTGTTTTGCAATTCGACCAGGAAAAGGGGGATGAATTAAAATATTAGAACTTGGTAAGGCAAAAATTTTACTTACCTTGTTGGTTGGCAAATCCAATGATTCAACCAGTTTCTCTTTCCTTTATTGGGTACTAGTTGTTATTGTCTTAATTTGCACTTCCTTGCCACTTCTAAGAGTCATGACACTTATGTTTTTCTTGGGATTAATTTTAGCTTGAGATGGTAACTTTCCTGTCTTGGATTCTATTTTATACACTGAAGAGGCCAACAATGATATTTGGTTTTCCAAATTTTGAATGCTTGCTCTTGTCTCCTGTTGAAAAGTTTGTGTATTAGTGGCCAAGGATTTTACAATATTCTTTAAAGGCATACTTGCACTTGATGATTGTTGATGAGAAAATGTTGATTTGTCTTGAACAACTATTAGGAGGATAGTCCAAGAAATAGCAGATGCAACAGGCTTTAGCTTGTCTAACCTGTCCCAAAACAACTTGTCTAATGAGAGATGTTTGTTTTGAAAGTGTTTTTCATTATTAGAATGTATTACCTCATTAACTCTTCTAAATGAATCAACTTAGACTCGAAATTGCTATGGATTTGCTGTCATTTTTTAGATTAATTCTCGTGCTTCTTCTAGAGTCTTTTCTACGAGTGCTCATCCACTTGCTATGTCAATCATGCTACGATCCATAGGTAACAATCTCTCATAAAAATATTACAGCAATAATTTATAAGAAATTTAATAATGAGGGCAGCTCACTCACAATTGATTGAAACGCTCCCAATATTCGTATAACGTCTAGTCATTATTTTGGCGAATTCCACTAATTTTTTTTGTGATGGCACCTACTCTTAAAGTTGGAAAGATGAATTGTTGTAAGAACATAATTTTTAAAAATTAGGTGGATCAGACATCATAAATGATTTGAAAATAATGCAAAAACTCAAGGTGAATTTCAAGTGACATACTTCCTATGATCATATCTCTTAATCCACAAGTCTGATTTGGGCAAATGGCTTATCAGATCAAAGAACCAACAGTATACTATAACTAGGTATCAAATTCAGATCATAACATTCACTGAAAGACTAGATTTCGACAAGTTAAAGTTACTAACTCATCATCTTTTTTCTAATTCCTTAATCTCACTATTACTTCAAATTCATCTATCAAAAATATATAAAATCACTTTCAATTACTTCCTATCAATGAAAGACTCAATTAGTATAACATTCACTCTTTAAAAGTAAAAAAATAATAATAATAAATATCATAAAAAATCTAATTCCTAAACATTTCTCAATAACATTAATATGCATGCAAAAACTTAATTGAAGGGAAATGATAGAAAACACATATCTTAAATTGATATAAAATAAATAAATAAAGATTTTGACCCCAGATCAAATCAACTCCTTTATATTCCTCTCCCTTTTTCTGATATAGGCTTTGGTCGTTTGATAAAATAGAATATAAGTTACTAAAGGGTTTAATTTTTTTAATTCTTTATATAATACTAATATACCTGCTATTACTTATAATACCCTTAATTAATAAAAAAATAGTAATAGGAAATCTAATTAATTATATTATTTTATTTATTATTACTTTTTTTTTCTCACACAACCAAATTCCTCGTAACTGTGGTGAATCAGGTTATGTTTTGGTAGTTGAGCTTGTGTAATTTCAAGAAAGCATGATCAACCATGTTATGATCTTCTGCTGCTTTTGTCATGGCTTGTTGATTCAATCAAAGAATTGAGGCATGCCAAGACACCAATTAGAAACCCATCTTTCCAATCCAGATAGCCCTTCTTATTTTTCCTGTAGGCCTGTTTGTTTCTATCTCTGACCAAAGGACAAATAAGTTTTCCTTGCTCGAAGCCCCATTGCCCCCATCTCCTCCACTTTAAATTCCTAGCATTGTTTTCGAAAGCTGATCTTTGTCCTTCCCTTTTTCAATAATTCATCATCTTAGGTCCCTCATGCCCATATCTACTTTTCAGCCCCACGAGGGACATTTGGTTTTTAATCAATTCGAGAAGCTTGAAGACATACAGCTGGACATCATCTCTACCTCCCATTTTCTCATGTAAATCATGACCTGAAATTATTAAAAAAAAAATTCTAAAAGAGAAGGAGTTTTATATTTCATAGAAGAAAATAGTATTTATTGTAATAGTTTTTTTTTTTTTTTAAGATAAGGATAACTATTATCATCTACAAACTATTTATTTTGCTAGAACTAAAAGTTAAGCAAACTACTATTTCTAACATGGTTTTATAAGAAATACAAGGCTCTTTGTATGCAAGCTAATATATGTATTTCTTGATGAATTAATTTTAAAAAATTAAAATTAAAATAAGAAATTCAATTTCTTTCAAATCCCAAACAAACCATAGCATACAAACTATTTATTGAAAAACAAAATTTTTTAGGAAAAAGTTGTAAAACAATTAAAATATAAAAGTAAACTAAGAATTTCAATAAATTAACTTAAACCATTAATGGGTTAGAAAAATAAGTAAGTTTGCTTAATTGGTGTAGTAAAATTTTAGAAAACATTAAATCAAGAGAGAGATATGCCAACATTGCTTACTTGGTCGATGCTGGCAAGTTGGGTGGTAAGATTTGTGAGGATGGGGGCCAAATTCTTCAAGTTGGGTTGTTGTGTTCTTGGCACAAAGAAGAAGAAGAAGAAGAAGAAATAAAGTGAAGGAACTCTTAATTTATTGATGAAATATGGTGATAAAAAAATTCTATCGAAAATTTCGTTTTAAAATATTGATGTGCCATGTCGCTGATGGAATTGTCAGTAAATTTTTTTATTTTTATTCTGTCAAAAATTAATTTCAAAACATATTTTATTAAAAAATTTAATGGAAATCCTCCATCACTATTTTCATTGGAAATTATCAATGAAATTTTTTTTGTCTGCAATTTTGTTGTTATTTGCTAATTTTCAAGTAGTAATATTTAAAACAATTAAATAATATTTGATTAAATTTTCTAATTGTGATTTTAAAAAAATTAAAATGGTTAATAAGGATGATTATATACTAAAATTGCTTTATCAAATATATTTTATTCATAATAAATTGTTTAATTCTACATGTCACGTCTGAAGCAACTGTGCATGCATGTATTGAATAGAGGAACTATTAAGTTTAAAAAATAAAAATAAAAAGTTAAATGAAACAATAATATATATGCACACATTTCAATTAAAAACATCTAAAATAATTAATAATATAGAAAATAAAAAGTTTTGAAATTTAGTTGTGTACAACACAAAATATATACTTTGATTAGTGTTTAGTTTTGAAAAAATATTTTAAAAAATTTGTTATTTTAATTTAAAGAATCTCATAATAAACAACTAATCTCATATGTTATTTTAATTCAATATCAATCACAATTTTCATGAAAGTAATTGCTTTTGCATTTTTGGATCGTGTAGACTAGTTGATATGTTATCATCATATACACCTAGGTAGTAATATAAAGAGATTTTAAATAAATTATAAATTTATCCTTCTATTTTTACAAAATAGATTAAATAGGATCTTTAACTCCAAAATATAATTTAGTCCTTAAATTTTTAAATATATATTTAATTTAATATTTCTGGTATATTTTATATTATTTTAATTTATTTTGTTTTTTAAGAAATAGAAAAGGTAGATTATATGGAAAGATGAAGAGTTTTTTTGAAATAAAATAATATTAGATTAAACATCGTGAGCGTCAGAACTATTCAAGTGACAAATTAATTTGTTTTTAAAACTACAGAGACTATTTAAATTGTTTTATAATTAAATATTGTTTTTATCCTTGTAGCTCGAAGAAAAAAAATCTCGAATCTCTGTTCTTGGGCCAGGCTTTGCATGATTAGGTCCCCATTCTTTGATCTGTGGCCCGAATACGTATTAGGTCAAGGTAATTAGCCTTGGATTGTTTTGTTTTTGCCTGGCGAAGTTGAGAGCAGGCTCGATGTCTTCAAGGTAAAATGGGAGTATTGTATCAAACTCAAACCTAAATTTGGACTGAGCCTGAGGACACCACAATGTCACCCAGCTAACCACCTAATCAATCAAAGAATGAAGGTTATGAAAACACAATTAGGACAAATCGCGACGGGCCTGAATGCTGAGCGTGGGGACCTATTTGTCGTCAAAAGGCCTTCAAGAACCTGGAATCAGTCTTGCAGTGGGACTATCAGTGGAGTCTGGCCGGTAGCAGAGGCAGTGTACCACAGACAAACCATTTTGAGCCTGGTCTTTGGCTCGTTGCCTTTGTCCTTATGCAATCATAACTGAAAGAGTATAGTACCATGTATTTCTTCCTCGACACAATAGACATACAGTGCCTTGTCCCCAACCCTTTGGATTTTATGATCAATACACCATATATTCAAGGTAGACACTACCCAGTTCAGTCCATGTTCTGAGGGCTGATATGCAGGAGTTTCAAATCAGAAATCTACTTGAAGAAAGTCTGTAACTTTCTTTCGCGCATAAACTTACTTTCTCAAATGAAAAGGCAAATAAAATTATTATTTACTTTTGAGTGATGTTCATATAACTCATTGCCCATGATGCTAGCTACACATACACAATATTCGTATACTAAGACAATTATGGCTTCCAAACAATCATGCAAGTGTCTATCATTATATGAAGAGAATGAATTAAGTAAGGTATAGCTGGGTAGCAACATTAGACAAGAATGCTCAAATTTGATTTGATGGGACTTAACTAATTGGCCAACCAACTCTTAATTACATCCAGAAAAAAACAAAAGCCGAAAGGAATTACTGGTATATTCTTGTCATTTGGGCAACCTCCTAATCTGAATACAACTACTTTATTAATTAGTTGTGATATAACCTTTTTAATTGCTATAATCATGAAATTAGTTATAACTTATTCTAAGATTATTAAAACAACTGGATATATATGACTGTTGGTGGAAATTTTGAATGCATGCAAAACTACATATCCGGCCCGTAATCCGGTGCTTCTTTCTGTGATGTTCTTTACTTTTGATAAATTGTTATGGATTGCCATCTTCTTACTCTGAAATTAACAACGAAAGAAACTGTTGTCAATTTCAGTTCCCACTGTTGGCTTGTGTTTTAAATAGCTTCATATAACATTTGATGCCTGTGCTTATTTCTCTATATCTTAGGTTCCTGTGGCCATTATACCATCTTTTAATTTTAACTCGATACAATTAATTGCACGATATTCTTAAAAAAAAAAAATTCTGAACGAGAAAGATCGATGCTTGTTGCTTTTATCTTCATATAATTACCATCTTACATCAATGCATGTATTTGTCAGTGGCCTGTTCAAAGGGTACCAGTGTTACCTTTCTTTAGCCCAGATGACAAAACAGATTCAAAATGCCAAGTTATAGCGCCTGTCATGGGTTAATTTCCATTCTAACCAATGGAAACTGATCACATTTTGATAGTTGACCAGGTCATAAGAGCAGTTCAGCCCATGTAAATACGCAAGGATTAGGCTTTGCATGTAAGAACCAGCAGAAATTTTTTATAAACCATAATTTTCATGTATACCGTTGTATATTTATAAATCATTTGCCTCAACATGAACTAAATTTTTATGAATTCTTACATCTTAAAATCTTTGCTGCTGTCCCCATCACATTAATATAGTATGTTCAGGGTGTTGCACGGGTGTAGTAATTTGGCCATTCTTTGTTATCTTGTCAACTACAACTTTCTCTCCAACATGCTTCAATGATGCAAAATCATCTCACCTCCTTGGCCAAAATAAGCACAGATGAATCGAACAGCTAGCTGTTTAAGCAACACTTCATATGGTAAGATATCATTGTAAGTTACAATAGAGAGGATGTACCTAGTTCCCTTTACTGAACGGCACGCTCAGAACAATATCAGAAGACAATCAAAGTAGAATTTGAAGCAATATATTCTCAAGAACATGCTTAGTACAAGTCATAGTGGAAGTTCCTTCTTTGAATAATTTTATTCTTTGCCTTTTTTTTCCTTTTGGTGAATGAGATATGGATTGTCCATGAGTTTCCTATTTAGTCATGTTCTTGAACAGAGATTGTACTTTTCGATTCCCTTATGGTTGAGGATTCTTTACCTTTGTTTGCGTATTGCGCACAACCAACCATGAACAAGAAAATGAAAAGAAGAAACATCGTCAGTACAAAGAAAAATAGAAGAACTATGCACAATGCAATATTGCTGGCTAGCTCCTCATAATTGAGCTTTAAAAATTTGTGAAAGCACTTCAGGGATTTAGCTCATGATCTTAATGTAGACTGATAAATTAATGCTAGCAAGTAGAGAAGAGGGAAACAAAAGCCTTGATTGATTTAAATATGGTTCTTCTGTACAATATGCCTTGCTACCTATATTAGCAGCTTCTGGGTTTTTCTTCATATATAGTCTTACAAGGGAAAAAGCAAAACAAGAAGTTAAAATAAATAGAACATTTAGAATTTATAGAAAGTAGCTATAGTCTTCCATTGATGTTCCTATTTACCGTTGACTACTTCTGTAGCTTTAGCAAGATTTCTCATTACATCAACCTGAGCTCGAAGAGATACTATGTAGTCTAGGGTTTCTTCAATCAAAGAGATATCATCCATAAATTCCCCTCCAGGCACAAGACTCTTCAATACTTGTGTTCTTCTCATTACCATCCTTTTAGCGATTGATTTAGCAAGAACAACTTGAGGCGCACCTTTTCTTACTCTCTTTATACAGCAACTCCTCTTCAAGATTTTTTTGCATCTAACCCTCTTGTTGTCCATGACCAATCCAATAGACGCCTTCTTTAGCCTCTCACTCTCAGGAGCTAAGAGGTGCTGAACAAGGACTTTACTATCATCATCTTTTGAAGCATTAGCAATGAGTGCACGACTCCAACAAGTCCTTCCATCTCTAGTAGAAGCTAAAGCAATGTCTGCTGATAGCCTTATTGCCTTCTTTCTCTCCAGGATGCTCATGTTCTGCTTTGCAGAACCAAACACTTGGAGACCCATTATCCATTTCTTGAGAAATTGTTGCTTGAGAACTGAACTAGGAGCACGCATTCTGCAAAGAATAAGGCACAGTACAGGAAGATTGTGATGAGTTCAATTCTCTGATATTTTGAGAGAGATATGTAATGGGAATTGCATCTTTATATTTTCTTCCAACTATTATTCTCAACTAAAGAGAGAATTGCATATCATAGAAATAATAATTTTTTTTGAAAAAAAGCAAATATATTTTCCATCTAAAAAAGAAAGGAAAAATGGGAAAAGATTTAAGGTATTTCCAAAAGAAGATGATGGCATGTTTAAGGTGAATTTATGCAGTTGATGGATCTAGCTACTCATGTCATAGGAACTACATGATATGCAATGTTGAAGCAACAATATATATTATAACATTTTGAAGCATACCTTGATAAAATTAATTCTTGTATAGAACAAGAGCACAGAAAATCATGAGAGGTGAGTGAGACAAGTTGCAGACTGGTGCAGTTCTACAGATCCAAGAAAGTATGTATCAGAATCCTAGAATGATGTTAGAGAGAGAGAGAGAGATAGAGTGAGAAGCGAGAAGAATGTGAAGCCACTCCATTTATTTGCTCAAAAGAAAAGGAGCAGTGGGCCTTGGAGAAAAAGACACAGCACATGCAAGCACATGGTGGTCATGGCCCACCACAAAAACCCTAGAGGTTATAAAAAGAAATTAGCATTTTGATTTATAGAATTATGAGATTAACTTAAAGGCCACCTTAAAGGAAATGAATACAAACAAAACTTAATTAGTTAATGGTTTTGCTTCACGAAACGTGGAAAAATTGAAACATGGGATTTCTTTATCTACCAAATTTGCACCAAGTTGTTGGAATTTTTGTTCTTGAAAAAGATATACAGTAATTTAGACAAGCGAGTTTTTATCTAGTTAAATAGCAACAAGAGTTAAATACAGAAGAAATTACAAGTGAAAATAAAGGAATTAAAATTTTTTAACAAGTATTCCCTCATTATTTTTGTTAGATAATATGACATGTCAACATATGGAATTACTGAATAAATATAATTGTCGCTAATATTCATCAGTAATATTTAAGTTTTAATCTGTCAAATCCCCTCTTCCCCTTCCTTACTTTTTCTTCTTCCTTTTTTCTGCGTAAAACATCTTCCCCCCTTTATTTTGTGACAAATCAAGCTTTCATCATCACAAATTCAACAACCCCAACACTTAGTCTATTAATATCCTTGTTTTAGTTTAATTTTTTTTTTAAGAGATTCATCACACCAAGTAAGCAAACTTATCTGTTTTTTGTTGTAACCCATTTTTTATGTTAAGTTTTTAGCTTTTTTATGTGGTGTATATAGTTTGTTTGTGTGTTTACTTGTTTTATAGTTTTTTTCTATATAAATGGTTGTATGAATGTATGATTTGTACATGTTAAGGTTTGTATAAGATTTTTAAAAATTATATTTACTTGTCATTTGATGAAATTGAGTTTCATTTTGTAATTTAGGTATTTTATAATAAAATAAATAATGGGTTATTTAATAGGTATATTTTATATTTTATCAATTTTATTGTTAAGTTGAAAATTTAGATAAATTTGGAGGAATTTAATTTGTAGATAAAGAGCCAAATGCAGATGCAACTAAGTTTTTTGAACTTTTAAAAGATTTCAACTAACCATTATGGGATAGGTGTACAAGTCATAATAAATTATCAATTATTGCATAAGTATTCACTATCAAGTCAGATCATGAGTTGAGTGAGGTCGGTTATGATAGAATCATTGAATGAGCGAGAAGCATCTTACATTAAGGGAATAAGATGAAAGTGAACTTTTATACTACTAAATTCATGATAAAACCCTTAACCTATGATACAAGAAAATTCACATGTGTCCAGACTTTTGCATGTTGTACTACATTGAAAATATAGATTTGATCGAGTGCAGAACCTGTGTGCATGCTTGGTATAAACCTTAAACTACTAAATTTATGATGAAACCCTTAACCTATGATACAAGAAAATTCACATGTGTCCAGACTTTTGCATGTTGTACTACATTGAAAATATAGATTTGATCGAGTGCAGAACCTGTGTGCATGCTTGGTATAAACCTTAAACTACTAAATTTATGATGAAACCCTTAACCTATGATACAAGAAATTCACATGTGTCCAGACTTTTGCATGTTGTACTACATTGAAAATATAGATTTGATCGAGTGCAGAATCTGTGTGCATGCTTGGTATAAACCTTAAACTAACAAAAGAAAGACTCTTATTACACATAAAAAATTAAGATACTTATCAATTACTCCTAAATTGCAAATGTTATTCATGTCTCAAAATATTGTTTAGCATATGATATCATTACCAGAAATTCGATAATTACAAACGGAAATACCGAGGGAATATTTTTGTCGATAAATTTCCAAGGGATTTTACCGATGGAAATATTTCCTCGGTATATACCGAGGGAATTACAATGGGAAAAAAATTAAAACAAAGCAAAAAAAATGATGACGTGTCATTTTTACCAACGGAATTACCGATAGATTGAAAAATTGTCAGTGATTGTTAGCAGTTTTTGAAAAAAATTTATGAAATTAAAATTTTAAATTAAATATTATAGACAGAATTACCAATGGAATAATTAAAAAATATTAATATTTAATTATCTGTAGGTAATTCCGTCGCTAACGCGCTCCAATAAAAAGCCTGAATCCCCTTATTTCTCAAGAGACAGTCTCATTTCTTATTATTCTTCTTCTTCTTCACTATATGTAAAAAACATCAATATCTATCTCCTTCTCTTCTCTTCTATCCTCATCTTCTTCTCTTCTCTTCCATGCTCAGGTATGTCTTCTTCTTCTTTCTTCTTTTATCCTCTTAGTTTTTTTAATTAATATGCTTAACAAAAAAGATTTCTCTCTCCTTAGCTTCACTTGCAACTATATTAAGGTAAGATTTTTTTTTTCCTTCTTTTTTAATGATTTTCTTCACTATATTTGTTTTTTATTTTATTTTTAATTGTTTTTTTTCTTAATAATTATATAAATGTTGTTGTGAGATTTGTTTTTCATATGAGATCAATTTTTAGTTGATTTATTTATAGTATTTTTAAATTTTTAGCAATTGCAACTTTATTTTTTTCATATGAATTTTTAGTTGAATTTATTTGTTCGTTTTACTTATTTGTTGCAAATTTATTTGAGTTGATTTTCTTATTCTTTTTTCCAAGCATTTTGAGTATATATTATAGAGTGTTGATTTATGTTAATTTAATTATTTTATAATTTTATAAAATGGATTTTTTTAAATGTTTTCAAATAATTACTGACGGAATTACCAATGGTATTTTTCGAGGGATATACCGATAGAATAAAGCGGGTAAATTTTTTTTACATGTCTTTTCTGTTATTAAATCCGCCGGTAATAATATTTTTTATTACCAACGGATTTACCGATGAATAAAAAATTACCGATGAAAGATTCACTGACGGAACATTTCCGTCGGTGATTTTGTTGGTAAATTAATTACTGACGGAATATGTGTCTTACGCCGATGAAAAAATTTCATCGGTAAAACTGTTAAATGTTGTGGTGTATGGTATCATTCACATGATACGGTAGATGGAGTTATGATGCACCTTTTCGATAGTGAAGCTCAAAAGCAGTTTAATAGGGTGCATCATCAGTTTTCAAAGGAACCACATAACATATATCTTATGTTAAGTGCAAACAAATTAAATTCATTTAGGTAATTTGCTGCACTATATTCTTATTGGTTGGTGATACTTACAAGTTACAACTTGCCACCGAAGATGTTTATGAGGCTGAAGTTCATATTCTTATATAAAGTCATCTTAGTCCTAATAGTCCAATTAGGAATATAGATTTTTATCTTTGATCATTGATTGATGAGTTAAATCAATTATGATCATTTAGGACTTTGACGTATAATGTCTTAAGGAAGTAAGATTTCTAGATGTAGGTAATTTTGATGTGGAATATCAATGAGTTATTCTGTGTATGGGATGGTTTTTTCATTGGAGCACGTATGAAAAATTAACATGTACATATTGTTTGGAAAATAACAAGACATTCATCTTAAAAATAATGGTAAAACATTTTTTTCCAACAAAGATTCTTGTCAACCGATCACAAATATAAAAAGAATAGAAAGAACTTCTTTATAGTTATAATTGAAAGAGATGTTGCACTGCCGATAACATTAGATAAAGAATTGTATGATGTGATCTTGCAATATGAGGGCATTATATTTGGTTTTCAATCCGCCAAGTATAAGTTTTATGGTTTTGGTGTGACCCGTAATTTTATAAAAGTATTTTTTGGAAGCTTCCTTATTAGAAGACTAATCTCCTCTGTCATAATCTAAATGTTATACATAAAAAAAAGAACATGTTTGAAAATATTTTTAACACAGTGATGGATGTGAAAAAAAAGACAAAGGACAACATTAAGGCTAGAAAAGATATATTTTTTTTTGTCACCATATGAATATAAAGTTAGTTTATGATAAGGCACGAGTCGCGAAGCCTAAAGTTAGCTTTGCTTTAGACAATAATGCACAGTTACTTGTTTACCGATGACTTAAAACTATATGTTTTCCTAATGGATATGCTTCGAACATATCTAGATTTGTGAATTTAGAGGATGATAGATTGTATGAAATGAAAAGTCATGATTACCACTTGTTTATATAACACTCATTCCACTTGCTGATACCTAACACATGGAGAAGCTTGAAATAAATATCATTTAGACAATTTGCAAACTTGATATGATATTCCCTCCATCTTTCTTTAACTTAATTGAGCATCTACCCCTACATTTACCATTTGAGATAAAAGTTGGAGGCACTATCCAATACACATGCATAGTGCATTCTAATTAAATTTTTATTACACATGCATTCTAATTAGAGAGATTAGAGATTACACATGCATTCTAATTAAATTTTTATTATATTTATTTTTAATTTAAAACATTCATTCAATTCCATACAAATACTTGTTCAGCCTTATAAAAAAAATTAAAATCAATGTGCACATTAAGGCTTCGATAATCGAGGCTTATATTGTTGAAGATAACTCAAAATTTATCTTGTACTATTTTTCGTCTCATTTGAAAACATAAATCAACTATGTTCTACGGTATGATAATGGTAGGGAAGTTCATTTAAATGAGAATTTGTCAATATTTTCCCATCCTAGACGAACTTTATAAAAAAAAGTAGTGAGAGGAAAATACTTAACAAAAATCGATTTCAACATTCACATAATTATATGTTATTTGGTTGCAATAAATTGAAATCTTTTATTCAGTATTAACATGTTGCTATTTTTAAACAATTTTATCTTATACTCTCATATAAACTAATAGATCAAATAATTCCTTGTAGACAACATTACCAAGTCTTACTATCTCAAAATTCACATTAGACTTAATCTTAAATTTTTCAATTATAAGATGAATAATTTACCACGTGGTTTAGAAAATATGTAAGCAGTATTTAATAATTTTGAACTCTTATAATACTTAATTACATTACAACTTTCTCTTTAATTGTTAATGGTTATAATCAAGTATCAGGTTTATCAAATGGGATAAGATGCTAGTGATAGTTTGAATTTACTATGTTTAGATTCTGAAAGAAATGTCAAGTTCTATAATAGGTATTTTATCAATGAATATGTTTTTTTTTTAATGAAAAGTATGGTTAGAGTAGAAAGACTTATAGTAGTGGAGTGACCTATAGTAGTGGAGTTTGAAGCTGATTATTATAGAAAGTTAGAAGAGGTAATTGAATTGCAATATCATATAGCGAGCATAATATAGTCTTTTTATTCAAATGTTATTGATATGATACCACCATTAACTGAATCAAGGTAGATCTCCATCATGGTTTGATCAAAATTAATACAAAGGCTAGACTTCATAACGCCAACATTAACAACAAGTTTATTACACATAATCTCTTTCCTTTAAAAAGGATTGTTCTAAGGTTGATTACTTATCTGTAGCGAAAACCAAACCTAGAGGTTATGTCCAAGTTGTTTAAGAAGATAACAATAAAGTAACTATGGGAGACAATGAATTAGCAGGATTTTCCGATATATTTTTTTACACCAAGATAAAATCATAATCGTAAATCAAAAACTTGATGCATGCATATAATTAAATAAATTAATAATCATTTGAACCAATAAATGCATAAAAAAAGTTGTTAACTATAACCAAAGACAAAGCTAAAAATTAAGAGATGAATGTATTTCAAAATATTTGATTTCGCAACACGGGTCATAAATCCAGTTTTATTTAATAACCTTGTTTTTTATATGTAATATTGTATTTAATCAAATGATAATATAAATAAACACGAACATGAAAGCAATTAAATAAAATTTAAGGAAAAAATATTTGTAAGGTTGCACTAAAAGAACACCAACTATATATTATTAGCAATAAAAATGTTATTATCTTATTATCTTAGGCCTAAATTGAGAATTTGAGAGATAGATTTGGATATAAATATTTGGTCTTCAAATATTGGCCAAGGACATGGCTGTATTTAATAATTTTGTTTTTTGAAATCAATTTTTTTATTTAATAAAACTATATTAAAAAAGACTTGAACAAGAAAGCGATTAAGTCAAATTGAAGGGAAAAATAAGTAAAGTTGCTCAATAAAAATGCCTACTAATTTTTAAAAAAATTGTAGCAATCTTATTCATAATTAAACTATGTACAAAATAAAAAATAGTCTATTGAAAATTTCATAAAATTTTGTTTCACTAATTTATTTTAATTAATCACAATTAAAACCAAATATCAGCTAGGTCTAGCATTCTGCACATACACTTAATTAATTAATATATTTTAATTAATTTATATTTAAAGAGAAAAAAGAAAAACTAAAGCTAAAAAAGGATTAAAGCTAAAAAAAAAAGGGTTGGTGAAGAAGAAGACATACCTGAGCATGGAGGAAAAGAGAAGGAGATGAGAAGAGAAGAAGAGAAAGAAATAGATATTGATGTTTTTTACATGTAGTGAAGAAGAAAAAGAAGAAGAAATGAGTCTGTCTCTTGTGAAATAAGGGGATTCAGACTTTTTATTGGGGTGCATTAGCGACGGATTTATGGACGGATAATTGAATATTAATATTTTTTAATTATTCTGTCGGTAATATTTAATTTAAATTTTTAAATTCATAAAAAGTTTTCAGAAACCACCAACAATTACCGATAATTTTTCAATCCGTCGGTGATTCCATTTATGATATTTAAATGAAAATTTTAAATTAATTGAATTTTTTCAGAAAACCGCCAAATAACATTGACAAATTTTCAATCCGTCGATGATTTTGTCTGTAAAGAACAATAATTAACAGTGCAATTTGAAAGTGAATAGTTTTGGAGCTCTCTGAAAAATACCGACAGAAAATTCCGTCGATGATTCCCTTTATAATTGACATGATGAACAATGTTCACAATTTACCAATGAATTTACCGACAATAATTCCGTCGGTAATTCCGCTGGTAAAAATTTATTTATTTTTTCCTAAAGAGTTGTCTACCCTATTCTTTTCTAAATAAAGTTACATGACGAATTGTCTACAATGGCAGACATTGCATCATTTGTTTACCGATAATTCGATCACCATAGTGGTGGAAGAAAAATTATGGGCTATTGTTTTTGTTTAAAAATTTTTTGTTAGCCTATTTTCACCTAAAACAACCTAATGAACACCCTTAGAACATAGAAAAAAAAATATCAACCCAAAACACCTCCAAACAATTAAAAAAAAAAAGAAAATCAAATTAGTAAATAATTTCTTCTCTCAACCTAATCAACTTTTTAAGGAAAGATAAAGGTTCAAAACCCCTTAATAGAAACCCATCCAACCCCAATAAATAGAACATGATGATACTAAGATTGACCTTTTTTATCATTGAAATGTAGTCAATCGCTGACTTTCTTTTATCTTTCACTATAATTTAATGACTCTCTCTTTTATCTCATATTTAAGGACTAAAAAACAATCAAAATAAATTTTTAGACCACGACTAAGATTTCAAAAACTATAGAGATTGAAAAGAAGAAAGAAGAAAATAGGTGGACAATAAAGTATTTTGTTCATGTGAATTTAAAATTGGCTATAAGATTTATCATTGTTTTACACTTTGGTCATTGTTTTTAGAATTTTTCTTTCCTTTTTAAATTTTTAGAGATTGGTTATTAATTTAGCTATAGAAGACTGCAATTGGAAAAAAAAATAGGAATTAAATTGAAAAAAAAATGGTGGTACTGTTGATGGCTATATGATTTACCTAGTTGTTTTATTATACTTGTAATTCCATGATGACAGGTGAGACCAAAATGGGTAGAATTCTTTTTATTTTTTACACATCATCAAGAGGATTTAGGTTTTAACAGGATAAATAAAAAAATCAAGGAAAAAATTAAAAAAATTAACGAAAAGAAGAAAAGAAAGAAAAGAAAGAAGTTAGGGGAACAACTTAATTGTTCATACCAACAATGTCTGTCACCTCAAATCTTTTAGCTATTTTGTTAATTATTTCTGCACTTGCATTTGAATTTGTATCCGAACGAGTACTGTTCTTTATAATTAGCATTCAGAAATAAAAAGGAGAAGCACGGGAAAGAAGTTTAAATTTAGCTGCCGATGGCAAGATGTAGAAAAATCATACTAATTAAGATAATGTTCTTTTTATTTCTGAAATACCATCTTCGTTATAGAATTCACGGGCTTAGCTTAGCAAATAAATATTTATTTGAGTCATTAAATACAAACAATTTCATATATATTTTCATTATCGATGTTCCTTTCTAAGGATATACAAGAGAAGGACAACAAAGACTAGCACCCAAAAAGACTACACCATGAGCATATGCTTGAGTAGCATCCTTTAAATCAAGAAATCACCACAATTATTTCCTTCGTGAAAAATAATTATATATTATTTATGGCTCACCTGCTTCAAATTTAAAATTAAGATTGGATTGTTTAATAGACAGAAAAGAAACAAGTCATTAAATATCATGTCGTTGTTTTCGTTAATATTTACCGATAAAAAAAGTTCTTTCGATGAATATAGAGAAAATTACAAGTGAAATTCAAAAAATAAAAAAAAAAACAAAAAGTGGGCTTCAAATTTAAAATCAAGATTGGATTAATGTTTAATAGACAGAAAAGAAAACTTAAAAAAACTGAGTTTTGTTGTTGTTGCTGTGTGTGTTTTTACTGTATATATTACCTTCAATGGTGAATTTTGTATGCATTGACATGTTTAAACTTCGGCTTAGTAATATTTGGTATATATAGAGAGGTAAGAGTAAATTCGGTATAGCAAACGATATGTAAATGCACGAGGAACGAAAACGAAGAATGATTCCTCGTAATGATTTAAGGATTGGAAATTCAATCTCAGAGACGTTGTTTCAAGGTCTCAGCTTAAGTCTTGGCGACCTGGACTATTCACTAGTATATATTTCTTATCATCAATTTTGAATTTATTCTCTTACGTGATAGTTATACATACATACATCACTACAATAATTATTAAATACAAATAGAAATACCAACAAAAAAAATACCATCAATAAATTATAATGTAATTTACTGATGAAATATCATGTCGTTGTTTTTGTCAATATTCACCGACAAAAAAAGCTTTTTTGGTTAATATAAAAAGAATTACAAGTGGAATTTAAAGAATAAAAAAAAATTAGGCATGCATTTGCTTGTTAATTCTATCGGCAAATATGACGTGTTAATTTTACTAATGGAATTACAAATGAAAAATTACAGTCGGTAATTTTCATTGGGGAATCCATCGGTAATATTAAGTTATAACCTGTCATATAATCCCCTTTCTCCCCCTCCGTTATTTCTTTTTATTCTTCTTCCTTTTTTTATGTAGAAAACAACACCCTTCCCCTTCTTATTTTTTCATAAATCATGCTCTCATCATCACAAATTCAGCTACCCTAACACGTAGTCTGTCAGTATCCTTGTGCTAATTCAACTTTTTTTGAAGATATGTCACATTAAGTAAGCAAACCTATTTATTTTTTTAATTAAAACCCACCTTTTATGTTTTTTTTTTTTTTTGCATTTTTGTGTAGTATATGTGGTTTGTCTGTTTACTTGTTTTATAACTTTTTCCTATAGAAATTTGCTGTATGAACATATAATTTGTACATGTTATGATTTATTTGAGATTTTAAAAAATTATATTTTTTGTCATTTGATGAAATTGAGTTTAATTTTGTAACTTAAGTGTTTTATAATGAAATAAATAATGGTTTATTTAATAGTTATGTTTTGTATTTTGTCAATTTTATTGTTAAGTTGAAGATTTTGATAAATTTAGAGGAATTTGAATATTTAGAGAAAAATAATAATGATTAAAGGATACTATTAAAATAGATTGAATAAGTTTGACTTCAATCAATGATAGCTAATTAGTTGCGTAACGATAATATATTCAGTTCACATTATTAATTAATGCATGCTGTCATCAATATTCCATAAAGATTTCATATAAGCAATGGATGATCATTCTTGGATGTATTGAGTTTCACCTGAAAGGTTGTGCAGGAAAGATTATTGTAAAAGGTTGAGGGTTTTATTAATTATGCTCTATCTAATTTGAAAAATATTAGTGGAGACAGTATTAAATGTTCATGTAAGAAGTGTAAAAATAAAAAATTTCTCAATTCAGATGTTGTTACGATATATCTTCTACAAAAAGAGTTCATAGAAAAATACTTGTGTTGGTTTGCACATGGAGAACCTTATGTTCCTTATGAGACCATGGTAGAAAGGACAATTGGGTTAACTTGTAGTTCTAGTAACATTCATGGAGTTGTAAATAATAATAGTAATCATTATAGGAGTATGGTTGTGGATGCAATGAGAATTTTTCAATATTTTTCCATCCTGAAAGACCTTTATAAAAAAAAAAAAAACAGTGAAGAAAATATACTTGAAAAAAATCGAATTCTGATATTCACATAATTATATGCTATTTAAAAACAAACAAAGAAATATGCAAGAGATAAAGTTCTTATAAGGTAAGAAGGCGTGGTTACATGAAGGGATTTCAAACCTTCATATGCTTGGAAGGTATCTGGGATGCTTATATCTAGCACATGATGTCTGAGCGTTTCTTGAGGCGGTCGCAATTCAGTTCAAAGAGCCAGACCAAAGAGATTTATAGTTCCATGACCACGCATACCAACAGATCCATTTTAATCATTTCACATGCGAAGCAAATGGTAAGATTCTGTTTTATATGATAATCTTTTTTAAAAAAAAATTATTGTATTGTATGAAAATATTTAACTAACATAGTTTCATTTTGCAGGTTACAATGCTTGGGCATGATCCAAGACCAAGAAAGCATTTTGTTGAAATCCACATATGGAAGGAGGACAAATAGAAAGGGGTGTATAACTTGTGGATAGTCGAGCCTAGAAGTTCATAGTAAGTTAGATTTTAATATTTTTTAAGTTATTATTTTTTTATATTTGCTAACTTATTTTTTTCAGAAAACATATAACACCCGATTGCACGAGAGATACGGGGACGATCCTTTGACCCATTCAAAACTCGATAGGAATTTGTGGTTCGAGGCTAGATTTATCGGTGAATCCAATAGAAATCAGGTTTACATTATCTTCAACACTACGACCGATAATATATAGATAGACTGTAGTGTCTCGACCATTAAGACCTTGTAGTCGAGATTGAGCCAACAATCACCGATTGTCCAGGCGATTCTACGATAATAGATTCAAGATGAGATGACCCAACTTAGTGCTGAGACAACCCAACTTAACTTGGGGCTGAGATGACCCAACTGAGGGATAATTTGAATGTCATCGAGCAGTTGTTAGCAACTCTCATTGGTACATGTGCTCCCCCTCATCGGACTCTTAGTTCCAGCAAAGATCCATCTTCATCTTCTCCTATAGCTTTTGTCCACTGAATAGATAGATTGTAGTTAATAATATTTTTTAATTGAATTGTTCTTTTTATTTTTTTGAAATAATTACATATAATACCGATAAAATTACTAATGAAATTTGAAAAACCATATTATAATTACCAATAGACTAAGTCCTTCAAAGAATTCTATAGAGTTGGAAAACAATTACAAAATCTACCACTATTAGAAGTGATTCTCTGACGGATTAATTCTATCAGTAATATGCATATAATAACATATATGTTTACCAACATTTTATTCTATCAATAATATATCATAATTACTAATGAATTTATCGAGAGAATTAATGCAAGTAATTTTTTTTTGGCGTGTTAATTTCATTAGTGATTATATTACTGATTGAATGATTAATAGGATAGAAATCATCGACATGTTTTCTGACGGCATGTTTTCATCCGTTATTTCATCGGTAATTTTATTTCCAATGGATCCAATGTTTAAATACCAACAAAATATTCCATTAGTGATTTGGTAGTGCATATTAGTTTTTTTAAAAAAAAAATTATTGATATTTATATATACATATATTTTTGTTTCTTTTTAATTTATGTAATGGACTAATTAAGAAATAGTGTCTCCTCAAGTTAAAATTGTATTCTCATAAATGGTAGTTATACACTTGTATTTCTGGGATTTTTAATTTATTTTCCTTACTTACCACATGCAAATACTTTATGCTGAATTACACAAAAAAAAAAAAACATTTTTCTATTGTCATTCGCTGTTTAAAACATTCCTAATTATGCATAAAAAAATAATTTTGCAATGAACATTCTCTAGATATTTAAAAGTGTGGTTGTGATAACTTTTTTAAGTGGTTTTCATTCAGAAAATATGTCAATAATATTTTTTATCTTTTAAAAATTATTTTTGAGATCAGTATATCAAAATAATTTAAAAACATCAAAAATATATTAATTTAAAATAAAAAAAATCAAATTTTTTCAAAAATAATTTTTAAACACAGTGCCAAACGCCCATTTCAAACTTTTTCTATAGGGCTATTCTAGCTAGTATTTCCACGACAGCATAATGGGTAAGGTCCATTTTAATGCTATGCAATATAAAATAAATCGTGGAATTTCAATAATATGAGAAAAATATATTTTTTAGTAAGATAAAATCAATTATTGTCATTAATATTATTGTTGCAAATCCAATATTTGGTTTTCGGGTTCCATGCCTTCGCCACCCCCATTCGGAGGATGTTGATTTGGAGAGAGAGAGAATTGGCAGGATCCGGAAAACATGGTAATGCTGAGAGGGGGGCAGGGACCCACATAAGAGAAATTTTAGGGCATGAAGTTGGGCTTTGGGCAGAGAAAAGAAATCTCTCACATGGTCTCCACATGGGGTTTTTAAAAGGATGGCCTCGTGTAGGCTCTCTCAAAGATCTTCTTCAATTATTAAATATATACATTTTTCAATTATTAAATATATACATATTCATATCTTCTGCTTTATATATATATAATGCCGCTATTGGCAAATAGCTATATACCTATTGAATCATTAATAGACGTAGATTGTATAGATTCTTTTCATTATTTCGTTTAAATTTAATGTCATAACTGGTATTAGTCTTTTAGAATATGTTTTTTTGGTGTGAAATATTTTACATAAGAATATATTTTAGATTTTCCATTGTTTGTTTTTGAAAAATATCTTATAGAAAAAAAATTCATGTTTTTTCCAGTAAAATATTTTAAAAAAAACTGATCAATAAAATATATTTTACAATTAACATTCAAATATAATTTATTTACTAGAAAATATTTTCAATGCATGAAATTTTATAAAATATTTTACTAACGGTAATTCACTTAAAATATCATCCAAATATTAATTTTAATCACCATGTATATTCATCTTACCACAATTACCATTACTTTGACAACTTCACTAGTATTTCCACAATCACTACCATCATCTCACCGCCACCTCTCAAAATAGACATAAAATAGACATAAAATGTGGGTGATATATTCGTGCTCCCATGGAAAATAAATAAAGCATATAAATTAATATTGGGTGGGACCTGAAATGGAAAAATGGTTGCCTTATCATTGGATTAGAGAAGAAAATCAGGAGACTCAAGAGGCGCATGCGTTTAGCCTTTGCCTTTGTTCCCCTGAAGTCCATCACTGTGTCTTTCAATCAAACAGCTCTTTATCTTTCCTTCTCTTTCTCTTTAAGACAAACACTCACAGTTGTTAGAAGTGAATGTGTAGCTTAGCTTAAGTTGTGGGATTTCTATGCCAGTGGGCCTCATTGTCAAGAAACAAAAACCACTACCGTTCCTACTTTTAGATCCTATTGATGAACAATACATTCATACGTACAGCTTGTGTATGATTTTGATGAACAATACACTCACTTATTGATGAACAATAACTTCAAAATGATTTCTACGTGGTTTTTTTTGTTTCCAACTGCACGAAAATGTTGTATTTGATTGTTTTGTTATGAATCTTAATGATTGCTAATAATAGCAATTAATTAATCCAAGCATGAGTTAAGAGCTGACTAATCCAAATTTGACTAATTAATTTGTAGAACACCAACGCCAAAAACTCCCATGTATAATATTTAAACGTGCTACTGTTTTTTGGAGAGGAATTATCAAAGATGAAATAAAAAATAAATCTAAATCATGCCTCCCATATCTATATGTGTATGCAATAAAAGTAGTTTGCATGCATGGGCAAAGAGGGACCATGCAAATTATGTCAAGATTTAATTGAAAATGTTTGATAATGATAAAGGGAAGTGGTCCAAGCAGATGAGCGGAGGAGGGATCAGCCCCCGTGAGTCACGGCTATCCTTTCAATTGACCTCCTGTGAGTGCCACTTCACCCAGTAATCAGCATTTTCTCTCCCTATCCGAAAGAAGATGTTTTTTTGTTTTTCACATATATATATATATACCTTTTTCTCTTTTGTAACAGTAAACATGAATTTCGATCTGATAAGTGGGTCCACTTTTCCTTGTACCTTGCACTTCCTACGAAGCTAGCTTGTTCAAGGAAATTGACCAACATCAGGGTGATGTTGAGCAATCTCTCTTCTTTCTTTTGTTCTTTTTAAGGATAGATAACTGACCCCCCCTCCGCTCCCAAGCTCCCACTGTGCTTGTATTTGTTTCAAGATTTCAAGGTTTATTTATTTTTATTACAGATTAATGAGAGATTTCTGGAAGGAAGAGGATACTAATTAAACGAGCTAGGTGAGCTAATTAAAGTTTATTGATTCATGATTTAA
>Ga0325405_1001027_pt1 | contig 28157 bp, 12 predicted proteins | sample PopdelMetagenome_21_FD_205663 | JGI IMG/M metagenome (GOLD analysis project Ga0325405, IMG submission 205663) | Populus deltoides microbial communities from Bellville, Georgia, United States - Xylem-Control-R2 | ecosystem: Host-associated > Plants > Phyllosphere > Stem > Wood/Secondary xylem...
GTACCATAGAGTAGGTTTTAATTTATTCACCGCGTTTAGGACTTCTACCAATATTTATTTGCAGGTTACTTGGCCACAGCTGCTTTTTTTTTTTCTCTTCTTAATTCAATTTTCCCCATCTTGTTAGCATGTAAATAGTAGTTTTGATCAATGAATAAAGCAGTTTTTACCCTATTCGCCTCTCGTATCTTAATATTAATTGAGATATATCTAAATTTAAATTTAAACGATCAGGATCATGAAAAGATTCCCCCCTCTGTTCTTTTATCACACAGAAGAGGTTTAAGTTTAAAAACCGTTTGAAGGAGGAGAGATGGTAATGTCAGGGATACCTTTCCTTAGAAAAGGAAAATGCCAATCTGTATTCATTCGAACGAAAGAGAAATTAGGTCATATTACTTGTTCTTATACATCATCATGAGAATTATTTCCTCATTGTACTGGAGGCGAAGTACAAAAATAGGAGAAGCCTAGTAGGGCTTGAAAAAGGAATGCTAATACTGCATAAAATAAAGCGTTCCCTCCGAATAATAATTCTATATGAACAAGTAGGAGTACCTGCAAACCACTCCACCATTCATCTTTAATGTAGTAGGGCTAGCCATTACACCTTAATGGATATCGTCCAAAGAAGATCGGAACTGGACTGCACCGTTATTTTTTCTCCTCGGACTAAGTTTGACGTGCTTACCACATCACCAAACCTAATCTCCGTGTTATCTGCACAAAAATAAATTAATTAATTAATCTGTAAACCAAACCCCTAGGGAAATGAGTACATCAAATATATAAGCTAGATGACAAAGATAAGCCAACATAAAATAAAAAATAAATCAATATTAAGAAATAAAATTAAAAACTAAAAAATAAAAAACAACCACCAAATCAGGCAAATCAACCAAACTTTGCGACCCGAATCATGCGAATGAGACAGGAAAATGAGTATATGAAATATATAAGTTAGATCATGCGACCAAGATAAGCAAACATAAAAAACAAAATCAAAGTCCAATTATAAACAAATCAAATATTAAGAAATAAAATTAAAAAAAAGATAAAAAACAACCACCAAATCAAGCAAGTCAACCAAACTTTGCGATCCGAATCATGCGAATGAGATAAAACAATAGCAAGCAAACCGAAAAAGATTACAAAGCTTATTCCAAAACAACTCAATGTTTAAGAGTAAAACATAATAAATATTAATTTTTAAAAAAAAAAAACAATCCAAAAAAAAAGAGCAAACTTGGGCTAACTCGTTGAACCCCTAGTCTAAGTGTTGGGATTGGGATTGATGAGTAGAAAGGAAATTGATGAAAATCACAAAGTCTAATATAAAAAAAAAAAAAAACTCAAGTCTTAAAGAATAGAACTGAAAAGAAAAATTAATTCTTAATCAATCTAAGGAAAGAATTGAAAAAAAAAATATCAATTTAGAAAATTTATCAAAATAAATTTAACAAACAATAACAATAAAAAGAATCGGGATAACCCAAATGATTTTTAAATTAGAAAAAAATTTTATAGAAAACAAAAAAATTAAAATAAGAGATTTCAATCTCCAATTGAATAAATATTGAATAATAAAACTAAAAAAACACAAGTTTTAAAAAAGAGAAAAAAAAACAAGCAAACTCAAGTAAATCTCATAAACCTAGATTAATGTCTAAAACTCGTAACCCATGAAATCAGGCTCAATCAAGAGGCTCAATTCTCAACCAATTTAATGTAGAAACATGAAATAAAAAAAATCATTTTAAAAAAATTGTCAAAGTATAAAGAAAAAAGAATGAGGATCAAATTTGAAACATTAAAAAATTAAAAGGGGATGAAATTAAAAAACAATTTCAATTTTATAAATCATTTCAAATAAAACAAATAGTAACAAAAAGAAAAAAAGACCAAATATAAAGGAATAACAAATTGAATTGTTATTTTGAATTTTTAAAATGCAACGTTAAAATCAAGGAGAGAAAAGAACGAGAGGAAAGGTCGTCGACGCCAAACCAGAGAGCTATTGGCTACACGCACCACCGCATAACGAAGAGGATACCAAGAAGATTCAAACGCCGCGCGGGAAGCAACGTTTGATCACCAAAACAACCCCGCATGCGTCACATGAGCTGCCCACTTGCATGTGCATTACACGCACCACTAAGTCTTTTTAATAATAATTAATATTTGTTCAAATACAAAAATGCCCTTAGATCAACTTGATATCAACAAAAAAAAAATGAAAAAAACCCTAGAAAGAAGTTTAATAAACTTTTCTCTAAAAATAATTAAAATTGAAATCATTTTACTGTGCTAAAATTGAAAAAACTAGAAAGCCTCTAGACATAAGTTATAATATTTTTTTTATTCTAAGGTGACCAATTTTTTTTTTTTTAACTATGAAAAAAAGGTAAAAAGACCAAGATATCCTTGCATAATTTGAAAATGACAATAGAAGAAATCATGGTGAAAAGATCTCATTGCCTCCTGTGTCGGGAAAACTGTAATTGCACTGTTACAGTGAATAATAATGTGTGAGTAGGTTTGAGTAGGTATACGGCAATTTTATGAAAAGTTTTAAGTTTTTGTTGATGTTGACCAGAGAACACAAGAGTCAGGATTTTAACTCTACATATTTCTGCTTATTAGCTCAGCAAATGAGAGCAATCACCAGAATAATTTCAAAGCAATATACTTACTGAGATCCCATTGAAGCCCTGTTGTTGTGGTGCTCACAGATGGCATCCCTATTGGAATGAGTCCGCAATGCGGACCCTCGACAGAAGATTGAATATAAATCTCATGAAGGTGAGTACTTGGAAGTAAGTAGATTAGGCAATCATCCGATAGAAGAATTAGTCGCATGGTTGAGAAACGATACAGTACGTTCATGTTTCCAGCCTCGTGGTCAAATCGTCCACCAAGTGCTCCAGCTACAAGAATGCAGAGCTGCAAATTAAAGCAAAAGCTAAAAACCTGTCATAATGCCAATCTGAGTAGGGAACAGTCACAACTTTGGTGGTGCAGTTTAATTAATACTGACAAGTTCCAAAGCAAGAACTAGCCAGGATTGTTATGAAGAACAGGGAGATCATGATTCTGGGAATTTATTTTGCAACTCTCGAAAATTCAGAAATTTTGAACTTTGTACTTTTAAAGCAACGAAATGACTTCCAGGGGTGCATATGGAAACAGGCAAAGACTGGAATCATATAATGTCAGAAATTATCGTGTTAGTTTTACAAGAAGTGAAAGTTAAGCTGCACTAAAAACTTAGTGTCTCAAATATATGCTATCGTAAAATCTACACACATGCACGCTTTAGGCAGGCACTGCACTCACCAAATCACAGACTCAAAAAGTAAATCAACCAAAATTATTTATACAAGTGTCCAGGTAGAAGATGGTACATGCACGAGATGAGGAGGCACCTTGGAAAAGGAAGAGTTGGATATGAATAAGTTTATCTTACATTCGATTTATCCAAGTTTGGAGTGAGGTCCCGTATGTAGGCTACACACTTATGTAGATCTGTGGAGTCCTGATCATGAGATTCATCAGCTACCTTGGTTCCCTGCATTTTGGAAGCAAGCAAAAGTATCTGAACAAGGTTGACTGAACACACTCAGGGGGGAAAAATCATGTAAAAGCATGGCCCAGAAATCAGTTGAGAAAATTAAAAAAGAGCTTCAATCATAAGGTGCCAACTCCTAGCACGATAAGTTGGCAGGGCATGAAACAGAGATACTTCGGAAGAATAAAAGGAAAACATCCTGCTGATACTACAGTGATATAAGTGGGGCAAAGAGACTGAATTACCAGGTTGGTATAGAAGTCCAGTACTTCTGTCCGAACTGAGTCCATGTCTCCTTTGATTATGTCCGGCTTGTACCTGGTTGAAAGCTACTAGTCAGAATTACTGAAGATGACAGGCAGTGAATTGAGAACCATGGTGTCAAGAACCACCACACATAATTCATGTCTCTAAAGTATGATATGTCTAACTAATATTCCAAATCATCTAAAGCTCTATAGTGTTCACTCTTGTCTGCTCAGTCAGCAGCCTTCATGAACTGCCTTGCTGGAGGAAGAGTAACGATGATATGCTCAGTAGATGTCAATCAGAAAAGCACAAAGGTTGTTCGGAAATAAAAATATAAGTTTTAGCAACTTTTAAGAATTCTAAATTGCCTAACATGTTTGGACACCGTGACAAACCTAATCCAATGTAGAACTTTGAGTTGGGTCTCAACAGTCCCTCAAACGTTTTAAGAGGCAGATCATTGCGCACGTATACGTACTCTTTCCCAGAAAACTTCAAAACAAGCATCTAGATTCTCCAACACAAATAAATAATTCCAGGTTCGTTCATTTTAGAACAACTCTATCCACACCTGACCTGGCCTTGCTGATCTCATTCAGCCATGAATCCACCATTAGCATAGATCCCGTCAAAAAAGATTTCGTTTTTGTGTCAATCAAAACCAGTTTAAGACCCAATAGTAAAATGAATGAACAGATTTTTATCATGTAAAATCTCAAAAGCAACCTCTCTATATATATAAAATTAAACAGAGAAAGAGACCTTTGTCGAACATCAAGAGCGTCATCGCTAGGGAACAAAAGAGGCATCTCGTCGAACACCCGATTGGCACCTCCATCAGCACACACCCTCACCTGTGCTGTTATACACATAAAACACACCCCCAAAAACCAGAAAAAAAAAAAATTTGTCACGCTCACGCTGGCAAGCATAGAAAGAAAGACAAAGCCACAAGGGAAACCGAACCGTGGTTCCAGAGAAGCGGGGTGAATCTGGGGAGGGGTCGGTTAAGGACGACAAGTGCGTAGGTTACAGAGGAGCTGTGGTGGTTACTGGGAAGAAGGAACGTGGAAGAATGGGTCATCACCTCCATTTTCTGCTTATTTAATTAAATTAAACTGAAAATAAAAGCGGAGACGTCTTTCTGCTTTTCTATACAGATGTTCTTTTTCAATGCTCAAAAATTCATACAGAAATTTAATATTAAAGGTGCGGTGGTGGCGGCGGCGGTGGCGGTGGCGGCGGCACTGATTTCAACTTAATTTTGCAACTTGCAATCACCTCTTGGCAACATATTCTTATCCACCTGGCAGCAAACTATTTAGGAATTCAACTGTTACCTCAAGGTTTTTCCACAGATTCTCTCGAAACTGCATAAAATATCCCCACAAAAAATAATCAGTGGTGATTAGAGACTTAAAAAAAAAAAAAAAATCAAATCACGACTTTTTGGTTGTTGTGATTGTGGAAGAGTTGACTAATAAACAATGGGAGCGAAAGCCGTGTTTGTAGCATCCCTGGCCATTCCCTACAATAATTCCTCTTACGGTGTGAGACATGGAGAGGCAAGTGTAGTCAAAGTGTTGCCGTTTATGGATATGTAAACTTTTTAGTTATAAAGTGCTGACCCCGTTAATATTAGTTCAATTCATTGACCGTTCATGAATAAAATAATTGAAGCGTGTGTTCGTGTGATGATTTTATATAAAAAAATTTATTTATATAACATTATTTTTCTTGTTATTTTTTATTAAAATTTCAATCATCTTCTATGCGATTTTTTCTCTAGATTTCGTGAGCCTTCTAGGGTTTTTTTTTAGCTGTTTTTATTGGCGAGAGCATTTTTCTTTTATTTTTCAATTTTTTTTTAATCCTGGATGCAGTTATTAGTTTATGGGGACCGATTACTTTGTTTCCTTTATAATCTATAATCAATTAGACGACTAAAATGCAAAATTTTAGTTTTTGCACATTTAAGTTAAGCTTTATATCGCATGGCTCTGGCTCTTTTTATTTAATCATAAATGGAAAGCTAAAAGATTTCTCTAATCCTGTCAAATAATGGCATAGTTCCGGATCCAATCCTAAACGCATTTTCAGTAGGGACCTTGCATATTGAGATCGAGAAGAGTAAAAAGCCAAAAATATGAATGATTTTGGTTTGAAATGAAAAAAAAAATAGAACTAGTCGGTTTGAATTAGTTTTTGGTTTGATTTGATTTGGTTTAAAAACTTAAAAACAAATAATTTGAGTTCGGTTATTTATTTTGGTCTAAAACCAAACTGAGCAAAAAATGATCAAACTTAATAATAATTATTTTTATTATTGTTTAACCTAACTCATAACCTAAGCCTCACATATGGTCGACTTTTAAATCGAGTTTTAAGATTATTATAACAATTAATAATCACTTCTATCATTGTGTTGACTCGGGTCAATTTTCGACATGACATGTGCCATGCCTCAGGTTTACCCCGAGTCAAGTTTTGAACTATAATAATAAGTACTTTTATCCTTACGTTGACTTAGAATAATGATCAACCCAGTTCGTAACCCTGGCCTCGCTTCAGATCAACTTCATGGTCGGGTTTTTAAACTACGATAATAACTATTTTTATTCTTATGTTGACTCAAATAAACCCTAGTTAACCATTGTGTATAGAATTAGACAAGCTTGTCTTACTAATTTTAGTGAGACAAAAGTTCTTTACTAGAACAACCTAAGACAGGATACAAATTATTATTTTTATATTATCCAAAGGTGCATCAAATAACTTCATAAAAAAATTATATTGTCTAGTTCATATTTGTCCAGCATACCAAAACTACCTAAATGTCTTTCTGGTTTAATAATGAAAAAGGTATATGTATAATAAAAAATATCCCGTAAATATTTACTATCATCCCCACTTATAGGTATTACTAGATTAATTGCTCGTGCAATGTCACGGGGCACACCAAAATTTTTTCAACATTAAAAAATGCTCGGCAAAGAGTTTTGCTTTTTTAAAAAAATAAGAAAAACTCGATAATCGGATCAAACCTTGATTAATTTGACAATATGATAAATAATTAGGTGGCATGAACAACAAACAAATTAAAAAAAATAATATTACCTCGAGCAAAGATGGGAAACACATGAAACCTGTGATCTAGCACATGAGATTGTGATTAGCTCAATTTTTAAAACTTGTGACCCAGAAGATTAACAAAACCTTAATCAATGAAACATTAAATGATGAAAAAAAAAATTATCACAGAAACATGATTAAAAACAAGACAAATAATAATAAAGAAAATAATGATCAAACATGACATAAAATAAAACGAACTAAAACATCGAGGATGTAATTGGAAAAGAAATTTAATTAAGAGAATTATATAAAATATCAAGAGAAGCAATTAAAAAAATTATTCAATAAAAAGAATGATATAAAATATCAAGAGATGCAATTAAAAATATAATATAATTAAAAAAATACTTAAACAATCAGAATTAAAAGTACAATGATCAAATCTAAAATATAAAAAACCAAAAGAGATTAAATTGAAAAAAAATCTCAATTCTATAGATATTTTAAAATAAAAGAAATAGCAATGAAAAGAAAATGGATTAAATTTAAAAGAACAATAAATCAAAAAATTGTTTTGGAAAATACAGAGATTAACTTTAGAAACGAGAAAAGAAAAAATATTTCACCAACACAAAACCAACATGTTCTAACCACATGTGTGGCCTATTAATGGAGGTGATGCTCTTAGGATTAAAACTTCATTTTGGAAGTTAGAGTTTGTCCGTCGCATGTCGCATGTGTCATTCAAAAAACACGAAAGAACTTATGTGTGTTTACGTCATTTCCACATACAATTGTATTTTTCGTATCAAATAATATTTTGATTTATGTAGAAATACTAAATCACGATTTAAGGATAATGTGTTAATTTTACTATGCAACTGAAACGGAAAAGATGAAAGTGCTCTTGCCAGTCAGTGTATTAATTTTTGCATCCAAGGGCGTAGTAGCAAACAAGCCGTGCAAATAAGGGAAAAATACTATTATATCCTCACTTCCAAGGCCATTTGTGTTATGTTTAGAGGGGCAAAACGCCATTTTATTATTTTAATCCATTGAGTTTAGGTATATGGTAATAAGTGCATAATGATTTTTAGCTTCTTTTAATTTAGTTTTCATATATATATAATTTTTCTATTATTTATTTAAGTTTTCTAAAACCGATGAAGCCACTTAAATTGCAGCGTCATTAAACCTTTTTTTTTTTGTTTTTTCCTAGCAGGCACATATTATAATGTCACGAAAACGTAACCACACATGGAAACTTGCTAAAACAAAATAAGATTTCACAAGTCCTGCTAAAAAAATCACTCTCATTGAGCATGCTTCTAAGATTCCGTAAAAGGATATTGACTTTAGAGATAGGTAATGGGTATACACATATTATAAAATATTCTGACAATTTATAGCGTTTCATAAAAAAATCTACAGTTATAGTTAAAGATTAAAAATAATAAAATTTATAAAGATAATTTTTAAAAAAATCATAATAAAAAAAAATATGGGGGAACAATGTAGCAATCCACAATGTTTTAAATAAAAAACTACAAAACTAAATTCTCAACCATTTTAATATGAAAAAAATAAAATCGACAAAGACAATTCTGAAAAAAAATAAAAAAACTATTTAATGAAACACTGTAGCAATCTACAGTATTTTAAAGGAAAAAAACTATAAAGTTAAATTCTCAACCAGTTCCATATTAAAAAAATAAAATCAACAAAAATAATTCTGAAAAAAAAAAACAAAAAAAGAAGTAGAAGACAATTTTGAAAAAAAAAGAAGCAAAAACAAAATGGAAAAAAAACATGTGGGGAAAGTTAAAGCTAAATTCTCAACCAACTCAATATTAAAAAAAAAATCGACAAAGATAATTTAAAAAAAAACATGTGGGGAAACACTGTAGCAAAAGAAAAACCATGTGGAAAAACATTGTAACAATTCACAGTGTTTTAAAGAAAAAATCTACGAAACAAAATTCTCAATCTCAATATGAAAAAAATAAAATCGACAAAGACCATTTAAAAAAATTAAAAAAAACCATGTAAAGAAATATTGTGGTAATCCATAATGTTTCAAAGAAAAAAAATAATTAAATTCTCAACTAGTTCAATGTTAAAAAAAATTGACAACAATAATTTTGAAAAAAAACATAAAAAAGACAATTTTAGAAAAAAAACATGTTAAAAAAGGGAGGTACGAAAAAAAAGACGGGGAAAAAAGGAAAAATAAGAAAGACAAAACACAAAAAAACAAAACAAAATGACAAAACAAAAAAACCAAAATGAAAAAATAAACATATGAAAAAGTTACAATACTTTCTCCACACATTTGAGAGTATTAGTCAACACTCATGTTTTATTTATTATTTAAACTATTTGTTAGATTTTAGGTATTTAGCATCTTACTATTATTTATCATTTAATAAAAAAATAAAATAGTTAATATATAAGATGTAAAAATACATGAGTAGAAAAGCGCTTCACTTAAAGAGAAGTACCCACATGAGCAGGGATAAACGAAGCGGAAGTGAGAATGTTGACTTGAGTAACTCGAACATTGAGGATGGAATGTCCAAAAAACCTAAGGATTCTTTAACAAGGTTCGTCCACGGAGTGTGAGTCGAAGCCTATAAATATGTGTGTGTATATATAGTATGTCAATATTGAGATATATATATATATATATATATATATATATGTAGTATGTAATATTAAAAAAATCTAAATGTTTTGTAAATATATTTACATATTATAAATTTATATTTTAGATTATGTTCGAATGGTTTTCAGGTTAATTTAACAGTATTTATATTATATTTACTACTTATCAAGTAAAATAACTATAAAAAAATACTCACTTATTTAGACTAGTTCAAGTTGATATTCATAATGTTTGAATTAAGGTTTTATTTATTTTTGTAGTTTGAAAGCACGTGTAAATTATTATTATTTTCATATTTTTATATGATTTTAATGGATTCATATAAAAAATAAATAAAAAATAATATTATTATTTTAAAATAAAAAATATTTTACAAAACAATACTTAATATCGTACCAAATCCAACCTTTCTCTTTTGGCGGCAAATCAACTAGCGCAACAGTTTCCAGTCCCCAACTCTCTCTCTCTCTCACTACCAAATCCAAAACCCTAGCTCCCTAACCAAATAGATTCTACCCCACTTGTTTTCTCTCTTCTTTGCTCTACAAAATCAAGTTTCTAGGGTTAATGTTCAATTTAAGGCTTCTATGGAATCTTCCGCAATCACTATCAGGCCTATAAACAAAGCCGCTGTCCACAGAATCTGCGCTGGTCAAGTGATTTTGGACCTCTCATCCGCAGTCAAGGAGCTTGTTGAAAACAGCTTGGATGCTGGCGCTACTTCCATCGAAATCTCTTTGAAAGACTACGGCCTGGAATCCTTCCAGGTCATCGATAATGGCTGCGGCGTCTCTCCTAATAATTTCAAGGTAATATAATTTTTTTTTATTGATTGATTGATTAAGCATCGAGTATTTGGTTATGTTGCTTGCGTGCTTGTTGCCGCAGGTTCTGGCACTTAAGCACCACACCTCCAAATTGGGGGACTTTCATGATCTTCAGTCTTTGACCACATTTGGTTTCAGAGGAGAGGCATTGAGTTCGCTTTGCGTGTTAGGAGACCTCACTGTTGAAACAAGGACCAAAAACGAGCCGGTGGCTACACACTTGACTTTTAATCATTCAGGTTTGTTAACAGCCGAGAGAAAGACAGCCCGACAGGTTGGCACGACAGTCACTGTGAAGAAGTTGTTTTCCAGTTTGCCGGTGCGAAGCAAAGAATTTAGCCGCAACATTCGCAAGGAATACGGAAAGCTTATTTCTTTATTGAATGTGAGTGTTTTCTGATGTTTATTCTCTCTTCATTTCATAACATTTGTGTCTATTAGATTTAGTGTTTTGGATACGAGGGTTTTGATTGAACTTCAAAGAAATGCTATGTGGTGTGCCTATGAAACAGAATATAGTAATTCTGCTATATGATGATGTCTTCTGATTATCCATTTAAATTAAAGACCTTTTTCCTTATTTTCAGGCCTATGCTCTTATTTCAAAAGGCGTTCGCATAGTCTGCTCTAACACAACTGGTAAAAATGCAAAGTCTGTAGTACTAAAAACCCAAGGAAGTGATTCCCTTAAAGATAACATCATAACAGTGTTTGGCGTGAACACCTTCAGCTGCTTAGAGCCTGTGGATATAGATATATCAGGCAGTTGCAAGGTTGAAGGCTTCCTTTCTAAGTCTGGTCAAGGCAGTGGTCGCAATTTGGGTGATAGACAATACTATTTTGTAAATGGTCGACCAGTGGACATGCCTAAAGTCAGCAAGCTTGTGAATGAACTATACAAAGGTGCAAACTCCCGACAATATCCCATCGCAATCATGAATTTCACCATTCCAACTACAGCGTGTGATGTTAATGTGACTCCTGACAAAAGAAAAATATTCTTTTCTGATGAGAGCTCTATACTGCTTGCTCTAAGGGAGGGACTGGAAAAAAATTATTCTTCAAGTAATTCCTGTTATTCTGTTAATAAATTTGAGAATCATGCTAAGGCAGCAGATAGCTCTCAGCTGTGCTCTCCTCGCGAGAAATCTAATATGTTATCAAAACAATCATCTGCAAATGGCAATGACAGTGAAGAAACTCAAACAGATGCAGAGGACAACAGTCCACTCATGACAGTTGAAGTCAAATGTAAGCCCTTTCAAGTTGGAGAAAGATCTATCCATGACATCGAAGAAAAGTTTATGATGAAGGACTTTGCTCTTAGATTACATGGCATTAAGAAAACTGATGGTCTTACAAATAGTAACAGCTGCAAAGCAACGACACATCTCAATACTGTGACGGATCAAAATGCACAATGCCCGTCAAGAGTGGTTGAGCGAGTAAAGGGGGATTCAAATGGTCCTTCAGGCTCCTTTCAATCAAAACTCAGCAATTTTTTAACTGTCAATAAGAGAAAGCGTGAAGACATTACTACACAATTGTCTGAAGTTCCTGTTCTAAGAAATCAGACCTCTGAATGTCAATTGAAGAAAAGTGATATTGACATGCATGATGCGGTTACAAGTCTTCCTTTTAATCATCACCACATTGATGATTCTACTGAGTTTATTGATGCTGAGCCCCCCAAACATCACAGCACAGATGTGATCATCAATAAAACAAGGAATAATTCAGGATTGCAGCCTAAACTTGGGGAGGTACGTGGTTCTTAGCTCCTTTTCAAAATAATTCCTCCCTTTCTTGTTTGATTGTGAAAACCTTTTTTACTTTTTCACATGAATGCATGTGTGACCTAATGCACGATTGCAGCCTAAACTCTTGATGTGTGAGTTTTACTACTTTATCCGCAGGATCCATCAGGTGAGCAAAATTCATCTTCTCCTGATGATGTCCCATCAATTACTTCCCCTTGCAAAGGGCTTGGAAATTTGTTAGAGGATCTTCCTGTTGCCTCTCCTCCAGCTCAATCTTCCATCGAAATATTAGATGCTCCAGTGCCTTTTTCTGCCCAACTGATATGCTCCACCTTGCAATTTAGCTTTCAAGACCTGCATTCAAGAAGGATGCAGAGGCTGTCAAGGTTGCAATCTGGCAATTTCATGTTTGGAGGCACAAAGAGAAGGTCTACAAATTAATGACTTTCTTCAAGTCGAGAAATATAAATTCTTCTGTTCGTAACCAACTTGGTTTTTCTTGCTCAGTCATAGGAGCTATGCTGCTGCTACACTGGAGCTCTCTCAACCAGACAATGAGGAGCGGAAATTAAGGGCTTTAGCTGCTGCTACAACTGAGTTAGAAAGACTATTCAGAAAAGAAGACTTTGGTAGAATGAAGGTTGTTGACTCTATTTATTTAATCATATGCTTGAACAGTGCACATAGTTAAGTAGAAGCATAAGTTTTCTTGTGTACATAGTCTTTCCTACATAGTCTTTCCTTTTCTATTTTTTTGCTGTCCTATTCATCATTTCATGAATCCATTCAGTGTCTTGTGAAGATCTTTAAACAAGAGTTTTTCAGCATTGTGGTTGGCCCTTTTTAAATTGGGCTGGTCTGTTTGTGAAACTTTAGGGTAGCCAAATTTTTAGCAAGAATGCTTTCTATGATGACAACAAACTGGTGAATGACTCATGGTTACTGTTTTTTTTTTTCCCTGTAGGTGATTGGTCAATTTAATCTTGGTTTTATCATTGGGAAATTAGATCAGGATTTGTTTATTGTGGATCAGGTGATTTTCTATCCAAGATTGTGTATGGCATCTATATTTCATCATTTGTGTGTTCTGACTATTTCATTTGAACACTGAAGTTGATTAAATTCTTGTGTTTAATTGCCTTGAGACTGCACTTACACGGAGAATGTGTAGAATTCTCATACTGTTTTCCATTTTTTTTTAGCATGCTGCTGATGAGAAGTATAATTTTGAGAGACTCTGTCAATCAACCATTTTAAACCAGCAGCCCTTGCTTTGGTAAGGAGTTTGTGACCTCTTGAATTGCTCTTGCTAACTCTCTTGTAAGTTGGGAATGTAAGATGCTTGATATAGTTTCTAAATTGCAATGTTGATGAGTGAATGTGGATCTAGTATTAAATCAGTTTTAAAATACCTACTCGATCTAAAATCCTTTTAATCAAAATAAGTTGCAGAGATCATGACATTATTGATATATTCTCTATCTAATGAACAGGGAGTCCACTAGTAAGTTGTCCCCTGCCATCACCCCTAAGTAATAGAGATCAACACCATATTCTGGACTGTGGAAAAGTTCCCCCCCCAGTGTTGTTTATCCACGCTCTCTAATGTAGCATATTTTGCGTAAGATTTTCGATAGATTCCCTCCTGGTGCTTTTTTGCTGCTTTGAAGCTCTTCTATATTCAACAGTAGTATAAAGTATCTCGAACTGTTTAGATTCCCATTCCTGAATTCCAAGGGTTTGTCATTATAACGACAGAGAACCAAAATTCCTGAATTTAAGAGAAAACATAAACCAATTGAACCATTGAGTGAGCCTCCTGTTAAGCAAAGAAGAGCCAACATCACCTTTTTTTTTGCCTACATTATATGAGTTCGTCGTAATCCAGCCATTGAAAATCAAAATGGACTTGAAAGATTATTATCAAGGGAAAGAGAAATTGTACATCCCTTTGCTCACTTGTCAAGAGGGGGATTGGACCTGTGGAATTGGATATTTACATTATTTGGGACCTATCCACTTTATCACTTAGTGCTTGTTTTATATTGCGTTTGCAACTATGTTTGAGTGCGTTATAAAAGTGTGTTTGCCCTGAAAATACATTGAATTGATGTTTTTTTAGTGCTTTACAATGATTTTGATGTGCTAATGTCAAAAATAAAAAACAAAATCCGAAAAAAAATTATTTTGATGCATTTTCAAGTGAAATGCACTTTTGAAAAACACCTAAAGCAGAAGCTATTGCACTCCGAAATGGGCACTTAGTGTCCTTGAAGTTAGTTGCTGCATTTCTATATGCTGTTTAAATTACATCTTGAGTATGTCTTTCAACTCAATTTTGCATGTAGCTTTTCAGTCAAGGAATAGAGTGAGAGATACTAGGATTACTATTGTGTTCTCCATACACTAAAGCATTATGGGCTCTCAGGCACATATTTTTCACCTGGATATTTGGATGTGAAAGCAATAGCGAGGGTAATACGTTGCAATGTATTAGGTTACATTGTTGGTAGTTCCTTTGCATCACTTCTATTTTTGATGCACTTTTCACTTATTGCTTTGAATAAGCCAATACTTTATTAATCATCAAATTCTGCTCTCTTTCTTTGAAAATCATGCACAGGCCACTGAGGCTGGAGTTATCTCCAGAAGAGGAAGTAGTTGCTTCAATGAACCTAGACATAATCAGGTGAAATATGGTTTAATCGTCACTAGCCTTTTCTGTTTGTAATTTCTACTTTTTGCTAAAATTTCTATGCTTTTTAATGATGCGTTTTCTGGTGTTTCCGATGGTCAGAAAAAATGGATTTGCTTTGGAAGAGGATCCACATGCACTACCTGGGCATCATTTTAAATTGAAAGCTGTTCCCTTTAGTAAGAACATAACTTTTGGAGTTGAAGGTAATAAATGCCTTATATTTTTCTTTCTCTGAGCAAATGGGATGTTATGAAATCAAAAGTTTACTAGTTAGCTTGTGGTTTTGTTGCATTTCCATGGAGGCTGACATGGATTCAGAACATTAGCACATCATGAAAGTTTTTAGTTTACTTAATTTATATCTTTAGAAAAAAGACAAAAGCCAAGAAAAAAGAGATAAAAATGGCACAAACATGATCTATAACATGCACATAATGTGCTGGCACATGCTAGTTTGCGATTACATATATCTATAATTGATGACAGGATCATCTTCTAGTCGCATTAATTGCATTTATTTCCTGAAAAGTTGTGTTCTTTTTCTAAGTAATTTGGAAGCATGATTAGAGACTTGGTTTTGGTTGAAAGTTGTCTCATTGTGCCATCTTATCAACTTTTATATTATTACAAGATAGAAGAAGAATATTTTAAGGCATGCTGAGGAGTTGCGTGTCTGACTTTGTGATTTTCCTAAGTGTCCTCAACTCCATGTTGCTTCGGCTAACAGTTCTATATGTTTGTTCCAAAATGTGCTGATTGGTATGGCCATTTGGACTATTATAGGACATGCCTATTGTGTGATGGTCCTTCTCTGAAGATGAATTTCTGCCCCATGCAATACTATAGTGATTTCTCTTGGTAAAAATCAACGTATATCAAACTATTGTTGGACCAACATGCCTGGAAAAGTTGATTAGTAGCACGCTCTTTTGAAACAGATGTGAAGGATCTGATTTCTACTCTTGCTGATAGTCAAGGGGAATGCTCCATAATCAGTAGATACAAAATGGACACTGCCGATTCCGTCTGCCCATCAAGAGTTCATGCAATGTTTGCATCACGTGCATGCAGATCATCGGTTATGATTGGAGATGCACTAGGGAGGAATGAAATGCAGAAGGTATTGTTAGTACTGCACATATTGTTTCCACCATGATACTCCATCATCTATGAGAAGCAAGTAGTTTTCAATGTCTGCTCAATTGTGTGTGTGGACGCTTTACATTGTTTTTTTTTTTGTTTCTAGTATTTCTAATGATCATTTTCTGCAGGATGCCACTCATTATTTTGAATTTAGGCATGTCAATAAAGCTTACTAAATTATCCTGGCCTTTTTTTCCCCCCGTATTTTTTCTTTCTCAGATACTTGAGCATTTGGTCGATCTAAAGTCCCCCTGGAATTGCCCCCATGGCAGACCAACCATGCGCCATTTGATTGACATGTCATCCATTTACGAAAGGCCAGATGAAACGGAAGCGGGCTTGTGATGGACCTTCCAATGGCACTTACTAGCTCCTAATGCCCTTCTTAACTTAGTTTACATGGACTCTGCAAGTCGTCCTGAATCTTACGATGCATTTATCAAGCGGTGGAACTCTGGCTTCCTCCGGGTTGTAAATCAATTTGTTTCGCAGGTTTTTATTACAAAAAAAAAAAAACATGAAGCTGTACTCTAAAAACATCCTTGTAATGGTTGGTCTCTGGCTCCCTCTGCGAGTTGTAAATCCTTTTTTCTCGTGGATTTGTCGTGAGAGCCCCCTGCTTCATCTACCCTGAGAAAACCCACTTCCTCGTATCTTCTTTTTCTAGCATATTTTCAACCGTCATAAAGCAGATCCAGGTTCAACCCCGAAAAGAACAAATGATTTTTAGCATAACACTCGTATTGAAGCATGGTTATTATTAGTGCTCTTAGTATGTATTAGTAGTTGCTTATTAGCCGATTGCCGATGAAACAGTCTTGGGCGGCAATTAATGTTCTGCGCATAAATATCCCCTGGTGCATGCATGTTGTGAGTTGCGAGCAGTAATGATAACTATTAACCAGCCAAACAATAAAACAGTAGCTGAATGCGAATAGTTCATGTATTTTTAATGATGGTTTTGCTACGAGAGTTTTCGAAGTACAGATTTGCAATACTAGTAGAAGGTTTCCACGAGAGAGAGAAAAAAAAAAGCCAGGAAAAAACTGGTTGGCATTTGACAATCTAGAGAAAACGGGCCTTAATTTTGGTGATATCTAATAATAGTTAATTCATTTTTCTTTGGAATCAGTTCTGTTTATATCCACACGAAGCATGATCAAGGTATGGCTATTGAAATCATCTCCCTGTCTATCAAAGCACTAAGCTTGTCAGAAAGAAGAAGAAAAAAAAGACTAAATCATGCATTTGCATTTTACTAGATTAATGGTCGCGCCCCGCTGGTTATATTATTTTTTTAATGTAAAAATATTATCCAAACATTCCTAGCATGTTTTGTAGTAAAAAAAATTATGAACTCAAAATATAAAACATATTGAATTATATATTTTAAAATATAGATACAACTAGGCATTGAATCACAATTGTTTTTAAATATTGAGAATGTAATATGTTACATCAACCCGTGTTAATATGTCAATTTTTCAAACATCGACCTGGTCATGCAATCAAGATAACCTCATAGAAAGGAAAAAATACGAAACTTAATTTCTTATTAACTCAATCTTAAATGATGAAATTAAAAAAAAATCATTTAAAAATAGGATATAAAAAAACTTAAGTCAATTCGGGCTAACCCGTTAAATTTGCAACCTGAATCATAAAACCAAGATAATTTCATAAAAAATAAATAAAAAACTTAATAAAATTTTATTTCTAGCAGATCCCATGTTAAAGGTTGAAATCGAAAAAAAAAAATAAATTCATTAGATCAAGATGAATCCACTAAAATAAAATTGAAAAAAAAATACTAAGTTCAAACATAGTATTGAAAATGCCCAACAACAAGAATGTTGGGCTCAAAACAGAGATCAGCAACAAACAAGAAATAAGTTGCCAATCGATGAAGGAAACCATGGGCTAACAATCGAGTTCAATGAAAGATACTGGGCTCAAAGGTGAGCCCAACGTCAAGGCAACATCAAGCTACATTTTTCTTTGTACTTTGCCACCTTAAACATGGAAGAAAAGAATCTCTATATGAACTACCGACCAAACCCACCTTAAAAAAAACAAAAAAAAGTTCCGAAAACCCATCAAAGGTTTCCGAGTTCGTCAACATTTATATAAATTATATTGTTCAATGCACAGAAAATATTAGCCATGAAAGAAGGATAAAAATGGATCTATATTATGAGATATCCATTTCGGTTATTTATTTATTTTATTTTTTTATAGCCAACCTCCTTAAGGTTAAATTATATTTAGTTTTATAAATTAACAAAATGTGCCGTCACATAATTGACTTCATCTTTAAAAGAGAGGCTACCATAATTGTTAGTATCAGGGGTAATAATAACAACTAGCGACCATTTTTCAGAGAGAGGCGCTCAGAGCAGAGAGATATCGAAGGTGGTCGCTCGTCTTTCTCCATTGAAGAATTCGCTTTCTTTGGTAAGTTTCGATTGCCTCTCCTCCTCCTTTTCTTTTTCTTGTACTCCCTCTATCGCTCGCATAAACCCTGTCATCTTCCTCGTTCAATTCTTCTCTTTAGAAACTAGGGTTTTCAACAACTACAAATGGTTTTTTTAGCTTTTAATATTCTCTAACCCTAATATCTCCTCGATCTGTCGTACTTTCCCAAGTTTTTTCATGCTTTCCTTTTCATGTGCTTGGCCTTGGCTTTTCTTGCAGGTTGCTTGATTTTATTTTTTTTGTGCCCTAAAACATGGTAACAATCTCAACTGCTGGCTTTGGTTTTTCTTAAATCTCCCATCTTTACCCTGCTTTCTCTGACACATTTGTTTTGTTTTGGGTTATCTGCAGCTTCCCCTTTCTCTACTTAAGACTGCTCAAGGCCACCCTATGGTAAGCAAGAGATCTCTGTTTTTCTTGTTGTGTTATTTGACCTTGTGAGCCCAGAACTTTGTGCAAATTTGTAGACTTTGTTTTACGGCCTTTTCATTTTTTTTGATGCAGCTTGTAATTCATGGTGCTTGTATGTTGTAACAGTTGGTGGAACTGAAAAATGGAGAGACTTATAATGGGCATTTGGTCAATTGTGATACTTGGATGAACATCCATCTCCGTGAAGTCATCTGCACCTCCAAGGTGCCAATATGTTTTTTTTTTAAATTCTACTTTTAGTATTTTTGTTTTTGCAGAAATAGTGGTTTTTTTTTAATTTCTTTTCTTTTTTTGAGATTAACATATGGGTTTTGGGTTGGAATTTGATGTAGGACGGAGATAGGTTTTGGCGAATGCCTGAATGCTACATTCGTGGGAATACTATCAAGTATCTTCGAGTTCCTGATGAGGTACCTATCATGTTTGGCTGTTTTTGAAGAATAATAGTGAAAAGGTGGTCAAACCACTAATAAAAACACACTGAACTGGTGTAAAAAATGTAGCATTTAACTGCTTTGCAAGATTTCCATCTAGCTTTGTTGCTTCGCAGGACCCTGATTTCAATATATTTGTGAAATTTGTTATTTGGGAGAGATTTTGATAATAAACTAATGCTTTGAAAAACTGATTAGTCTTTATTGATTCGTTGTTCAATATCCTCTTTCTTGTGAATGTTTTGGTAGTTATTTTGCTCATCCAATGATCTTGATTTGTGTTGTAGGTAATTGATAAAGTTCAAGAAGAAACCAAGAGTCGCTCAGGTATGGTTTATGTTTTCTCAATTATGGTCTATTATTATACTCTGAACATCAATGAATGATGGGGTATTGATCTTGAAATACAATATCTTTGAAGATTGGTCAGTTCAAAACCACTATATGTGTTACTTCTGTATTAAAATATATAACCACTATATGAGTGTGCGTAGATACTTGTACTGAGTAGTGTTGCAGTTAATCTTTTAGTTGTTTATACTACTTTATGCTCTGCCTTAAGTTCTGTGTTCTTTTGTGTTTTACAAATTCAGAAAAGCTGAAATTTTCAATTTTGTTGGTTAATTGATTGGTTTAAATTTCTGCATTTGCATATTGAGAAATACAGAACCTTGCATATTTAATTGATTGACTTTTTTTTTTCTTTTAGATCGGAAGCCACCAGGGGTGGGGCGTGGAAGAGGAAGAGGTAGAGAAGATGGTCCTGGTGGAAGGCCAGCAAAAGGGATTGGGCGTGGCCTTGCTGATGATGGAGGTCCTAAGGGCATGGGTGGTGGCCGTGGTAGAGGTGGTCCAGGTGGAAAGACTGGTGGGAGCAGAGGTAAGACTTGATTAGAGTGATGAAAAAGAAAAAAATTGTTCATAGTTTTTTCAAGTTAAAAGCACGCATTTATGGAGGCCATCATATTATATTATCGCCTATTATAATATAATATATTATATTAAAAACAGCTTTGTGATTTGACAACCTACCGCTTTCTTTTCGTCACTATGTTTGGAACTGTGGTTATTTTGGTCAGCATATGCATCACATTGTCAAAAGCTTAATTTGAACAAGTGCAAACATGTCATTCTACTTTTTGGTGACAGGTGCAGGGCGAGGCCGAGGTTAATGTGGGTGATGGTGCCCAGACGATGCTTTGGGCGAGTCTGCTACTTTTAGAGGACAGGTGCTGGGCGAGGCCGGGGTTAATGTCGGTGATGGTGCCCAGATGCTTTGGGCGAGTCTGCTACTTTTAGAGGCATTTTGCGCCCAACTTTCCATGTGAAATGTTCTCTCCTTAGAATATTCCTGTTGAATGGTTGATTTCGAGTTCTAATGTAGGTACTACATAGTATTACAGAGAAACAGAATTAAAGAGCTTGTATTGTGAATTGCCTTTTCTGAACATGTCTTGCGTTGTTGGTTTGATCATTCACCAGTTAAGTCTCTGGTTTTTCTCTTTACTCTCCCTCTCTCTCTACTGTGGATACTTGCCTGCTGATTGGTGGTTGTCACAGTTTTTTGTTTCGCATTAAGGGTGTTGTTTTTTACCTAGTTCAACTGCATCCTTAACCGGAGATCAGGTACATACAGCGTGGTAACAATGCCATGCTAATTAACTAAAAACTGTGTATGGATTGGAATGGTAATTCTGTATTTTTTTTTTGTCATTTAGTTTTTTTTTTTTTTTTACTTTAGTTATCAATTTTGTTTTTAATTTCATTGGTTTATTAAGGAATGAGCTAGATAATTTAATTTTAATTTATTTTGATTTGTTATTTATTGGATTATCACAATGTTAAAAAAAAATAATGTAAAAAAAAACCATTATGATATTGGGTTGATGTTTGATTTTGTAAAAAAAAAAGATTTTATTTTTTACCAAAAAAAAAATTGAAAATAAAGGCATTAAAATTGAAAGTGAGGGAAGAATGCAGTTTTTTTTTTACATAGCACTATTCATTCAACGTCTTCTAGGAAAAAAATGTGTATTTATATATTTTTGTTGAGAAAAAAAATCATTGAAAGAGAAGAGAATTATTGAAAAATAAAAGAGAAAAAAAAGTGATTGGTTGTTCATATTCTAACAAAAAAAAAAACATATTGTCAGTGCTATTATGTTTTATTTTGAGAGGAGTGTTATTGAAGTGTTTTTTTATTATATATTTTGCTGGAAAAATATATCAGAGTTGAGAAATGATTTTTTTTCAATTTAATTGTGTTTTATATTCTAACAAAAAAGAAAAACATATTGTGAATGCTATTATGTTCCATTTTGAGAGGAGTGTTATTGAAGTGTTTTTTTTATTATATATTTTGCTGGAAAAATATGTCAGGTTGAGAAATGATTTTTTTTCAATTTAATTGTGTTTTTTTATTAATTTAAAAGTGTTTTGGGTTGAAAAATAAGTTTATTAATATTATAAGGTTTCTTAGGTGTTTTTTTAGTTAAAATGGGTTGAAAAATAATTTTTTAAGTTTGTGGTTTTATTTCTTAAATAATCATTCTCACCTTGGATCAAGTGAAAAAAAAAAGGTCATTTGAAACTCATTAAAATAAATACATTAAAAATACTTTTGGGATATTATTAAATAAAATATCATTTGATTTGTTATTGGTTTTCTAATAAGATTATGTCGTTTTCAATTCATGTTTTTGTTTTCCTTGCATTTCCATAAAAAGAAATGAGCATGTTAATTAGAAAAAATGGTTTTAATTTGAGATTTTATTTTTATTTTTATTTTGAATCATTCAATTTTTTTTAGTACATCGTATGATTACTTTTGATTTTTATTAAATAAATAACATCAAAAAAAAAAAATAAAAGAGAAATATTGTGTGATTTCATCACACTCCACAATAATATAAATATGAGTACTCTTAATTTTTTCTAACGATTTAATTTAATTGTGGGTTGCCATCCCATAACAAAAGACTCACTAAAATGCATAACCACCAAGAAAAACACACTTTCTAAACACGTACAAAAGCCAAAAATAAAACCAAAGAAGATTTACTCTTACAATCCATAGTTCAATAGGAGCTTTAGTTTTTTTTTTTTGTTAATTAGTTTGTTTTGATGAAATTTAAATTATTATCCTTTTTATTAGAAAGAATCATTGCTATATAATTAAATAAGAAATTAAAGGGCTCTTTATAGATTAAGCTCAGATATCTTAGCCTACATCTGTTTGCTAGCTTCATGACTTAATTTTAGTAAATGTTAATAATTTTTTTTAATATTTATGGAGGTATATAATCCTTAATCTATTATATTAAATGTATGTATTTAATTTGACTTTCTAATTAATTTTTTTTGCTGCTAGATAATACATAAGCAGTACCCGAATATTTTTTTTACATAATTTTTTTTTAAAATTTGATTCATAGTGAAGTGTGTCCCTTACTTAGAAGGTGTTTGGGTCTGCTGCTGCAGTTGCGGTTGACATCAAAAGTTATTTTAAAGTGTTTGGTTACTACTAATCACATTTTTTTTTTCACGTGAGCCCCCCTTCAAAACTGAGGTTAGACCTCAGTTTTTGAAAAGCAAAAAACAATTGCTTTTTGTTGCCGTGTTCTCCTCTCTCTCACTGAGACTGTATAATTTTAATTAACATTGCAAAACTTTCCCGTTGGAGAGCCCATCTTCCCCTCTGTTTCTAATTTGTTTTGATTTCTTTGACCTCGATGACGATTCTGTTGAACACCTTATCCTCATCCAAGATCCTTTCCAAACAATTCAAGTGGTCTGAGTTCACCATGTGCAATGAGTCATTTGATTCCATTGGATCCTTTTCAAAAGTTTCCCCCAGTTTTTCTTTTAGCCCGTCGATGTTGAGGAGGCAAACATCATTTTTTGCCCATTATCCAGTAGTCATCTTTTAATCAACAGCAGCTGTGCTCTCTCCTCCAAGTTCTAGGACAACTGCTATGAGATGCTTCGTTGCATTAGTAATTATATTCTAATCTTGTGTTGTTTTTAGGCCGAGGAAGAAAGAAAATGAAGAAGAGGCAAATGAGGAACTGAAGGGAAGAGAGGATTTGGTGCTCTACGTGGTGGTGGTTGGTTCTGGAAATTTACAGGTTTTTATCCGTGATTGAAAACGATGCCCTTTAAAAACAAGTATAAATACAAATTAAAAATGCTTGGTTTTCATTGGTTGGTGAAAATTCAGACAAGTTTTTATATAATAATGGCAACAAAACATATATTGCTTATGCTATTATAATTTATTTGTATAAAGCTTTTTTTATTGAGTGGTTATATTTAGAGGTAATTTTTGTTAGAGATAAATATATATATATATATATATATATATATATGTTTATTTTTTAAAAAATTAACTATGTGGATGTTTAGTTGTATCAACGGCACTATATAACTATATTAGAAGGAGATTGCAAGATGATGAGGATTTTTCCGAGTATGATCGCAATTCCAATTTCATTCCAGATGATTTTTTACCTGATATTGTACCTCGCTCAGCTATTCAAGGATCGCAGAGGCCTTCACGTATGAGATTTGTACGCGATAGAATTGCAAATAGTTTGTTATATATATATATGTGTGTGTGTGTGTGTGTGTGTGTGTGTGTGTCTTTTTAGGTAATTTTACAATTAAACCTCATACAAAAAACATATTAACCAAACACAAGAAACTGTTTTTTTTCAACTACAATTTCAACCGCAGTTTTAACCAAACACATCAAAATTTAAAACGAACCTCACAAAAAGTACTTTTTATTAAACTGCTTTTTTGAAACCATAACAACAAAAGCAACCACAATACCAAACAGACTCTTAATTGGTTGCTCGACGTGATTAGTTTAGGACAGTTTTAAATTGATCTCAATTGTCCATCCCTCAATAGACCCTATAATTATTAGTAAAAATCTAAAAGGCATGACTTATTTACCATTGAAAAAACTTTAATTTTGGGCTTTTTGATCTTGATTAAAGGCTAATTGTTTTTTTTTATTTAAGAAATGATGGAATTGAAAGAAGAGGGACCGCAATGAAAAAGACATCAATAATGGATGGTATGTCCAGTGTTTTTTTTAAAAATACATTTGGATCCTCAATCTTTAAAAACAATATAATTTATACAATTTAGGTTCGTTTAAACTTTAAAAATTCCATTTTCGTACAAAAATTTATTTTTATTATTTTTAGTTTCTGGTTAGAGAGAGAAGAGAGAGAGAGCTTGCCTAATTCTAGCTGTAGAGAAAGAAAAATATTATTGGCGCCAATTTCATACACTAAAATGATCGATTTTTGTATCAAATGGTTTTATTTAATGAGAAAAGTTTGGAATAAATGCTTTTTTTACCTAGAAATTGTGGAAAAACATATCTCAGCTCTGAAATATTTTTGATTACGAGTTGATTTTGGGTTTTGGAGTGATATTCTGGGTTTTTGAGGCTATACATAGATTTATCAAGGTGTCTAAGATGTTTTCTAGAAGTTTTAGATAAAAAAAATAGATTGAAAATGAGTTTTTAAATAAAAAAACATTTAGTCTCGATGTCTGACCATCATAGTAGTAAGAATTTGAAAAAAATCAAACAATACATCATCTTATTTATTTTTTTCAAAAAATATTGGGGTGGATGACATCTCATCCACCCCATATGCCAAAAAAATATATTAAAGCCCTGCATGGGGTCCTTACAAAATGGGTCAAGTGGGCTAGCTTGGTTTATCAAGTCTAACATCGCATAGCTTTTTACTTCTTTTTTCTAAATTATTTTTAGTTGATGCTTTTTATATTCATTTTTTTTATTAAATTAATATTTATTCTCTCTTTTATTTTTGTTTACATAGCCTCTTTTAAATGACAATTATATTTTAGTTAGTTTTTATATATTTAATTTGTAAAGATTATTCTAATCGAGTTTTTTTTGTTATGTTTTATATAAATAAAAATATTTATTTTTAGATAATATTTTTAATATGTATAACCTTACATGATATTATTTTATTTTATTTTATTCAATTTTATTTATTTTTATTATTATTTGATTAAATTAAAAATTGATTTTAGTAAAGAAAATCATTCAACACAATGGAATCAAAGTCCTGAGTTGCAATGTGTATATATATATATATAGCTGGTGAAAAGAAAGACATTGCAACAATAATAAAAAAGAAAAAAAGAAACAGAAAACAAGAAAGAGCGACCTATGGGATAAAGTGGACGGATTGAGTATGGCATTAAAAGGGTAGGCATTTTACTCTCCACAATTCAATGACGATGCATACAATGCACATCTGACGCCATGATTTTCTTAAACTACAAAACCGAAAATACAAAGCTCGAAGGAGAGAGAAATAAAAGTTGAAAGAAAACAGGGGAGCTCTGTAAGATTTTGAGAAGACACGGCAAGCAAAAACATACAGGCTCTCTAGTAAGGAGTACGCCGTTTTTTCTTGCGAGCCTTTGGTGATTTCATAACCAATGCACTTGAAATCCATGATCGATTTATCCCAGTGGAATCGTCGGACAACCAGCAACATAGTCGACCATCCTCACCACCTGTCCATCCAAATATGCCTCGGCTTTGGGCAGGTCCCCCCTTCATGCTTGACATGGGCAATACACTCCTGACAACACCTGTGTGCCCCCCTCCAAGAATTGCTTCTGGAGATCCAATTCCTTTATAATTTACAGGAAAATAACCTAAAGCACCGGCATTAGTGCCACCGATTAACCATAAACTATCACCTTCTCCGGGGTAGTGGCAATCAACAAAATAATCAACCTGCCAAGACAACAGAGAAGTTTAAACCAAGAATCTGAATTTGAACCATAATTAAAAATAAATATACTGTACCAAACATACTGCATGTATCCTGCTAATTCATAAATTAGAAGATCCGTATATTCTGTCTTCTGGTCTATGTATTCCATCCTACATAGCATTGTCTATGAGAAAAAAAAAATTGTTGCTCGAGATGGAAGCCCAAGGACTCTTCAAACAGCAACTTAGCTTGTATCATGTGTCACTGGTATCTTGGACAATTTCATATACCATAAGGGAGTCCGGGCTTCCATAATTGATGCTTACAACTCAACTGCACTTGTGCCATTTTTGACTTTTCTCAACTATTTTTGTCAGACACCATAGGAAAGTTAAGCGAGAAAATGATAATTAAGTTCTAAACCATTCTTGTTTGCTCTTGCAAGAGCTTCTTGTTCTAAAACATCAACTAAATACAGTAGTTTATGATACACCATACTTACAGAAAAGAGAAATTGCATGTAAAGACAAGAAATACAGTTGTTCTGTAATCCACTAAATAAAGTGGGTTCCATCACATGGAAAAAACTTACATGGTCTAATGTCCAGCGGTCAGAGGCTAATGAGCGGGCTTCCAGAAAGTTTGCTTCATTTCTTGAATCCTTCCAATCCCAAATACTGCAGTTTCGTTTTTTAGAAAACAAAAGGTAATGCACATCAGAGTCAGGCTTAAACTATGGTTACCAAAAAGATTGTTTTTGAATGTAACATGCATGGTTACAAGAACTCCTTTTCATTTCCTTTTTCCTGTGATTTTGCAAACCCCTACAGGGATGGTAACCGCAAGTCACTAGCAGACTGCTGACTTCCATTTTTTACTGACATACATAGTAAAACCATCTTCCACTGTATCATAAAGAGCCAATAAATTCAACAGTACCTTAAACTTTCAATATGTGTCAAACACCAGAGCTTCTGATATGTCTCTCCAAAAAACCCCACTTTCCCGATTGAAGTTCCAACATTAATCACCTACAAGATTGTAAAAGTTCATCTGAAATATGTACAGGAAAGACTAGGAGCAGTAATGGGACTAGTTGAACTCTTATTGCACAAGACATGTTAAACGGTTTTCAACCAGTCTGGAAAAAAGTCTGGTATTCTTGGACAAAGGATTAAGTATATACTTACGTTTTGGAAGAAACAGGCAGTACAAAATTAACTATCAGAGATCAGAAATTATTATTTTTGGAAGCAACAATAAAATATACTCCTCTCAAAGAAATGATCCAAGTAATAAAAAAGATCATTAACAAATTGAATGAATGTATTGCAGCAAATATAATAAAAAATGGACAGAGGGAGACTGAAGGAACATTGCTCAAAAATCAGTTGCATATCCAAATGCAACCAAACTTCTTCCATAATTTTTTTTTAAAAAAAAACAAAAATTCAAGCATAGATCCTTTATAGCAGAGCTGCAGGCTAAAATAATAATTGAAAGACCATGTCCTGACTATCCTCTCAAAAACTGCTTCAAATGCAGAAAAGGAAATGCACCTTTTTTTTTTTGCCAAATCCAAAGAAAAAAGAAAGGATAAGTTATCAACCCATCTAACAAAATGGCTTTTTTTTTCAAGTATGTTACAGTTACTATAAGTTTGATAGTAATGATATTCCAATGAATATGGTACACTAAGAAGGCACCATCAGACATTTTTTATTAAGTAGTTTAAGATGCTAAATCTCTGATAGACTTGAAAGAATGAAGCGTATTTCCCATGAAGACCATTTGGACCTCATAAAATACCTAACAATTCGTTTATCTTTCAATGAACCCATGCATATAAAATTAGGAATGATGTAAACAGTACCGAGAATTAGAAGCCTGCACTTACTGATTCCAGATCATCGTCATCGTTGATATCCCCATCAGTATTAAATATACACATCAACCCATCAACAGAAGCTGAAAGAAGCTTGTTTCTATTGTCAGGGACAAAGTGAACCTATTAGAAGTCAGCAAGTTATGAACTTGACAAAATAG
>Ga0325405_1001029_pt1 | contig 28062 bp, 31 predicted proteins | sample PopdelMetagenome_21_FD_205663 | JGI IMG/M metagenome (GOLD analysis project Ga0325405, IMG submission 205663) | Populus deltoides microbial communities from Bellville, Georgia, United States - Xylem-Control-R2 | ecosystem: Host-associated > Plants > Phyllosphere > Stem > Wood/Secondary xylem...
CCTGCGTTAAAGCCATCCGGACCAGGGGCTTTGTTGTTCTTCAAACTAAACATAGCATGCTTAATCTCCTCCCTTGTTACATCTTGTGCGAGAACATGCTGTTGCATTGAAGACAGTTTCAAGTTAAAGAATTGAAGAATGCAAGAATCACTCTCACACGTTAAACCTGAAAAATTCAGAAGTAATATTCATCAAAGGCTTCTGAAATTTTGGTTACATGAGTTTAAATAGTTTTTGAAAAATTAACCATAATGGACACCTTATATGGACTTTTATGAGGTCCACTCAAAATTAGCCAAAAACTCTAAACTGAAAAGTTCATAACTTGATTCAAACAAGCCTTGGATCCGAACTAAAAACAAAGTATTAATTAAGCCCAAACAAGCCTTTGGTTGTAGCTAACAAAATAAAATAAAGCCCATAATATTAAATTCATGTTCTGCCATGAGAAGAAGAGAAAGAAATAAAATATTATAGAACTGATTCAAGGCTTATAAATAGCCTTCTATGCAATCTATTAATCCTAGAAACAAAAGAAAAAGATAGCCACCCATGTTGTTTCCAAGTTGTAGTAGGATTCTTTTGTTTCCTTTGCTATCCTCACCTCATAGCCCAAATAAGGTTGTATTGGGCCCCTCTTGCACATGGATAAGATGTACTAAGGCCTCCTCTTGATACTCGATTAGACCTTTCAATTCAGATTTGGTTGAAACCTTCAAAACCAATGCATTCAATGCCTCTTTCAATGCCTTTGTCTTGGACTGAGTCATTGGACCATTTGAAATATGTAGTGGGTCCTTGCTGGTCTTTCTAGGCTGGTCTCTATCACTAAACTGAAAAGCCCATAACCTGATTCAAATAAGGCTTGGATCCTAGCTTTAAAAAATGTTTTAATTAAGCCCAAATATGAAAGAAAATAATAAAAGTAACTAATATGTCATTAAAGAGCACAAACGATTCTTTCCTTATATAGCTAGGATGAATAAGGAATCCTTATAAGAAAAAGAATCTGAAACATTAATGAATCGTTGCCACGCTTGGAAATTATGTTTCATTCATTAAAGATTCTTGTGGAACTAGGAAATCCCAAAAGAAGCTGCCCCATCCTTTTTGAAAAAGGATCTTTGCCAAATAGGAAGTCAACAAGTCAAAAGAAAATAAATAACAAAATTCATACAACTTGTTTTGACCTATGTCACAAGTCATTTCCGAAATCCAATTCACCTGAAACATTACCCCAACATAGACAAATACCTCTTGAATCTTCTAATAAAGTTTGCGGTTAATCCAACGGTTGGATTTGGAGTTATGCTCAATAACATAACACTGGATAGTAGACATTTTACGCCAAAATCCAAATCTAACCTTGCTTGGGTCGTATCACAAGGCTGAACCATATCAGCTAACTTCATGGCATTATCTTTATACTTCCTATTCGCGAATTAATATTTGTTGGGTGGGGGTTTCCGTTTCCAATAGTACTGATGCCTAGGTACAAGTTATATTTATGTCACACTCCTATCAAACCTAATTTACTTGGCTTTTCAGGAATTTGGTGTCTTTACATATGGGTTGCATGACCAAGTGATTGCGAGGTTCGCATCACATCCAAAGTATGGCATATGATGCTTGCTTATGCTCTTCATGCATAGCACACTATAATAAAGACATCAGGTGGAGTCACACCATATTTATTGGTATATAGGATGGAGACAATGATGCCTATTGAAGTGAAAATTCCTTCTCTAGGAGTCTTGATGAAATAAGAATTAGAAGAATCAGAATGGGCTAAAACACGGTACGAACAACTAAACATTATCAGTGAAAAAAGATTAGCTATAATTTGCCATCATTAATTGTACCAAAAAAAGATAGACAAAGCATAAAATAGAAAGGTTCGCTCAAGAGAATGAAGAGAAATATTTGGTATTAAAGAATGTTCTATTGCTATCTGCTATCGAGAGAAGATTAGAGAAAATAGACATCAAACTACAAGGGTCCGTATATGGTAAAAAAAAGTTTTCTTATAAGGAGCACTCATGCTGACTAAAATGGATGGGAAAGATTTTCCTAGACCTAGAAATTCTGATTCTATAAGGAAATATTACGTATAAGCGTAGGAGTTTTCATCATATCGATGAAATAAAGTTTGGCCAAAGATTCTCTTTACTTGTTCTTCTCTTTTCTTTCCTTGTCTACCTGTAAATACCTATAAATAAACCCTCATAATCTTGCATGATCTTATTAATACTTGCTTTATTTCAATATGTTTTGATGGATTTAATTTTGTGAAAAGCTCTTCACTAAACAAATTTGAAAAATTAAACTTTTTTTGTTTTAGTGTTTCAGAAGATAATTTGGTGTTTGCTCAAAATAACATTTGGCATCCTGATCATTGGAATGGGATGGAAAACAAGCTAAGGAGTTCAACAAAAAATGATAATCCAAGCAATTCCCTTTCTAAGATGACCAACTAAATTAGAAACTAAAATAATAAAAAAAACTTATGATTTTCCCCCACTCACCATGTCTCTCGAACTATGTTTTAGGATTATAAATAATGGTGTGTGGTGAATTTAGAAGTTTTGGAATCTCAAAAGACAGTTCTATACAAGTCTAAGCAAATTATAGGTCAAAGTTTAAAATGAGGATAGACCTTCTTTATTTACCCACTCTCATATCCAAAGAAAAAATATATCCCTTGTTGTCTCCAGGTGAGCCTAAATGAATTTTCTTCATGAAACCTCGACTAGAATCACACCTTATACTAGGGGTAATAAGAAGTTCGAAAGCTAATAAAATGTTGAAAGAAATCAAAAATAAAAAGAGCCCAAGAAATCAAATGCTATGAGGTATCCCCAAATCAAAAGAACAATGATAAAGTAAAAAAATGGCAAGTTGAAGAAAAACAGTAGAGAAAGAAAAAAGAAAAAGTACAACAAAATAGTAATATTTGATAAGTGTTCTTTGTTCATCAAAATTGTCAAACACCTTATGAGTTGATGAATTCCCTCCTTTCATAGACAAAGTTCATGGCATGCATTACATGTTTTTATTAAGTCCTTTATAATAAAGGAGCAATAAGCCATGACAATTCTTATAAGAGCAATTGTTGTTAAAATGAGCCTATATTGCATGGCGAGTAAGTAATAATATGAAGGATTTACATGGATAAACCGAGTAAACTAATGAGTTAACCGACTACAAAAGGCTAGATTAGAAATAGCAAGCCTTAGCATTAAGGAAAATAGGTAACAAGAAAATAGAGGACTTTCTATTGTTAACTGACTTCATATTCTTGGGTTTAGAGAGTGGGAGCTTCCTATGAAATATTTGGGAGTGCCTCTTATCTCATCCAAACTGAAGGTTGTCTATTGTTAGGGCCTCGTGGATCAACTCACCTCTAAAGTTCGACACTGGACTTGTAGAACTCTCTCGTATGCAGGACAAGTACAACTGATTAATTTAGTTTTATTTCCCATCCAGGTCTATTGGGCATCTTTCTTCCTCTTACCCGCAAATAATAAAAAGTGTGGAGCAAATTATGAGATCCTTTCTTTGGTCAGGTTCAGATATGAGAACTACTGGGGCTAAAGTGGCTTGGGAACAGGTATATCTTCTAAAAAAGGAGGGGGGGCTAGGAATAAAAAGGATAACAGAATGGAACAAGATTGCTTTGTTGAAACACATATGGAACCTGTGCAATGACTCAGATGGCTCAATCTGGTCTACTTGAATTAGATCCAATCTGTTGCGAGGTAGGAATTTCTAGACAATCAAGGGAATTGCTCTTGGGCTTGGGGGAAGATCCTAAAGATCAGATCATTAGCATGGCCGAAGATGCAGTACATCATAGAAGATGGCATGAAAACCTCTTTATGGTTTAACAATTGGCATCCTCACAGCCCGCTTGCGAATTCTTACGGTGAAAAATTCATCTACGATTCAGGTATGGGAAATAATGCGAGGGTGAATGTGCTGATTAGTAACTCAAAATGGAGAATCCCTACTACTCAATCTATTGGTTGGCACCCCATTATAGAAGCTATTCCTTCCAATCCTAAGATGGGGCAGAAGGATGAGATTGTGTGGTTGGATTCACCAAATCACAGATTCTCGGTCAAAGTAACTTGGGAGCAACTAAGATTTCATAATCAGGTTGTTGAATGGCATGGCATTGTGTGGTTTAAGAATGCTGTTCCAAGACATTCCTTTCTTCTATGGGTGGTTGTCCAACAAAAGCTCACAACTCAGGATAGACTTCATCAGTTTGGTATACATGGTCCCAATCGATGCTCACTCTGTCTCCGCAATAATGAAGATCATAACCACCTGTTCTTTGAATGCTCCTATACTAAAGCAATATGGTGGCATGTTTATGATAGATGTGACATTCCAAGAATGACGAAGGGGTGGGAGGAATGGATTCGATGGGCAACTGTTACGTGGCATGGTAAAAGTTTTGTCAATTTTCTTGTAAATTGGGTTTCGCGGCTACAGTGTATTATATCTGGCAAGAACGGAATGCAAGGCTATTTGCAGGAATGTCTAGAACTCCAAATTTGGTCTTTGATCAAATAGAATGTATCATTCGTGAAAAGCTTGATTTGATGAGGAACGCTCTCCCAACAAATGAAAACATAAGGATCCAAAGTGCTTGGAGGGTCAATAACATAGACTCTTAAATTGATATTTAGCTGGTTGTATTGGTATCCCTAACAAGTCTAGTTAAGTCGAGGTGTTCTGCTTTGTGGCTTCCTATAGCCATTTGTTGTTTTATGTTTTCGTGCACATTGTAAATCTGGGGTATGCCCCTTATAATCTTTGTATATTCTTCTTTTAATATATCTGTCATCTTACCAAAAAGAAAAGAAAAGAGAGGACTTATATTTCCAAGTAGGTAAAGATACATGCATGTCATTTAACCCTAAAATACTTGCATTATGCAATATTTTACATAAGTTTTATAAGTAAATTATGTAATAGAGTCCGAAAAGCTATAAAAGATCCAAGACAACAAAGATCCAACAAGGTTTCTACCAAATATTACATCAAAAGACCCAGGCCTATGATTAAAGAACACCATTAGTTTAATTTTCTTAGAAGTTGACTTGAGTCACTAGAATTCAAACCAATACTGGAAGTTGATTGTATGTTAGTGGAGATCAAACCATCAACAATAAATTTTTTTTGTAAAGGTTCAAATTGTATTAGAAAAAAAATGGAATATGCAAAAACAAGAGTTATCCCCAAAGAAGAAAAGGGGCTTAGCTGACTAAGGAAATCCTTGATGCTTGGAACAGATTACACGCCCAGGCCCAAAGCAGGAGGAGAAAAATCTAAGCGCACACTAAAACAAGCCTAGGAAAATAAAAAACAGATGGCTAGCTGACTTGATTGGGCCACATGCCTTGATCATTGACACGACTGCCTCATACCAAAAAAAATGCCTTTGCTGACAGAGCCCAGGGACTCCGGCCATAGCATTAACGGTGCATGTTCCATATTTCACATATAGAGCATTTGTGATAAGGTTTTTTCTGCCGATGTTTTCCAAATGAGACCTAATGACCTGAATGATCTCTGCACCAGTATGCTGAGGAGGGTGGAAGATGCTGGTGAATATTCCATTATTCCTTTCAAACCAAATATAGTATACAATGGTGGACATACTTAGTCGAGCTATGATGTGATGGATATTGTTCCTCTTCCTATAGTTTGAGGTTGCCCATTGGAGAAGGAGATTCCATTGCATTATGGCCCATTGAATTCTAGAGAGCCTTATGATGGATTCCCAAATTGAGTTGGTGTAGAGGCATTGAAAAAAAAAGATGGTTATGGGATTTATTATGGCTGCTACATAGGATGCATACTTGATTAGTTGTGATGCTTGTTCTGTGCAACTTGTCTAAAGGTCCACAGCTTGAACTGAGAGGCTAACCAAAGTATAAAAGATTGGCGTGGAATGTGGCCTAGAAACCATAAGAAGTGATGAAGGGAGTTAGGGGGTCTAGATTCCCTGATCATATCCTAAGCTGAGTCAATGGTAAACTTCCCTGCATTATTCAATTTCCAAACCAGGTGATCATTCCTATTTGTTCTTGGCAAGGAAGTTATGGAATTCCAGATGGCCTGGATGTTTTGATGGCTTATTGAAAACTTCCATCTATACCCTTCAAGTCAGATGCTTTTGAATTCTATGGAAGTCTTATGGAGGAGAGCGTTCTATGCGGCAGGAGGTCACTGAATCTTCTTCCATCTGGCAGCCAACAGTCAAACCGCAAGGATGTTGCTTGACCATTCCCAATACACGAGACCATTTACCCTCTACACCAACAAGTTATCCTTAAGTCACTAGATTTCAAACTAGTACCAAAATGTTGATCCTATATCACTAAAATTCAAACAAGTAGTGAAAGTTGATCCTACATTAGTGGAGTTCAAACCATCAACAAAATATATCTTTGAGTCATTAGAATTCAAACAAGAACTAGAAGTTGATCTTGTGTTAGCGGAGTTCAAACCATCACCACAATTAATTTTTTGAGTTGTTGGAAATAAAATCATGACTAGAAGTTATCTTTCAGTCACTAGATTTCAAACTAACACTAAAAAGTTGAAGGAATTCAAACCAATCAATGAACTTGATTCTAAAAGTTATCATTGAGTCATTGGATTTCAAAATAATACTAAGAAGTTCATCCTACACTAGAATTCAACATATGTTGGGGAATGCGAAGTCTCATGTTAAATTTCAAACCATATCAAGAATCCTACAAGAACTAAGCCTTTCATAATTGAAATTCAAACCAATACCAAGAATAATCCTATTTTACCATTGAAAATTTTCAATTCAACCATCACGATGCACAAATCATTATTGAACTATGAGGTAGTCACCTTTCTAAACGACCTAAATTTCAAAAAAAAAACCCAGCAAAGTCTCTTTTTGACTCTTATAGCTTTTTGGAAAATTTTCACAAATATTATCTCTTTTTTAAAAGCTTTTTCAAAAGACTTTATCAATAAACATTGTAGGGAGAGGCCAATTATTATAACCTAATTTTTACCCCAAGATTTTCTAAAGTTCTCCAAAAAAATCATTTCCAACAAAAATTTGAACTGAAAAAAGTTTATAGATTACAAGAATTTAATTAATATGTCAAAAAATCAATTTAGGGATTAATTGAAGAGAAATTACAAAACAAATATTGAAATTGGTCATAATTGAAGTAATTGAAAGTCCACGGATCAAAATGGGAAAGACAGCAAAATTTGGAAGTTTGATACTCTAATTCATTCAATTAAGGACCTAGTTAAGGAGCAAAATAGTAATTTATAGCAAAATTGGCTAAATTAATTCATTTAGTGCCCTAATTAAAAAAACAATAAAAAATAAAAGTCAATTTGACAAAAAAAAGATTAAAGGTCCAAGGATTAATTGAAAAGGCTTTTGAACTAGGAGGATATTTTTTATTTCAATTAGAGACTTAATTAAAAAGAATTTTAGAATAAAGAGCTGATTTGGCCAAAATTACATAACTTGAGAACCAAAGACCATATTATAAAGTGTGCATAGATGTAAGGACCAAATTAAGAGTGATCAAAGGTGAAATTGAAAGGAATTTTTTTTATAACCCAATTTAGGACCGAATTGAAGATCTTTAAAAGTCAATGACTAAAATAAAAAGCACAATGAAGTACCATGACCAATTTAAAAATGCGAAAAATGATATCATTTTATTTTAAAAGAACATGAAACCCTAATTCCAAAAGAGAATGGTGCGTCATTCATCCTGTCATATAAAAAAAATTTGACTTGTTGCCTATCATGTTATTTTTTTCATATAGTTTTTGGTTATTTAAGAAACAACCTTGAGTGGTCTTCTTTTTTCCATTTGATCTGTTGTTTTACCCACCATCATAGATAAGAAACACTCTTCTCCTCGCACTTGACCTCGTACCTCACTTATATTCCTTTTTTTTTGTCTTCATCCTATAAATGCTATGCCTAAGGCAACCAAAAACCCTGCAAAGCTTGTGAACAAACATGTAGAATACAACAATATTCTAATACTTTTTAAACCAATTTCTGGCAGAGAAGGAGACAAGGTTTGAGAGAGATTTAAGGTTATAATGTCTTTATAAAGATCAAGGTGTTGGTCTTGCCAACACAAAGATGACAAGACCCTTATCACATGCCTATAAATACCCCTCTCAAACCCTACTCGAGAGAAAAAAAAAAACAAGAGAGCAAAGGTGAAAGAAAGGAAATAAAGAGATGGTAGAGAAGGATAGAAAGAAAATAAATAAGATAAAGAGAGGTAAAATATGAGAAATATAAGAGAAGAGGGAGGTCTTCTCTCTTAAGGGAAGAAACTAACAAGCAAATAACATCATCTTCGAGAATAATGGATACCATAACTTCACCCTTATAGTTAGTATTGACTTGTCATTTTTTTAATCCAAACAAACTAAGAACAACCACAACACATCTTTAGTGCAATAGTAATAACTTTACTCAGTTTGAAGTCTCATATTTTATCTCCTGAAAAACTCTGAAGACTTCTTAAGGTTTCAAGTGACTATAATAGGTGACAACTTCCTTTTATAAGTTTCAGACCCTTTCTCCTTTCTCAACCCAAAACGTCTTTCCCTTCTAGGAAATAGAGTAGGTCATCGTGATGTCAGGTGTGATATGTCTTATCACACGATCTAGGTAATGCTACTCAACCAACTCCATAAATATAAGGGGCGCATTGATGTCCATATATATTAGGAGGACCATTAAAGTCCAATTATCACTACTTATTTTGCAAATTAGAAGAGCAGCTATAAGGACATCCTAGAAATAAAAAGTCCATAACACCTATTACAACATCAACAATTCAATTTATTATAAACATTTTTTATGTAAGAAATAATTCAACCACTAATTTAATTACAATGCAATTTTGGTAACACATGCATTTCTAGGTTGTTGTCTATCCAACTCGCTACAATAAAATGACAAAACATGAGTTGGATTACTTTCAAATAATTAATACTTTCTCTAAAAAATTGCAATTTCATCCTTTTATACCTAACCATTCAATTATTCAATATTTCATCATTTCAATAACACAACTCCATAAAAAATCATTATTTACATGATCATACACATATTTGTAACATAATTAATGGACAATATTGTAAATGTGAAACTTCCCCCTTTTGTTCTCTTTATGGCCAGCCCCTAAGGCTTCCTACCCATCAAAATTTCTTTATTATTTTAACATGATTTTACTCCTATTACATTCTTAAAGGATCCTAGAAACTTAATTCTATGAAATCCCTTTTTCCCTTAATTTTATCTTAAGAACCCTTAATTCAATTTTGATCAATTTTGTTCAAAATCACTTAACTCTTATTTAAATTGGTATAAAGGGGTTTCAAACATCTTACTTGGTTACAAGATATATTTTGAAAATCAACTAGATGAAATTTTCCAAGGCTTCTCCCTTTTTCCTCTTCTTTCTTCACTCTCTCTCTCTCTCTCTAACTCAATTTTCCCTCTCTTTAATCTTTCTTAATTTCTAGTATGGATGTGTTTTTCTCTTTCAAAACCCTCACTTTTCACTCCTAAACTTACTTTCCAGCCCTTCAAGGTGAAATGAAGGAAGAAGAATTGAAAATGCTCTTTTCTATATTGTTGCACATCGTCAGGTTATAAAAAGCATACTAGCCAAAATAGTCTGACCGTTTTGAGAAGCATTTCGTCTGTTTTATTAAATTGGTCTAGCCATTTCTAAAAATGGCTAAACCATTTTTTATTTTGGAAACATGGACATTTTCAGCCATAACCTTTCTTCCTTTATCTTCTTTAACTCGTTTTCTTTTCTTTTTCTTATTCATTTCATTATACCATAATTTCTATTATATTATTATTTTTAATTTATCTCGGGGATTACATGATCTCTTAGTCTATCCCTACCTCTTGTTAATTCTACTTGTACAGTTAGAAGCCATTATATCCCACGTACATTGAAGTTAGTTGTATCTTTGTTCAGTAAAATAAGCATTACTCCTATGAAAGGTCATTTAGACTAAAGTAGAAATAAACATTACACATGCACCATTCAAGATGTGGTTAAAGGCTTTTCACAGATTAATTTTCATATTGCCATACTGATTACCTTCATCATAATAAAGTGCTTATCTTTCTTTCATTTCACGATCAAGCTATTTTTATGTTCTAGATATATCTTGCATATTTTATTAAATTACACATCAAATTTATACCTTGAAGCTTCATAACACATCTATATTAAATCTTTTTGTGCAAACAAAATTTTGAATTTGTAATTGAAGTTGCTTACAAAGTGTTGAGCACAATATCAATGATATCCAATTGACTTAGGTTATATTTTTTGTCATTCTATTCTTAATGCCAATATTTGTGTCTAATATTACATACATATAAGTACGTACGGTCACTAGTATTGTCTCTGAAGGTAAAGTAGGAACCATCTTTAGTTGTAATTATGTTTTCTTTAACCAGAGCCAAAATCAAAGAGTATCTCATTATCAACATCAAAAGTGTAAAGCCCAACAAAAATTTAAACAAAAGGCCGGCCTATACTAAAAAACAAATCTATCGAACAAAACGACTAACCTTAGAGAAAACCTAGAGGAGGGGGGTGACCTATCCTAGGGATAAATTGGAATAGAAATCATCCCCAAAATAAACCAAAAGAGGGATAAGGAAAGCCTTGACCAGCACCCAAACACCCCTATCTCATTAAAGAGGGGGAGAGACTCACCCCTTCCCAAGAGGAAACTGAACTAGCCCAACTTGCATGCAAACCTTTTGAGTATAGAGTGAGGAAAGAGTTGGGAAAAAAAGAGGAAACCAAAGCCATGGAAGAAGGATGAGAGTAGAAAGTCGACTGGAGCTGCATAAGGGAAAGGAGGAAAACCGAAAAAAGGAAGAAAAACAAACCACCAAAACCTTTACAAGGGCTGTTAAAAACGTGAGGTAAAACCAATATCATCTCCTTGGTTGAGTGTTCCCTCATGGTTTGGGCAAATGAGAGGGGAGGAAACCTGAAAATAGAAAGGGTAGTGTTCTCTTTAACTCAAGGAATTATGACTAAATGGACTAACCTAAATAGAATAAAGAATGAAAGAACACTTGCACAGACTCTTTACTTAAGAAACATGAACGGTTTTGAAAGTATGAACCTAGGGGAGGGTCGACCATAGTGAAGGCTAGACAGAATACAAATTTCTTGTGATGAAATACGACCATTATATATTTCATTTTCTTCTAAATCAGAAACCAATTATGAGTTTTTGTGCTTAGTATCAATAAAAATTAAAAACCGAACCAAAAAAAAAAAGCAAGAAAAATAAGGAAAGAAATATACTAGTACTGCTTCAACGGTCTCCACAGCAGCCATGTCCACATCATCACCGTCCATAGATTATGACCATGTTATAGTCTTAGATCATACTAGAACCAAAACAGAACCTAGGCTTGTGTTGATGACAGGATTTATGCATATGTGATTGAACCAATTATGTGAAAATGTGTAAGAAAGATGTTATGTACAAAATTGTATTGTCGTTTAAACTTTAGAAGCATGTGGAAGCTAAAACTAAAATCACACCATGTTAATGCCTTTAATTTGTGTGTGGAATGAATGAACTTGTTTTTTTAGGAATCTAATGGTTATATGTAGAGCATGACATGTTGTTAGGAACATTATTGTGTTAGACTTGATGAAATGCATGCGAAAGATTGAAAGAAAGAGGCAAATATGCTCAGGCCAAGATTAGGAATAATGAAGAAATCTTACATGATGAACATCCTTAGATTGACGTGAAATAACATAGATGTAGAACTTGTTACGTGTTGTTGAATTACTACTAATAGTGTTGATGAATTTTGGCTAATACCATTGAGAACTTGAAGTGATGGTTAAAGGATTCCTTGGAAGGATATGTATGTTGAGAATTGGTTATGCAATGTTGATGGTCTTGTGATAAAACTTTGAATGTGATTGATTTTTGTATAAGATCAAACTTGGTTGGGGGTGAGTTACAGGGGGGAATTAACGTAGGCTTTATGTTTAGTTGAAGGAAAGAGTAAAATTAGAAATGACTTCATCACCGCTGTCGATTTCTGAATCGGATGCGACATGGGTTGCGTTAATGATTTCTGGGTTGGTAGAGACAATTTTGGTCAATGATTTTTGAGTCAGCAGTAGCTTGTGTGCGCGTATTTCAGCATCAGCTGTAGAACTGTGTAGCATTGATGATTTTTAGGTTGGCAGCGACTCAATTTTTGTCAATGATTTCTAAGTCAATAGTAGCTTATGTGCGCTGATGATTTCTGTCGAATTCGGTGTCACCAATGAGTCACCTTTCACTGTCAAATTCTATGTCATCAACGAATCATTTTTCGCTTCTGAATTTTGTGCCAGCAGCAAGTTAGTTTTCTCAGCCAAATTTTATGTCACTAGTGAATTAGTTTTTGCTGACAAATTCTGATACGATCCAGACAAGGTCAAATTCGGATTTTGACGTAGAAAGTGCACCTATCCAGTTTTACAGCAATAGTCATAATTCTCAATCCGACCATTGGATCGAGCTGAAATTTTACGTGGAGTCTCCTGACATGTTTTCCTACCTTGGTTTAAACTTTCAGGTTAATCGGAGTTCGGAAAGGCATCGAAATACGGGTCAACATAGGCTATACGAATTTGGTTATTTACTTCCTTACTTAATTGTGGACTTCCTATTTGGCTAGGATTCTTTTCCTAAAAGGATGTGGCAGCTTTTTTAAGGAATCTCCTAATTCTACAAAGATCTTTAATGGGCTGCAACATGGTTTCCAAGTGTGGCAAGGATTCATAATTATTTCAGAATCCTTTTCTTACAAGAATTCCTTATTCATCCTAGCTACAAAAAGGAAAGAAGACTTCAAAATAAATTCTACATTCAGATCAAATTTCCTAGTCTATTTGGTGACTTCTTAATGGTGACAAATCTGATTCTAGCATATTTAGGATGGTAATTTTTGAATTTTTATTATTTTTATCATTTTCTTCTTAGTCTTTGGGTTATTATTACTTATTTGGGTCAATTGTAAGTGGGCTTAATATAAGTCCACCTAAGGGGGGTCCATTAGGGTTTATTTAAGTTTAGAGTTAGTATAAATAAAGGTATAACCAGACATGTAAGTTAGACAATTCAAATTAATAAAACTTATTGTTTGCTGCACTTTGTGTGTGTGTTGGTGAGTTAATCTCCCTTCTATGGTTCTCTAAAGAACTGAAAAATGACTTATCGAAGAACAACTGTCATCGTGGCGTCATCCTTATACTTCTCGTTCGCGAATCAATATTCGTTGGGTGGGGGTTTTCCGTTTCCAATAGTACTGGTGCCTAGGTACAAGTTATCTTTGTGTCACACTCCTATCAAACCTAATTTACTTGGCTTTCTGGGAATTGGTGTCTTTGCGTATGGGTTGCGTGACCACGTGATCACGAGGTTCGCATCAAATTCTATATCACTAGCGAGTCAGTTTTCACTACCGAATTTTGGTCCACCAGTGAGTTAGTTTTCGCTGCTGAATTTTGCGTCACCAGCGAATTAGTTTTTGCTGCTAAATTCTGTGACAGACTTTTATATCAGAATTGACTTAAATACCTGTAACGATTTCATTGTATGATTGTGTAATATGTGGAATATTTAAGTGTGAACATGTGTCGATGTGCCGTGAATGACTCGAAAATCAGCAACAATGAATCTGACGAAAATGGATGAAGGATGGGTTTGGTTGTGTTGTCTTTCTTTTGGTGTTTAGGTTGGATTATAGTGATTTAAGGTAAATAAGATGGAGGATAGACTAGAATGATACTTTGATAAGTCAATCTGGATGCCACAAAGATCAATCTAGGATTTCGATGCCACACTCTGTGATTGAAGAGTGATAAGTGAGGTAGGGTTCTTCATAAAATCAATTTGAAAGAAAAACTCTTAATTCTATGAATTAAGTTTCAAATCTTGGCCAAAAGTGTTTTATTACATATTTTGATACTATATTTATAATTGGAACATCCCTCCAAAATTAGAAAAAATTCAACATGGCAAAAGTCAAGCCTAAAAAATAGACTTTGACTAACTAACCTAGACAAATCAACTAGCACATGTTTTTTGACCTTTCTGAAACATAAACAGACCAAATTTAAAATAACCATAACTTCTTGCACAAAAGTCCAATGCAATCATGGTTGGACAATCTAGAAAGATCACGTTCTGAACTTGAAATCCACCTAGATTAGTCTTGTTTTCACATACAATGGATGACTTCAAATTCGGGTTCAAATCCATTTACTGTTCTGACCGTAAACAACATCGATTCCTTCACTTATTTGCATTATCAACCCAAATTCAAGAAGCCCAGCATCAAAAGAACCATTAAGGACTTTTCCCATCTCTAAGTTCCAATTGTAGGCAAATAAGCACCCTTGAACCAATTTCAAACTGATTGTTAATTTTTAACTCCGACGCAGCTTCAATCATTCCAATTTGACTCGTCAAGGCCCTTTTTAATTGTTTTGCTCTCACTCTTGTCATTGGACCATCTGAATCCTCTTGCATATTAGATTTAACTTACGAGATGGATTATAATTCCCATGATGCACATCATCAGCCCCGGGTTGAAAATGATTTGTCCTCAAATCAGAATCGTCGTCATCATCCAAGTATGGAGTCAAGTCTTTCACATTAAAAGTAGTTGATACGTTGTAATTACCAGGAAGATCTACCTTATACGCATTGTCATCCACCTTCCCTATAATCTGAAATGGACTATCAGCTCTTGGCATCAACTTGGACTTACGTTTACTTGGAAATCTGCCCTTGCTAATATGAATCCAAACAAGATCTCCAGGTTCAAACCTAACCATTTACCGCCCCTTGTTAGCTTGTTTAGCATACTTTGTCATTTTCTCCTCAATATGTAATCGAACCTCAGTTTGTCCATCAATTTATGGATGACATGCCGTACTGAAAAGTAACTTTGTTCCAAGCATCCTCCAAAAAGTCTTCCAAAAGTGGCTTAAGAACTTTGATCATGATTAGAGACAATGCTTTTAGGAACTCCATGCAAATGAACAATCTCTTGAAAGAACAAATCAACAACATGTACTGTATCGTCAGTTTTGTTTCAAGGAATGAAATTAGACATTTTGAAGAATCGATTAAACACGACCATTATTGAATCCTTTCAACGCCGTGTTCTTAGTAACCCAAATACAAAGTCCATACTAACATCCATCCATGGTTGCTCTGGAATAGGCAATGGCATATATAGTCCATATGCATTCTCTTTACCCTTAGCTTTCTTACAAATAGCACATCTTTCAATCACCTTGTGCACCTCCCGTAACATGCTAAGAAAAAAAATTGTTCTTTCAGCAGCTCATAAGTCTTCTTCTCCCCAAAATGACCACCATGAGCCTCTTGCACAAGCAACTCCCGTAATGAACCTAAAGGAATACACATTCTACCCATTTTGAACAAGTAACCTTCATGCATTAAGAACCCATCACAAGCTCCCTTTGCACATTCAACAACCATATTAGCAAAGTAGGAATCATTAGCATACTGATCCTTCACTTGTTCAAAATGCATCAGCCTTGTATTCAACATAGAGATCAGTGGTGCCCTTAGGAAGGAGTGGAAGACCTTCCAAAACCTCCTCCTCGGCTGACTCCAGGATTCAGGGCAGCACCCCCTCTTCCTCCCTTTGAAATATTCTACTCTTGTGGATTTAGGCCAAGGAATATATCCTCGTGTCTACTCTGAGTTTACTTCTTTTGTATATTGTTGTTGCCTTCTTGGCCTGTCTTATAGTTGGTGCAGAGTTTTGCTGGTTGGGATTGTTTGTTGAATTTGCCAGCCTTTTATTGTTGGCTTGTTGCCTCTATTTTCTGCAGTTGGTTTACATACTTTGTGGTTGCTGGTCGGGTTTGGTATAAGCCCTATCGTGGGGTCTTAACTTGCTACTGTTTGTTGCTATTTGGCATATTGTTGTCTAGATATGCTCGTGGCCCTCTTGGGTGGGTTGGTTTGATGTTGTTTTGCTCTTTTGCTCCAGAATAGGAGGCTGCTTTTCAGATCCTGGGTTTGCTCTGTTTAGGGGCTTTGGCTGCTTATTGTTGCATTTCTTGTTAGGCTTAGTGGGAGCATGTTCCCTTAGGTTTTGCTTTCTACTTTGCCCTGCATGAGGGCTGTTCATGCTTTTATTTATGGGATCCTATAACCTTCCTTTCGGGAGCCTGTTCCCTTAGGTGAGGCATTAGATGCCCTTTGTTGTTGGTTGGACATCTGTGGGTCCAGGCTGTCTTGCGCTTGTCTCCCGCTGCTTGCTCCACCGCTGGTTGTTGCTGCCATATGCATGGCTCATGCAAATTGGCTTCGCGTGACTCCTTTTGCTGCAGGGCCCTCCCACTAGGCCCTCTCCTCCCTTTGAAGGTTTTTCTCTGTATGAGGGATGTTCATGCTATTTGGTTATTCTTTAGGGAGCATGTTCCCTTCGGCTATTTAGCTTTGTTTTATGCTTGCTATCTGGTGTATGTACTGTTCTGCTAGTTTCCAGCTTGTATTGCAAGCTTGTCTTGCTATTTTTTATCTATAAAATTCTTACATTTGATTAAAAAAAACATAGAGATTAGTGCAAACCTCCTAGAAAGAGCATCAGCAACCACATTAACTTGCCCTTTCTTGTACCTTTTGACATAAGGAAATGACTCCATAAACTCCACCCATTTAGCATGTCTTTGATTCAGCTTGCTTTGCCTTTTAAGATACTTCAAGGATTCATGATCAGTATGTATAACAAATTCTTTAGGCAACAAGTAGTGTTGCCATACCTCTAGAGCCCGAATTAAAGCATAGAACCCCTTGTCGTAAATAGATTAGTTCAAACGTGCTCCATTTAACTTTTCACTGAAGAATGCAATCAGCCTCTTTTCTTGCAGCAAGACAGCCCCAATTCCAACTCCGGAAGCATCGCACTTTATTTCGAATGTTTTAGCAAAGTCTGGAAGTGCTAAAACTGGAGCAGTACACAACTTTTCCTTAATTAGCTAAAAAGCTTTCTACGTATTTTCACTCCATCTAAACTCGTTTCCTTTTTTCAAGCATTCTGTCATAGGAGCAATAATAGAGCTAAAGTCTTTCACAAATCGCCTGTAGAAAGAAGCTAAACCATGGAAACTCCTCACATCAGCGATACTAGCAGGTTTTGGCCCTTCCCAAATTGCCTCAAATTTCTCCTTATCAACCTTAACTCCCCTGCTAGAGATAATATATCCAAGAAACATGCCACTTTCTTTACAGAAGTAGCACTTCGTGAGTTTCCCATACAACTTAGAATCTCACAAAGTTTCAAACACAACTCTAAGATGCTTCACATGATCATCAAAGGTCTTGCTATACACCAGGATATCATCAAAATATACTATAACAAACAACCCGATATACTTCCTTAGAACATGATTCATAAGCTTCATAAATATACTAGGCGTATTAAATAACCCAAACGGCATTACCATCCATTCATATAACCCCTGTTTAGTTTTAAATGTTGTTTTCCATTCACCTCCCTCTTTCATTATAATTTGGTGATAACCACTCATCAAATCGACTTTAGAAAATAATGCAGCACCATGCAACTCATCAAGCAAACCATCAAGTCTGGGTATAAGGAATCGATACTTAATTGTTATTTTGTTAATAGCGCGGTTGTCCATACACATCCTCATGGTACCATCTTTCTTCGGTAAAAGCAAAGTAGGTACGAAACATGGACTAAGTGATTCTCGCACATAGCCCTTTTCTAAGAGCTCACCAACCTGCTTTTGAATCTCTTTTGCTTCCTTTGGATTACATCTGTATGCTGGTCTATTAGGAAGTGAAACTCCAGGCACCAAATCATTTTGATGCTCAATTCCACGAATAGGTGGTAACCCTTTAGGTAATTCATCTAGAAACACATCTTTAAATTCTTCAAGCAATTCCTTAATCTGTCTTGGTAAGTCCAATCCTTCTACTTGTAGTAATTGTTTTGCCCATATCATGAAAACAGCCCCCGCGGAAGCTAATGCTTGTTTGATGTCTCTTTTTATGGCTAACAACGACCCTTTACGTCATTTCACCTCCTTTTGTTGGCTTCATAACTGATCCTTTCTAACCTGTTGAGAAGTCAATGGTGTAACAAGTTCACCTTCTTTCCATTCAGCATAAAAGAATAAGTGTTCTTTCGTCCATTGTAGGTCACATCCTTATCAAACTGCCATGGACGACCCAGTAACAAATGGCTAACTGACATCGGTGCAACGTCACACAAAATCTCATCATAATAGGTTTTAATGGAAAAAGGTACACGAACTTGCTTTGTCACCCGAATCTCCCCATTCTCATTCAGCTATCGCAAACTATACGGCCTGGGATGTGGAAGGGTAGTTAAACCCAATTTCTCCACCAAGGTAGTTCACGCAACATTAGTGCAACTTCCATTATCAATGATCATCCCACACACCTTATCTTGAATCTGACATCGAGTATGAAAGATGTTCTCGCATTGCTCATGTGAGATTCCACATCAGAAGCGAGCGTCCAAGCTAGGACCTTATAAGTGCATGCTCACCTTAACTAGTAAGACGCGTTTAAAACCCTAGGGGGACCTGGGTGGAAGCCCTGGGAATGGGTGGACTGGGAGGCCCAGAATGGACAGTATCTAATAGGGTGAGGGTGCTGCGCTACTCTGAAAGACGCGTTTTGAGGTCATGCTTGGCTACCAAGAACAAAACCGTGAGAGGGACCTGGGTGGAAGCCCTAGATTTGGGTGCACTGAGAGGCCCGAAGCGGACAATATTTTGCTAGTGAGGAGGGGTGTTACATTTGGTATCAGAGCCGAGGACAACTCGTCTTAAGATGAGGGGATTGTGAGATACTACATCGGAAGCGAGCGTCCAGAGCCAGGACCTTATAAGTGCATGCTCACCTTAACTAGTAAAACGCGTTTAAAACCTTGAGGGGGACCTGGGTGGAAGCCCTGGGAATGGGTGGACTGGGAGGCCCCAGAGGGCATAGTATCTGATAGGGTGAATGTGCTGCGCTACTCTGAAAGACGTGTTTTGGGGTCATGCTTGGCTACCAAGAACAAAATCGTGAGAGGGACCTGGGTGGAAGCCCTATATTTGGGTGGACTGGGAGGCCCCAGAGGGCATAGTATCTGATAGGGTGAATGTGCTGCGCTACTCTGAAAGACGTGTTTTGGGGTCATGCTTGGCTACCAAGAACAAAATCGTGAGAGGGACTTGGGTGGAAGCCCTAGATTTGGGTGGACTGAGAGGCCCGAAGCGGGCAATATCTTGCTAGTGAGGTAGGGTGTTACATTTGGTATCACAGCCGAGGACGGCTCGTCTGAAGGTGAGGGGATTGTGAGATCCCACAACGGAAGCGAGCGTCCAGAGCTAGGACCTTATAAGTGCATGCTCACCTTGACTAGTACGATGCGTTTAAAACCCTGAGGGGGACCTGGGTGGAAGCCCTGAGAATGGGTGGACTGGGAGGCCCAGAGGGGACAGTATCTAACAGGGTGAGTGTGCTGCGCTACTCTGAAAGACGTGTTTTGGGGTCATGCTTGGCTACCAAGAACAAAACCGTGAGAGGGACCTGGGTGGAAGCCCTAGATTTGGGTGGACTGAGAGGCCCGAAGTGGACAATATCTTGCTAGTGAGGTGGGCTGTTACAGCTCATCACTAACATCAATTTGTGCATTCAAAACCCGTTGCACAACCAATAGATCTCCTTTCACATGTTCGAAATCCTCTTGTTGTTCAACCACTTGTACCTCATCTTTATCTTCAGTTTCAACCTCATCTCCACTAATCAGATCTCTATGATCCCCATGCAAAATTATCACCCTTTTATTTGGACATTCCGAAGCAATGTGCCCATGTCCTAAGCACTTGATGTTCGGAGACCTCCTAGGATGTTGAGGTTCTGTCACCTTCTCCTTTCCCTTCAAAGAATCATAATTGGCATTCCCCTTACTAAACTCCACCTTCTCATCTCATTTAGGTGTTCTCCATGTTTGTGTAGGCGTAGAAATAGCCCTTGTCGTGCTTGACATAGTTACACCAGTTCGGACACCTCCTCGTTTCTGCTGCCTTTCTACTCGAGTTGCAAGCTTTATAACTTCCTCAATGAAGATGTACGGCTGTAATTCAACAACATTAGCTATATGCTTCCTCAACCCTCTAAGAAATCTAGCTATTGTTTGCTCTTGAGGTTCCATCAATTCACATCGAATCAGCAACAACTCAAACTCTTTCACATACTCTTCCATGCTCAAAGATCCTTGTCGCAAAGTCTGAAGTCTGATGTATAGCTCTTGTTTATAGTAATTAGGAACAAATCTCTTCTTCATCACTCTTTTTATAGTTGCCCACATTGTAATCTTCTCTTCTCCATCCCTTCTCCTCTGAATCTTTAAGTTTTCCAACCATAAAAGAGTATAATCCGTCAACTCAAGTGCTGCCACCTTGCACTTCCTTTCTTCAGAATATTCATACCATTCAAACACCTTTTCAACTTTCTGAATCCACTCCAAGTATTCCTCGAGTGAACTACTTCCTCTAAACGGTGGAATCTTAAGTTTGAGACCATCAGGAGGATTATAATTCTACCTTCTTGGTTTGCCCCTATCGTCGGCCTCATCATCCCCATTTGGATCTTCGTCAACTTCTATAATATCATTTCGTGGCACCCTAAGTGCTTGCCTCTGTTGGGGTTGCAAATTATTTCTTTGCATCATTTGCATAAGGGTATTCAACTGTTCACGAATTCTAGTCATTTCATCCCGAATCTCAGTATGAGATCGTTATAAGCCCATAATCTGTGCCTATTCCAAACTTAACCCTCTTGGCAAATCTTCTTTATCTCCAGCCATAATTAAGTTTATCAACCTTAATTCCAGTAAGCCTTTCTTATGTTTTTGGCTCATGCTTTAGATCGCAACTGATGCTCTGATACCAGATGATGTGTTGTGAATGACTCGAAAATCAGCAACAATGAATCAGACGAAAATGGATGAAGGATGGGTCTGGTTGTGTTGTCTTTCTTTTGGTGTTTAGGTTGGATTATAGTGATTTAAGGTAAATAAGATGGAGGATAGACTAGAATGATACTTTGATAAGTCGATCTGGATGCCACAAAGATCAATCTAGGATTTCGACGCCACACTCTTTGTGATTGAAGAGTGATAAGTCAGGTAGGGTTCTTCACAAAATCAATTTGGAAGAACAACTCTTAAGTCTGTGAATTAAGTTTCAAATCTTGGCTAAAAGTGTTTTATTACATATTCTGATACTATATTTATAATTGGAACATCCCTCCAAAGTTAGGAAAAATTCAACATGGCAAAAGTCAAGCCCAAAAAACAGACTTTGACTAACTAACCTAAACAAATCAACTAGCACATGTTTTTTGACCTTTCTGAAACATAAACAGACCAAATTTAAAACAATTATAACTTCTTGCACAAAAGTCCAATGCAATCATGGTTGGAAAATCTAGAAAGATCACGTTCTGAACTTGAAATCCACCTAGATTAGTCTTGTTTTCACATGCAATGGATGACTTCAAATTTGAGTTCAAATCCATTTACTGTTCTGACCGTAAACAACATCGATTCCTTCACTTATTTGCATTATTAACCCAAATTCAAGTAGCCCAGCATCAAAAGAACCATTAAGGGCTTTTCCCATCTTTAAGTTCCAATTGTAGGCAAATAAGCACCCTTGAACCAATTTCAAACTGATTGCTAATTTATAACTTCGACGCAACTTCAATCATTCCAATTTGACTCATCAAGGCTCTTTGTAGTTGTTTCGCTCTTGCTCTTGTCATTGGACCATCTGAATCCTCTTGCATATTAGATTTAACTTTACGAGATGGATTATAATTCCCATGATGCACATCATATGTATTCTTGAAATATGTATGGTGATGAGTTATGTGATTAGCGAATGCAAATGTGTGAATTTGTGACCATTGATGTATCAGGTGGTGCGATCAGAATCGGACCTGCAACCGGACAAGGACACCCTACTGGAGGAACATGTAGGTGACGTCCACCCCTTCTAGTATAACATTAGTTTTGAAGTGAATTTATTACAAAGGCTCTACTATTATGATATATTGTATGTTAAATTGTTATGGAATGCTTGTATGAGTATTACGAAGGATCCATTATTGTGATATAATGAATGTTAAACTGTTATGGAACGCTTGTGTGAGTATTATGAAGGATCAATCATTGTGATATAGTAAATATTAAATTGTTACGGAATGCTTGTATGAGTATTACGAAAGATCTATTATTGTGATATAATGAATTCTAAACTGTTATAAAATGCTTGTATGAATATTACGAAGGATCTACTATTGTGACATAATGAATGCTAAATTGTTACGGAATGCATGTATGAGTATTACGAAGGATTCGTTATTATGATATAGTGAATGTTAACTTGTTATGGAATGCTTGATGTGCTTCTCGTTGGGCTGGAAACTAGACTTCCATACCTTCTAATTCATTAAGACGAGAGAGAACCATCCGTTTTAAGTGGGGCCTTGCTGGTGCCAGACAAAATATGGAAATAACGAACTTGTCTTATTTAATTAGCTGGGCTATCAAACTTTAATTATTTTGAGAGGAGACAATTTGTTTGGGTTTTAGACTTGTTTATTTTGTTTATTTTAATTAGTTTGGGCCAGTTTTAGCTTGGGTTGATTATTATTTAAATTGGGTTTATGTGAGACCCATTAGCAAAACTAGGGTTTTAGCTTGGGTTGATTATTATTTAAATTGGGTTTATGTGAGACCCATTAGCAAAACTAGGGTTTTGGCTTGGAGTATAAATACTCTTTAGGAATAATTTTATGGCAGACTTTTGATAATATTTTTTAGCATTGTAGCCGACTTTTGGTTGCTCAATCTTGGTTCTTGATTGAACTTTCAACTCTTCAAAGAATTGACCATTAGTTGTTGTGAATTTATACTTCTTTTGCTCGTCTCCAGGTGTAGGCGTTGTGATCGAGTTGGTTTATAGTCTTGTTGCCTTGGAGCAAGTCTTCCATTGTGATAAGCTCATTCAAATCTCAATAAACTTGGGTTAGATTGATCTTGGGGTCGCGAATACCTTTAAATTCCGCTAGGGTTCGCATCAGTTGGTATTAGAGCTGATCTAATCACAGGTTATATCCTTCAATTTGAGTCTTTTTTGTTTCTTGTTTGATTCTTGATAGATTTGGCCACCTATATAAAAAAAAAATTAGGGATCTTACTTTTTATTGCTTTGTTGAACACTGAATCATAGGTTAGTGTTCTTTTGATGCTTTTTTTTTAATCAAAATTGGCATACAAACTTAAGTTCTTGATTTTGTTTTGTTCTTGCTGAAATATGTAATACATATATATATAAAAAAAAAAGGAGAAAAGAAAAAGAGACTTGGTCTTGAAATCTTGATTGATGTCGCAAAAAAAAAACAAAAAAAAAATCACTTTTTTTTTGTTTTGGCCGAATACATGCTTAAGAAAACCTTGATCATTGGGAAATTGGTTAGTCTTGATTCGTGAATCTTTTTGTAGTCTTGTTTGTGTTTCTTGAAAATTTGGGTAGTTTAGTTGATTTTCTTGAGTTTCTGGATTTTTCTTGAATTAAATCCTTAGTTCTTGATAATTCGTAATTGTTTAGCTCTTTTCTGATTATTTTTTTTCTTGTCTTCAAATCGTCATATTATTCATACAAATTTACATTGCTATTCGTGAATTTGTCATCGAGTTTTGTTTTGTTAGTTTCGTAATTTCTTGCTTCTAGAGTCTATATTAAATTTATAAATTCATTGCATAGTTGGTTGCTTTTTTCTGAATTGTTGCTAAGTGATTTCAAGAACTAAAAAAAGGCAATTTGAGTGGAAAAAGGCATAGGGAGCACATTCGAGTGAAAAGCCTATAAATTTGTGTGAAACACGAGTGTTTGAGGTGTTATTTTTATTGCTAACGATTTTCATGCAGGTTTAAAAAACAATAATGTCTTCTAATAGTGTGCCACAGAAGAACAATCCAAGAAGATGAGCTTTCAAGAATACAACAACAGATGGAATTTATGTTTGGTGAGCTGATGACTAGGATTGAAAAATTAGAGAGTAGGTCTGATGGAGGGCGTAGTAAAAGGGGTAGAGAAGCTAGGAAGGAGGAGAGTGTTGCTAGAAACTCTGCAGATGAAGTCGAGGATGATCTTAACCGTAGTGGTGGGTTCCGTACACATAGGGGAGAGAGGTATGAGAATCGGTCAATGAGTGGACATATTCGGTCACATAGGGATTTTGATGATTTGGGAGATATAGACCGAAATTTGGGTAGTATTAAGTTAAAAATCCCAGCCTTTAAGGAAAACACTGATCCGAATGCTTATTTAGATTGGGAAAAAAATGTGGAGATGATTTTTGACATTTATAGGTACTCTGAAAAAAAGAAGGTTAAGTTAGCTGTAATGGAGTTTACTGACTATGCCATGGTTTGGTGGGAGAGATTGGTGGTAGAAAGAAGAAGGAATAGAGAAAGACCAGTTAACATATGGGAGAAGTTGAAGACAATAATGAAGAAGAGGTATGTTCCTAAACATTATTATCGGGAGTTGTTTAATCGTTTATAAATGATTACACAGGGTAATAAGAGTGTGGAGGAGTATCAAAAAGAATTAGAGGTGGCTATGATTAGAGCTAATGTTAATGAATATGAGGAAGTTACTATGTCTAGGTTTTTAAATGGCTTGAATAGAGACATAGCTAATGTTGTGGAGTTACAATCATATGTTGATTTGGAGGAGTTAGTACACTTAGCCATTAAGGTTGAAGGACAGTTGAAAAGGAAGGGTAATACACGATCTGGAGCTTATACGAGGTCTTTTTTGGGTTGGAAGATGAATTATAGGAGAGAGAGCAGTGCGTCATCGAAGCCTTTAGTGACTTCTAAATTTGCCGAACCTACCTTCATGAAGAAGCAGGTTTCGACCAATGATAAAAAACTTAAAGGAGAAGTTCAACCGAAGCGTAATCGTGATATAAAGTGTTTCAAGTGTCAAGAATTGGGTCACTATGCATTAGAATGTGCAAATCGTCGAGTTATGATTCTAAGGGATGATTGAGAGATTGTGTCCACTAATGAGGAGTCTGATTGGGATGACATGCCCCCACTTGAGGATACTAGTGATTTAGAGTATGCTGTTGGTGATAAAGTTTTGGTGATTACAAGTTCACTTATTGTTCAAACTAAGAAGGATGATGTGGAGCAACAAAGGGAGGACATCTTCCATACTAGATGCTTAATGAACGATAAGGTGTGTAGTATGATCATTGATAGTGGTAGTTGTACTAATGTTGCTCGTGTTACTTTGGTTAGAAAGTTGGGATTGAATATCATAAAGCATGAGAGGCCTTATCAACTTCAATGGTTGAATGAATGTGGTGTTGTTAGGGTGAATAGACAGGTGATGATTTCTTTTTCAGTAGGCATTATAAGGATGAAGTGTATGTGATGTTGTGCCTATGTATGCTACTCATCTGTTACTAGGGAAGCCTTAGCAATTTGATAAAGAAGCCAAGCATGATGGGTTTAAGAACAGATATTCATTAGAGAAGGATGGAAGGATTTATACACTTGCCCCACTCTCACCAAAGCAAGTGTAAGAAGATCGAATTCAATTGAAGAAGGGTTATGAGGAAGAGCAACATGTTTTGGCCAAAGTGGAGAAACAAAAAGATTTGGCCGAAATGGAAAAACAAGTTGAACAACATGGTGAAGATGTGAGGAAGAGAGAAAAGAAAGTGAGTCATGAGTTGAAAACAAAAGGGAACAAAGTTTCGGCCCTTAGGACATTAGGGGAGGGTCATGGCCAAGAATAAAAAAATGAAAAGAAGGCCGAGAGTGGAGAGAAAATGAGTGGAGAGAAGAAAGAAAGGGTGAGGAAAGAAGAGTGTGTAGAAAAAGTGGGGAAACACCTTAATTTTTTTTGCAAAATCTAATGATCTTAAACATGCCTATCTTTCTGACTTGCCTATGATTTTACTTGTGTATAATAAGGCATTCTTTAACTTAGATGATTTAGATTCTTGTGTTCCTAGTTAAAGTTCTTTTGCAGGAATTTGAGGATGTCTTTTCGGATGACATTCCTAGTGGTTTGCCGCCAATTAGAGGTATTGCGCATCAAATTGACTTTGTTCCAGGAGCATCTATACCAAATAGGCCGGCTTATAGGAGCAATTCTGAAGAGACTAAGGAGCTTCAAAGGCAAGTGGGGGAGTTGATGTCGAAAGGATACATTCGAGAGAGCATGAGTCCTTGTGCAATTGCCGTGCTTCTTATTCCAAAAAATGACAAAACTTGGCAAATGTGTGTGGATTGTCGAGCCATCAATAACATCACTGTAAAGTATCGACTCCCATTCCTAGATTGGATGATATGTTGGATGAATTGCATGGTTCTAAATTGTTTTCGAAAATTGATTTGAAAAGTGGTTATAATCAAATTAGGATGAAAGAAGGAGATGAATGGAAAACTGTTTTGAAAACTAAATATGGTTTGTATGAGTGATTGGTTATGCCTTTTGGACTTACTAATGCACTTAGTACTTTTATGAGATTGATGAATCATATGTTGCGTGCTTTTATTGGTAAGTTTGTAGTCGTTTACTTTGATGATATCTTGATTTATAGTAAGGAGATTGATAAGCATATAAGTCATTTGAGACAAGTTCTTGATGTGCTTAGAAAAGAGTCCTTATATGCTAATTTGAAAAAGTGTGACTTTTGCATGGATATGATTGTTTTTCTTGGATATGTGGTGAGTGCAAAAGGAATAGAAATGGATGAGGCTAAGGTTAAGGCTATTCAAGAATGGCCTACACCAAAATCTATAACAGACGTTAGGAGTTTTCATGGTTTGGCTAGTTTTTATAAGAGATTTGTTAAAGACTTTAGTACAATAGCCTCTCCATTGACTGAAATTGTTAAGAAAGCTGTGGGTTTCAAGTGGGGAGAAGAACAAGAAAATGCTTTTAGCTTGTTAAAATCAAAGTTGATTTCGGCATCTTTACTATCTTTACCTAATTTTAATAAAGCTTTTGAGATTAAATGTGATGCTTTAGGAATAGGTGCTTTTAGCTTGTTAAAATCAAAGTTGATTTCGGCATCTTTACTATCTTTACCTAATTTTAATAAAGCTTTTGAGATTAAATGTGATGCTTTAGGAATAGGTGATACGATCCAGACAAGGTCAAATTCGGATTTTGACGTATAAAGTGCACCTATCCAGTTTTACGGCAATAGTCATAATTCTCAATCCGACCATTGGATCAAGCTGAAAGTTTACGTGGAGTCTCCTAACATGTTCTCCTACCTTGGTTTAAAATTTCAGGTTAATCGGAGTTCGGAAAGGCATCAAAATACGGGTCAACATAGGCTGTATGAATTTTGTTATTTACTTCTTTTTGACTTGTGGACTTCCTATTTGGCTAGGATTCTTTTCCTAAAAGGATGTGGCAGTTTTTTTTTGGGAATCTCCTAATTCTACAAATATCTTTAATGGGCTGCAACATAGTTTCCAAGTGTGGCAAGGATTCATAATTATTTCAGAATCCTTTTCTTACAAGAATTCCTTATTCATCCTAGCTACAAAAAGGAAAGAAGATTTCAGAATAAATTCTACATTCAGATCAGATTTCCTAGTCTATTTGGTGACTTCTTAATGGTGACAAATCTGATTCTAGCATATTTAGGATGGTATTTTTTGGATTTTTATTATTTTTATTATTTTCTTCTTAGTCTTTGGGTTATTATTACTTATTTGGGTCAATTGTAAGTGGGCTTAATATAAGTCCACCTAAGGGGGGTCCATTAGGGTTTATTTAAGTTTAGAGTTAGTATAAATAAAGGCAT
>Ga0325405_1001033_pt1 | contig 27990 bp, 15 predicted proteins | sample PopdelMetagenome_21_FD_205663 | JGI IMG/M metagenome (GOLD analysis project Ga0325405, IMG submission 205663) | Populus deltoides microbial communities from Bellville, Georgia, United States - Xylem-Control-R2 | ecosystem: Host-associated > Plants > Phyllosphere > Stem > Wood/Secondary xylem...
TCAGGATTAGCTTGTATAATATATATATATATATATATATATATATATATATATATATATAAAAACTAATTGTTTATAGCCGTTACAATCCCAATAACAAATGAAATGGTCGATTGGTTGTTGTAGGATTCTCATATGCTCATAACGAATGAACAAGTGGTCGATTAGTTCATTTGGTATACTAAATAGTTGACCGGTTCATGCAAAATCTAAATTTGTTAGTTTTAATCCTAGGTAAATTCTTAGAACTGCTTTATTAATCATTTTAAAATGCATGCAAAGTGAAATGTGAACATTTATTTTAATTTGTACTATCATGTAGGATATAAAAATTTACATTTAACACCGAAAATATTTACTTAAACTAAGTTTTCATCTTACTTTCATCATGCTTGTAGATATGTTCTTCGTATAAAATCTATTTAAAGTTTATTTTCAACCAAATATATTATTAGTTAAATTTTTATATTATTGTTATCATCAAAATATGTAAAAACATAAATATATGATCTAAAAGTCAGCAAAAACAGATTTCATAGTAACCACCTTCGACAAAGAAAGAATTCTTATAAGCCGGTCAAAGTTATTGGTTGCCATTCATTGCTATAGTACATGCTTAGAGCGAGTTTTATAATTTTCAATTTAGTCTCTAAAATCTATAATTGCTTCAAATCTAGCATTAAATTTTGATTCTATCGTTTATTTGATAAATTTTAATTAAAATTGACACATAAACTTCCAATTTTAATAATTATATTTTATTTTCACAATAAAAAATATCTATAATAATTTATTGTGAAAATTTAATATAATTAAATAAATTTTAGTTAAATGGTACTAATTTGTGTGAAATTCCAAGCAACAATGTACTAATTTAGCTAAAAATATATTCAACATATAAAACTCTCTTAACTATATTTATTTTTTTAGACATGTCCATTTACTTTTAAGTTCAAGTGAGTTTGTCTTGAGGAGGAATCTATAAAAATAAAAATTTTCAACCAATCAAAATTTGTTGTGTTATTTTTATTTTATTGTTACATAAAAATAAAATAAATTTGAGATAAATAACATGAAAAATAAATGAGCCTTTATTTTTTAATTTTTTTTTTGTCAATGGAAGGTTGACATATGGGAGGAGATATTTAAGATATTTATCATTAATACAAGATCCCACAAATAAAAATCAATAAATAAAATAATATAATGCGATATTGACAAAAAAACTTGAATACCTCTACAAATCTCTATATAAAGGGTCTCACTCTAGATACGAAGAACATTTTTTTCCAAAGAAAATACAAAATTTTCTTCAAGATAAGCTTTTTAAGTAAGGAAGCTCTCACAAAAGCTCTCATGCCTTCTTCAGCAACACTTTGAAGACAAATTAAAGGCATTTTACAAAGTATCAAATCATCAAATCTTGTTCTGCAGTGCATGCCTATATTCATGTTCTTGTAAAGCATAAATCTTGACATGATCTCATAAATAAATAAAGTCACTACAAATTAAATTCAAGAAAATAATTAAATTATTGTTTTATTTTTTTGTATGAATAGTTTAAATAATTAAAAACTTAACCTATTCATATATTTTGATAAAATTAAATATTTACACACAAGTGCTTGTTTTTGCAGTTACTTAAATTTGTGTCCAGTAATATTCTTGACAGTTCTAAGGATTTAAAACTTTGTTGTAAAGTCTTTTCAGCAACAAAGAAAGTGTTTATACAGGAGAAAGCATTCATAAAATCTGAGTTATAAAGCTTACAGTCATCCATTTAAAAGTTGCAACCATGTCCTGTTCATAAGAGGAAAGATTTGACTATATATAAGGCAACGACAACAAGAGAGCAAGCTAAATACCTTAATCCGGTTTTGACAGGGAATCAATAAGCTCGTATCTAAGCATTTTTCTGAGGCCTACAAACAGCAGAATGACGGCAAGCCAACTTTGAATAAATTCTGTATAATTTTTTAGACTGATCAAAAAGTTCAAAATAATGTAATCAAAATATTGTTCAAGAAAAGGAAGAAAGGAGAGCATAATAGAAGCGTTATTCTCTTTTGATGCCTCCATGCGACCACCCTGAGAAGCCTCCATGGCCATCATTCATAGGGCCTGAGTAGTCCCCAAACGTAATACAACTTCCTGTTGCACAATGCCCCCTTGTAATTTTTACCTTCACTCGTTCCATCAATCGCAAAGTATATCTATCCTCTTCTTCTCTAGTTGCTAGAATTGAGTGCCCTGTCGAGTGTGACCTTGACATTCCCAATATCTTTTCATGCCCTTCGTTTTGTCTGTCCACATCCTGAGTCGAGCTTCCTCTACCATGTCCTTCTCTACCTTCCTCGCCACTATCTTCGCTAACATGAATGCTAATGGCATGCTCCAGCAAAACATTTGTTTCATTAGTATCATGCACATTAATGTCCGCTCGGTGATCTCCTATCCGAGCCTTTTCCAATGCTTCCTTAGGCAAGTCAAGATCTCTACGACAAACTGGACATGTTTTCTGGGATTCAAGCCAAAGATCAATGCATTCTTGGTGGAAAACATGGTAGCAAACCGTTAAAAGGCGTACTAGATCTTCATCGGAAAACTCTGCCAAGCAAATTGCACATTCAAGTCCGTGTTGTTCGCGTCGAAAATCTTTGACGCTTGAATATGTAAATGTTGGAAAAAGTTGTATTTGTGAAGAATCAAGTCCGGGATTCTCTTTTGAACTAGCCGGATTTACAAGGCCAAGTGAACTCTGCCTGAGATGCCAACCGTGGACGATGCCTTCCATAAAAAATCTATAAAAGCATATAGAGAAGAAACCTATAAAGAAGAGCACAAGAAGAATTACGGTTACAAGTAGGGTTATTGCCGGTGAGCCAATTGATAGAGTTGTTGGGTATGATGAAGAATTAGACGACATCGAGGATCAGAGATGTAGTCTAGTCGGCTGGCCGGAGCTTGGAGTTTCGCCGGCCTTAGGTTTTTGCATGGATGAAGGGAAATTCAACCAAGAGAAAATGAATCTATTTCTGTTGTGTTGGTTGAATTTGAGGCCTAATAAGGAAGAGAGAAAGAGGCACTTCAATGTGGTTGGGATCATAGAAGAAGGTGGCTTAATTTGGAACGGTGATGTAGAGACATCAGTTTCTTGTCCTTGGCTGTGGAATGATTGGTTTCTTGCCCTTGACAGAGATAATGGCCATTGAACGAGTCCTTGTGAGAAGGGTGAGGAGCTTTGTCTGAACAGCAGCAATTTTGGCTCAGCTAATTTCTCTCATCCTATTGTGCCAAAACAAATAGTAACACTTTTCTTTTTTAGGTCATTGGTCCTCTTTTCACATAATCACCAAACTCAAAATGTCCCACTCAACCCAACCAGATTCAGATCATTTGTACCAATCACACGAAATCACAATCAAGATTGAATCTGGAGTGATGTTACTGTCACACCTGAGATTAATATGGTCTTGCCTTGGCCGTCCGGGGTTATGATGCCAGCCAGCCAACCTACCAACCAACCACTAGACGAGGGTTCAAGCCATGGTACCTCTCAGTACATAATTAGTGCAACTACTTTTTGTAACCTTAAAATGCAATGTTTCAAGCTTTGGCAGTAATAATGGCGGAAAGCTTAACATGGTAATAACTGATTGCGCACTTTTTGGTTTCATTGTTTCCTCGATATACTCTGCTAGCATTTGAACCCTTGGAATTAGAATAGCTTCTAGTAGATCAGTTTCTGTCTTGGTTTCACATCTCAGCTACAGGGACAAAAATCTGTATATCAAGGGAATCGAGAAAAACAAAATTAATGTCCTGCAAATAAGGAATCTTTTAGGCTTTCCTATTCAACCACTACAGGCGGCAGCAAAAAAGCTTCCACTTTCCAACCACACGGTATCACTAGTTCTGGATAAATTCCACAGGTCTTTATGTGGAGTGACTAAAAACAATGTCGTCGCCCACATATACCTGCATCAAATTTGATCAAAACCCTCCTTGAATAAAAATATAACGCAGGGTTGATAAACTAGCGACCGTTGAGTAGGTTATAAGATGCTGCTGGGACATCATTATACCAGATCCTAAAGCAAAGTGATTTACCCCGGTCTTTTCCAACACCTCCTCATAGGTTTTTCTCTCCCCTTTTATTTTCTATTTTCATATTCCCTTCTTACAAATGCTAATGGCAAACAGATCTTCTCGGAAAGAAAAGAAAAAAAATGGCAAGACAATCATATCCAAAAGGCAAACTGTGCATAAATTTTGCACAACAAGGGTTCATAATGATATTAGAACAAAGGTAGGATTCATGGTTTTTTCATCCAAATAATAATCTCAAAATTTGCCCAGCTCAATTTCGACTTTCTGTTTACCTAAGCAGATACGGCCTCACATAACTAGTCTCCCTTGTCGTCCATCTTATAGCTCAGAACGTGCAAATTTCATGACAAAAGTTGTTTGACACCTGCTGACCTGCACATCCCAGCTAAAACTGCAATTAATGAGAGGGGGAGACCGTGGGAGCTAAATATTAAATTGGGAAATTAATCCAAAGTGGTACAACTACAAAGACAACAGATCTCCTTGGATACGAGACATCCAGTTATCATACTTCACTACAAAGATCAACACAATAAATACAGTACAAGCTTCAAATTTCCACACTGGAAACTCAAATTCATGCATAAATACTACGGGTTTGACATTCCAATGAGCAAGGGATCATCCTGAAACTTCAAGCCAGTAAACATAGACCTCTTCAATCTAAGAGCTGAAGCTTCCCAATCTCTTCAAGTCTCAAGAAAACAAACTCTGCACTTGGCCATTTAAACCTTCTTGCACGTGTCCTTGAACATTTTAAATTCTATCAGAATGCTACACAGGAAAAAAAAAACCTGACCCTATTCAATATCATCAATCCAGTCACCATATATCCTACTGATTTTGTCTGGACCCTTCCATTTCTGATGAGTTCTTTGTCCAGGCCTCTGAATAAGAATAGATGATTTCTGTGACGGAACTCCAAGGTGATAAACATCTGAATTAGGCACAGAAGTAACTGATGCGACCACAGTTTCTGGTGGAGTTTTTGAAGGCACTCCTCCCTGCTTTGACTCAACAGGGACAAAGGCAGAATCTTTTGCATCCATCTCCACAAGCCCTCCACCGTAACGGTGTAACTCTGCAGTCAGACAATTCAACTCCAAAGTTAACATCTAGCATGCTTCAATCACATCAAAGGGGGAAAAAAAGAACCAAAGAAAGAAAGGGGAAAACAAAAGAGCAGCTCCATCATCATGCTAGTACTCTGAACCGACATTAATCCAACACATAGAGAACAACAACTAGTATTCCTCTTTGAAAAAAATAACTGTGTGTTTCATGTTCTTATCCATGCAAAGGGGAAAAAGGATAAAACCAGCAATTATCAGATGTTCATAAACATGACCAAGGAAATCTAATGACAGAAAACATGCCACATGTTAGGCATTTATACTTTTGAATAAGATAAGAATGGCATTTCAATTCTCATTTGATATGTGGAACCTTTCAACAGTTTGCATTAAACAACAAACTTATAAATTGTTAAAGAAACACGCATCAAGCAACAGCATATCAGACCAGAAGTAAAGGAAATGAAATCTCACTGCAAATTATCTAATACTATGGAAAGACATTTAAATTTTCCTTTAATTTAATTGGGAAATAAGAGGGGAAATAAAACAAAGCGATCTTTAGATAGTCATGTGGTGTAAACAACAGCAAGATAGCTCATGTTAAGCATTCATAAAATGTCAGCAGTTTATGGCACCAACTAATGTAACAAAACTCAAATGAAGTCCCAGGTTAGCTGGAAAATTGTCATTCACCTTCTGTTATGAAGGCATTGCAGCTAGTTACTTAGCAGTACAAGAATCAAAATGCCCCCAAACCGAAGCGTTTTCAGGTCAGGAACATAAACAAATATCTATTGTATTCAGAAATTGAGATGTGTGAACATCTTAAACCATTAAACTAAGAAATATACGTCCTTCAACAGGTAGTACATGCCAGCTAATACTTCCATAAAAGATATGCACAGCCATTACACACGACATACCAAAAAAAGAAAAAAAGAAAAACATAATTCTTCTATTTGTCTGGCATCGAAATCAATCAAATATGTTCCACTTTCTAATACTGGGGCACCCTTAAATAACATATGCAACCAAACAACTCTTTAAAAATTATAGAAGTCACGACCTTTTACATTAATTCAGTACCAAATAATCAATAGAAAATTTCTCCTGCTCATAAATCCTAGTCCTTACCGAAAACTGAAATACAAAATTCACAATTCATGAGGCATACCTCCTACTCCATGAGCAAAGTGACACTTATTCCCAAATGGGCAATATCCAGTAAGTTCCCACTTGTTGCAAATTCTTGTCTTCCAATTTGATGGCTTCACATTAACTGCATTGCTACCTGCATTTCCTCCTCCTCCTCCTGCTCCTCCTCCTCCACCCCCCCCTCCTCCTCCACCTCCACCACCACCTCCACCTCCACCTCCACCTCCTCCTCCTCCTCCTCCACCACCACCCCCCCCTCCATACCCTCCAGGCCCCAAACTTATTGCCACACTCTCCCGATTCTTTGACTGCTCATCGTGCAAAAACGTGCAATTATCTCCATACGGACACCCTTCCTCTGTATAAAACTTCTTACAATGCCTCCCTTTATAAGACCGCTGTGTCTCCGCTCCAAATCCCACTATTGATGGGATTTGAAATTCCTCTCTGGCATCCACTGTGTTCCCTCTCTCTTCTTCATGCGCAGCCACTATCTCCTGCCAGTTTGGAGGTGGACGCCGAAGCTCCTCCATGCTGTGTGCAAAGTTGCAGTTTGTGATGTAAGGGCATGTGCCTGCCCGGAACTTGCAGCAAAGTTTGGTCTTGAAAAACATTTTCCCAATCGATTTCTTTGAATTCAATTCCTGGGAATTGTTTTTCGATTTCTTATTTGGTGGTTCGCTACCAGAAAGTGTTTCTGAGGATTGGTAATTGGAATTGGAAGGAGTGTTGTCATTAAGGCCATCAGAATTATTCCAAAAACGGTAATCATCTTCTGTGGCCCAAACAGAATTGGAATCAGAGGAATTTGAAATCCAGCTATCTGGACCAGTAATTGGAATTACATTTACACCAGAAAAATCCCTATTGTAATCCATTTTATAACTTAAAACCAACTAAACAAATGATATTAAAGTTGAAAACTTTGAAGATGAAACCCTAACTGGTGATGAAGATGAAAAAAACAGTACATAAAACACGAAACCCATGAACTAAAATTGATAGAAATGAAGCAAGGATGTGAAATTGGCAAAATTTGAGAAACGGATATTTTAATTAACACACCAAGGACCGAGTAACACAGAGCTTGACCTAAAACAACATCCGATGCAGAAAGAACTGAAATTAAAGGGTTTTCAATTACCTGATCAAAGGAGGAAACTTGACATTCAATTACCTAAATTCTTGAAATGGGTTTTTAGTTAACACTTCTAAGACTAGATTCAAAAGGGTTTTCAATAAAACTTGCAGTGAAAATGAGATAAATATTGAAATACAAGTACAGCAGCAGCAGGTAAAACCTGAAAATTCATGGATAAATGGGTTTTGGATCCGGGGGCTTGGGATATGGAGGAGAATTTAGAAACTATTAAGAGAAAAATGGGAGTGAAAATAGAAAATTTGAGTGTCTAAAGTGGAAACAAAGCATGTAGACTTTTTGAAGGGTGATGATAAAGCTTCGAAATATAGAGATGGATTTTGGTTGTAGGAGAGCGACAGGAAATAGATAGATTAGATTTCGATTTTCCAAAAATACACAAAAACTCTGTTCCAATAATAATAAAAAAAGAAATCAATGAAGTTATCGAGAAGAGAAATCTGAAATGTACTCCATGTCCAAATTTCTTCCTTCCTTCCTTCCTTCCTTCCTTTTGTTTTTGTGTCATTTCGTTTATAAATGATCTGCTCCAATCTTCATTGAGAAGATCTCAAGAATGTTTGGATATGATATCAGATAAAGAATTTTATTGAGTACACCAGCTTCTCACTTTTTATCGTAATAAAAATTAAAATTCACATACTTGATTGATTAAAATTAAAAATCATTTATACTAACATTACTCTTTTTTTCCTTTTCCCACCCTTGTTAAAACCCAAAGGAAAAACCTCAAATATACCCCCAAATTATTGGGATATAATCAATTTTGTTTCCAAAAATATTTATATTAATTGTATCCCCAAGCCATTTGGGCTTTTCAATTGGGTTCTGTTGAATGTTTTCTTAACCAGAAAACATGGATGAAAAGGCTTAATTCAGAATCCTTCAAATGTTAGGATAAACTTGGTACAAATATTATTTAGAAATAAAATTAAAACTATATTTATATAATTGGGGACTGTTTCTTAGGCTAACCCAAATCCAAAAAAGCCATGTATCAGTGACGTGGCTTTACAATGGAGTGGTAGATTTGGGTCAACGGAGAGAAGAGTGTCATTCAGAAGTAGAGAATGGGTTCAAGCTGGGAGATTGACCAGAGATTGCAAAGGAAATTTTTTATCGGTTTTCCAGCTGTGGGTTGGTGGAGTGCTATAAAAAAATAAAATAAAAAATACATATAAATATTATTAAAATAAAATGATAATATCATTGCACGCGTTAGCGCTTGAGCCACTTCATTCTCAAGCAACACATGAGAGGTTATGCGGTGATCAAATGGTGGTTCAAGGCGATGTTTGGATGTCTTGGTAGCTTTTCTCTTCCAAGGTGATATGTGTTATTTACAAACTTTATTTTATCATTAATAATTTTTTTTTATCATTCTTTCCACTCTTCTCCTTGATTTTCTTACCATAATCTTTTTTATTTTCAAAATAGCTTTTTAAATGGTTTCTTTTTTCAAATTTAGATCATGTTTTTATTATTATTATTATTATTTATTTTATTTGAGATGATTTATAATATTTTTCTATTTCATTATTTAATATTAAATTAGTTGAAAAATAAGTTTCTTGATTGAACCAAAGTTTAGAATTTCAAGGATTGCGAGTTTAGAAGATTAAACTTGGGAGATTGATTAGAGATTATAAGAGAATTTTTTTTATTGGTTTTCCAACTAGTATGGGTTGGTGTGGTGCTATAAAAGCTGAAACAAAGAATAAATACAAATATTATTAAAAACAAATTGATGCTAGCATCGCACGCATGGATTGAAGCCACACCGTTCGACCTGGCACATGCAAGGTGACACGATAATCAAATAGTGGCTTTCAAAGCAGTGTTTAAATCATCTTGATAGCCTTGTTCTTCCAAGACTGTGCATGTTGCGTGCAAACCTTTATTTTAACATCAACAACCTTTTTATTATTCTTTTTTCCCTTCTCCTTTATTTTCAACCTCCATGTTTTCAAAGCAATCCTTCAAATTAAAACCATGTTATTATTATTATTTTAATTTAAGATGACTTATAAAATTGATTTTTTTAAAAAAATTATCTATCAGATTTAATTCTTGTTTTTTTTATTATTTGTTTTGTTTTGCTTTCTTTTCTTAATTAAATTTACTTTTTAATTTCACCCTTTGACATTTAGTTTAATTTTAATTTTACATTAAATTTGATCTTTATTCTTTTGATTGTTATTTGAATTACTTTGGAATTTTTTTTAGATTTAAATATTTTTCTATTTCATCATTTTACATTAAATTAGTTAAGAAATGAGTTTCTTGGTTAAACCCAAGTTTAGAATCTCATGGATTGCGAGTTTAGAAGATTAAACCTGAGAGATTGATTAGAGATTATAAAAGAATTTTTTTTGTTGGTTTTCTAGCTATTGTGGGTTGGTGTAGTGCTATAAAAGCTGAAATAAAGAATAAATATAAATTTTATTGAAAGAAAAATTAATGCCAACATTACATGCATGGATTAAACCACATCGCGCAATGATCAAATGATGGCTTTTAAAGTGGCGTTTGAATTGTCTTGACAACCTTTCCCTTCCAAGATAGCGCATGTTGTGTGCGAACCTTTATTTTAGCATCAACAACCTTTTTTTTTTTATCATTGTTTCTTTTTTTTTCTTTTTTTTTCACCTGAACCTCTATATTTTCAAAGCAGCCCTTCAAATTTCTTTTCCTTTAAATTTAGACTATGTTTTATTTATTTATTTTTATTTGAGATGATTTATAAAATTGATTTTTTAATATTTTTTCATCTGTCAGATTTGATCCGTATTCTTTTGATTACTATTTATTTTGTTTTGCTTCCTTTTTTTAATTAAATTTATTTTTTTAATTTCATCCCTCTAAATGTAGTTTAATTTTAATTTTACATCAAATTTCATTCTTATTCTTTTGATTACCATTTGAATTACTTTGGCAAATATTTTTAGATTTATTATTTCATCATTTAACATTAAATTAGTTGGGAAATGAACTTCTTGATTGAATCTAGAATTAAGATTTCATGGGTTGTGAGTTTAAAAGATTATTTTTTACTAATTTTAAAAATGACACGGGTTATCCTGAGTCTTTTTTACCGTCGTTATTTGTTAGATTTAGCATTTTTAAATATTTTTTTTGTTTTTTAGTTAAATTAAATTAATTGATTAGATAAACGAAAGATATATTTATTTCATGATATTTTATGGTTTTTAGGTCATTGCATCTTTTTTGATATTGTCATGCAACCTTTCATTATGGCATTAGAACCATCTTGGTGAGCATTTTCTGATGGTGAGGCGATGTCCACGATGAAATGATTGAGAGTCTCCAACAAATTTTTTTTTCTTCTGAGTATGATATTACTAGCTCCTTTTTTATAGTTATTATTGCCAAAAAAAATTTGCTTTATTTATTTTCATGCCTTTTTTTTACCATGTTATTAAATTAACATTTTTTTTATTGGATTTGGTTAATTTAATGACTCATGTCTCCAATATTTCTTATTTCTTTAAAAATATTCGTATCTCCTGAACATTCTTTTTTATGTTAGTAAAAATATGACCCAACCCACGATGTAGCATATTAATCAATCTTGTACTATCTATTACCAAAATAATACCCAAAAAAATTGAAATTCACGTGCTAGAGTGAATTCAAGTGGATGGCATTGTTCAAAGAGCAATATTGTTTTTTATATTTTATTTTGATCATCAAACTTTATTTTAATGCAATTTCATGCTTATATGTTATATTAATATCATTTTAAATGAATGGAATTGCTTTTGTTTACATTCAATAGCGTGTTCAAGAGTTTTAGGAATTTCTAAAACTGAATTAAAAAATAATTTTTTGAAATGTAATCAAAGCTTAAAATTAAAAGAATAAGTACTTGAGCAAACAACAAAGCATTTCTCAATTTGACATGAAAAAATTTAGTATGATTCTTGAATTTCATTTAACATACCAATTTGTCCTTCTTGTTTTTAAATTTTATGTGTCAATCATAATTTTTTTTTTTTCATATTTTAGTCTATAAAAGCTAAGATAAAAGAGAGAAAGTTGTTAGAATATGAAAAGATAGAGAAAGCTTTTGTGTGGTAAAATTATAGCCACCAATAACAATAATTTTTATATCTATGAATTTTTATTTCATAAAAGAACTCAATGAAGATGATTTCTAACTCTAATGATACCAAAAAAGATAAACCAGAGCTTGATAAAGTTTTTAATTTGATTTGCTTTTAATAAGAAATAAATATTAATTTTTCCATTGAATTGTAAGTTTTTTATAGGAAAATATAATAAATTATAAAGTTATTTGGAATAAAAACTTAGTAAGTGAACTTATTAGTGTAACAAAAATATCATAAAATTTATTGGTCATCTATTATTTTTTTTAAATAAACATATTTTTACTTTTTTCTCTCTCACGTATGGATTAATTAATGAGAGATAGAGAGATGGCTACTACTTCGGGATAAAATTAGTAAATAAAAAAAAAAGGGGACAAACTAGACGATATAAGCTTTGGAAATTAAAATTCTCTTAAGAGTTTATATTTATTTGTTTAATTCTAGCACTGGACACCTCTTGGGTTTAGAACTGCTTTAGAAGAGGGATAAATATAATTAATGTGAATGTGCGAGTGCTCTCCTCCTTAGTCCTTAATTGCTCTATTTAATTTATTTTAAATACAACAAACATGCTGGGGAGAAAGGATAATTTCCCTCGTGAGATGCATCAAGAACTCCACAGTGAGATGGATTGCAGAAATCAAATATCATTGCCTTTCAATAACAGTTCGATGCATGATGTACATCTTAATTATCACATTTGATTTTAATCAATCCCATATTATCCACTCCTCCTGGCTATATATGATCAAGCGATCACTATGGCTGGCTTCAACATTTTTAGAGCAGGTTTGTTTTTATGATTAAAATTGGGGATCACTATGGACTGGAATTGGGGAGCATTTTGGATCTGCATGGTCTAGAAAAGCATGCTGATGATGCTTCTTATCAACCTGTGATGTAAACATAAAAAGTACATGGATCTCACCATTTCAAAACTTGATTTTATTGATATCAAATAAATATTTATTGTGATTTATCAGAAAAAACCACATAAACAAACACTCTTAATACGTAATCATATTAATTTCTCCCGCTTATTAAGATGTGAAATTAAGAACTATATATATACATTTGCATGACCCATGAAGCCAATCGACGTCAATACAACAACGTTTTAATTAATACACTTGCAAGTGTGATGAGCTAGCGTGCCTCCATCACCGACCAGCAATTTCATACCAGGTTCCCATCAATCCACAAGCTGGGGACCGCTCTCAAAACCAACCATCAATTCGTTCAATTTCTTATTGCTTATCCTTTGTTGAATGATCTTCACGTCCTGGTCACAGCTGTAACGAAGCAATTAAGGAGGAAACTTTAAATTATTATATAGTATGGTTAAGATTGTTGTATTGAATAATCAACGATGTTGAACATTAGTCATTTGATTTATTAATCTACGTGTTAGGCACTAGCTAACCTCTGAGGGAGTGAAGGTGCGGCAGGAGTTAACATGGAAGCAAGCTCGATAGCATCCTCGTGCCGATTCACAACATGATTGAAGCATAGATAGCGTCCATACGATGACACATCTTCATAGATGCATATGTGGGCATCCACCAGGAAATTTAGGTCAACAGTCACAAAAACCCCATCTTCATACAATTCTGCTGCTCCTGTCAAATATGGGTTTTTGATGGAAAGATCAGGACTCACCAGCAAGCCTGCATTAACAGATACCATATTCACTCCTCTGTCCATTGCCAACGCCCATGTTGTCTTCTCTGCTAGTGTTTTTGATAGGGCATGCCATAACTGTCCGAGAATTCATTCAGTCATTATGTTAATTCATTGAGGAGGTCTTAACGAATTTAATACGTATTATTACCTAATAATAATATTAAAAAAATTGCACGTAATTAATTAGCACTGGAATTGATCAAGCATATTCATTCAGGAAAAAAAAAAAGGTTGTACCTTAAATTTACGACAGAAATTGATATCACTCCAGTGTCTCTCATCAAAGTCTGCTATCTCGGATTTGCGATCATCTCTCCAAATAACAGCAGTTGCCGAGGATGTGAACACAACCTTGTCAATTGTTTCAGTGTGTGCACATGCTTCTAGAACATTGTGTGCTGCTCTCACCTCCACTTCTGTCATGGATTCCTGCACCCATCCAATGGCCCAACTTTGTCAAATGGGACAAAATTTGAACGCTTACTTTTCTCCCTATAACCCCAAAATTGGAAGGAAAAAAAAAGAGAGAGAGAGAGACACTGATAGCTAGAAAAGAACACTGTCCTTATTTGTAAAGGATGTTTGAGAATTTAATGGTGTTATTTTTTAAAATATTTTTTATTTAGAAATATATTAAAATATTTTTTTAATTTTTAAAAATTATTTTTCATATTAATATATTAAAATGCATAAAAAATTAATTTAAAAAAATTAAATTTTTTAGAAATGTTGTTTATAACGTAATTTTAAAATACCCTCAAACCCAACTAATTATTTGTTTTTGTGTTTTAACAATGTTTTTGAAAAAAAATTATTTTTTTATTTAATTTTTTTATATATTTTTAGATTATTTTAATATATTAATGTTAAAAATAATTTTTAAAAATAAATAAAAATATTATTTTAAAACAATTTCAAACATAAAAAAAAAACATTTTAAAACCAACCACCTCCCCCACTTCTTTCATCCTCGAAAACTTCTTCTTGCACAAGTTTATGCTTCTACAGTTCGACATATATAAACTGTGAAAAGCAACTTCGATGAATTTCCTTTCTTTTTTTTTTCTTTTTTTTTTTAAGAGAGATAAGAAAGTATCCGAATACTTTAATTGGTCGACACTGGTCTGTCTCAAAGGTTTAAACCATAGAGCAGATATGGCATCTTATTATCACTACTCAATTGTAATAACCAAAGACTTTTCCTTTGCTAATAATGAGACGGGACCCTCCACCGTAATGGGCGTAATTGCCATTAATTGGAGGCCCAGATGTTTACTCACAAGAAATTAAATCCACATGACAACTCTTTATTGAACTAAAATAAAAGAAAAGAATTTTTTTTTTTTAATTTTTGAAATTGATTGTTAGACTCGATGCCTCCAGTGAAGGAAACTTTGAAAATATATAATGAAAATTATATATATTAATATTAAAACAGATTTTTTGTTTTTTTATTAAGATGTGTGTCCGAATCAGCTTGCGTGTATCTCAACTAATTTTACAAGTCCTAAAATTAACGATCATGTAAATTTTCAATGACCATTATATTAACAACTATAAAAAAAACAAACCTATTAACTCTAAACTTTTATCACCGCACCAAACCCACTAGATTGTTTAAATTTCTTGCTTTTAGTATGCTATGTGTGTGGACATATAAAAGTAGGTCGCTGGTCACTCTCGAAGAAGCTGGGGAGGCCGGGACCGATGTTAACAACTTTATTGCTACACTAGTACTGAAAGCTGTATACGATTTTTTTCAAGCTTACCTGTGACAAAACTACTAGAGGTAAATAGATCACAAAACGTTGGCCTGATTATTATTCAACTTCCAATTATAAATATCTAGACGTCTATTTTATGAGCTAGCTAGTGTGTGATAGGAGATTAAAGTTGAAAATTTACATGCAATTATGCAGCTGCTTTATTAATTACTCTGCGTAAACGAAGGGTACTGTAGGCGTGTAGCATCAGTTTTCATTCAAAGTCCATGATTTTGGAGCTTAATTTGCGACTGTAGAAGAGTACTTCGCAACTTGCAAACAATTCTCTCTAGCTCGTCGTCAAATTACTTGTAGCAACTTTTCTTGTGCTATGTGGGAAAAGAGAAATTATTGGAAATATTCAAAATTGTATTCCTTTCTACACAAACATAAGATTTTATGATTGTGAAAATTATTTATGAATGGTATTTTTTTTTTTGTAAAAAAAGATAAATATATATAACCCGGGATAGATCGAATAATTCTCTTTTAAGAGAGTACTATAGGACAATCCATATGGATAATATCTTTAGTATTCTAATAATATCCATCGATCATTTTGTATTCTATAGCGATGCTGTGTGTATAACGATTTATAATCACTTATTATTTCTATTTTTATATATTATTTTTTATTTCTCTAATTCATATAAAACATATATATCAACTTTCATATAAAAAAATACAGTGATAAATACTCCTAAAATATTAAAGTTATTTTCGTATATGAGATAAACCAAGACAAATTAAGTTTTATCTCTCATCTTCAGACTTTCAGATACATTAATCAATAATTATAAATTTAAAAGGTACAAAAACTGTACAAATTAATATGGAAATTTATTTCATTTTAATTATTTTTTTAGTTACTAGAGAGTAATCATTAATTTAGCGTTTATGAAATTCATATGACCATGGGTTGTTAATTGTTTGGATTAAATTTTTTTGTATGGTTTATTTATTTGCAAATTATTTTTAGTTAATTTGATAGAATATTACCTAACTAGTTAAAAAATAGCTTAATATTATAGTTGTTGGCCATTAATTCTCGAAGTAAAGTATATTTTTGTAATACGAAAACAATAATATCTTGAAAAAAATGTGAATTCTATGCCAAAAGTTAAGATTGAGTGTAGCTCACGGTACTTTTTTTCACAGGGCAGCGTGCAGTGCCTTGTGCTGATTTTTCTAGCTTATTATTAGTTCGAGCTGCCATGTTCATCTATATATGCCAGTTAAGGTGCAATATTTCTTGGCGGCTGGAGATGGCGTATAAGCTAAAGTGCAATTAAATTTACTTCAACACATGAAAAGTAAAAAAAAGAACTCACATCATAAGTGGGCTGGTCTTCTGGAGGCTCAAAGGTGTAAAACAAACCAGAACAACTTCTTAACGCATCGACTATGCTCTTATAGTCAAAAGGGTCTGCATAGAAAATCTTCAGCTTCTTGTTTTCACAAGATAGACCGTTGAGTTGCAACTCACCTTATTGAAAATATCCAAAACAATTATGAATTTAGTCCATGCATGCAAGAAGGAAAAGGAAAAATTAAAGGAAGGAAGGAAGGAAACAAAGACGCAGGGGCAAGTAATTAAAAGGTAAGAAAAAAAATAAAACGAGAAGAAAGTAAGCATTACAATTATGGTTTTGAACTGCAGCATGAACCATGTAGCCTCTTTGGAGGAGCCTTTGAACCAAGCTCAAGCCAAGGTTGCCTGAAGCATCCATTACACAAACTGTGTTTGAAGCAGGATTGAAAGAAGCTGGTGCCATTTGAGATGGAAGAGAGAAAGGTGACCCTTTTTGATTAATTTTGGAGAGTTGTTCTGTGTTTTGTGCTGTAGGGAGCCGAGTTTGGAAATGGTGATTCTCTTTGATTGTCTGAACTCTTGGGGCAGAGGGAGTTGGACGTCTGGTACGTAGGTATGTATATATATATATATATATATGAAAAAGGGTGACTAGCATTCAAGGAGCATGGCTATAGTAGATGGTTGGCAGGTGGTTGTTAGTATATTAGAGAGAGCAAATCTCGATATTTTTGAGAGGGTGACACTTAGCGAATGGAGTTTGGTGAGCAACGTGTGTTGCTGGTTCCACGCCCTAATAATCACAAGAGGTGCGTAGGCAGAGCTACCCGTCACAAGAAGAAAGAAGACCATAAGAGTCTGCTTTTTTGAAACCCAACTTGACGGTTTGGACAATTCAATGAAACCAATTTATTTTAAATTTTAAGACAGGATTGCGTGAAAGATGGTCAACGAATGTGAGAGCAAAGCAGAGCAGGGCATCTTTTGCCTTCTGCCGATTTGGAAGTATTCTAGCTAGAAGGAGCAGTAAGTTGAGGAACAGGCTGATCTCATGATATATCATTCCAGCACTCTTGCCCATGATCGTCTAATAAAAAGACGAAGGCACTTCTTGTAAATCTTGCTTCTCATTAATCTAACACATTTGCGATCATCTTATTAAGATTTCCAATAATAACACATTTAAACCAATTATCAAAAATCATTAAGCTTTAATGCACATATTTTACTACCTCTTAACCATAATGATTTCACAATACACAATAAAAATATCATAATAAGAAGGAGACACCCAAAATATTTAATTTTTATTCATCCAAGTCTCGTTTAACAAAAAGCTATTATAACTATTTATATAGAAAAAAACTAAAATATCTTATTAATATTGAATATGAAAAAATATTCCCTTCAAATAGGAGAATTAGATAAGCCTAATAATAATTAATAGGAAAATAAAAATATAAAGAATAAAAATTTTAAACTAAAAAAATAAGAAATAAAAATAATTAAAAAATATTTATTTTCTTAAAAAGCTCTTGCATTAGAGAGGAGAGAGAAATTCATTAAAAAAGAGAGATGAGACAGAAAGTGTTCAATCGACCGCAGTTTCGCCACCTAAAAGTCTATTCTTGGTGTCAATTAATTCATTTTACAAAGAGAAGTTCAATGAAAATAGTTTTATTTTTCAAAAATGCCAAAAAAAAGTTGATAAAACCCATGAATTTTGTTTTGATTGAGTTTGATTTACAATTTATAACTTCATTAAATGGTGTTTTAAATTTGAAAATGACCTTATAGAGATTTCTAGTACATTTTTTAGGTGATCTTAGCTTAAAATAAATTTAAATTTGGGCTTTTAACCTTGACTTACTAGTACTAGAGGTGACTGAAAATTAAAAAAAAAAAAAAGTAATGCATTGTCTACCCAAATGGATAACACATTGTCCATTTAATTAAAAAAATAAAGTAAATGACATGTCGTCCATTCATTTAAAAATAAAATCAAACGCATTAAGTGTAGTATCTTTTTCTCTTTGACCAAGCTCGTAAGCCCATCTTTTAATGCCCAACCTTGCTTGGCCTTTTTGTTAAGTAGTCCTTAATATTTTTTTCCTTCTTTACTTTATATTTTAAATAATTTAGAATAAGATTTTTTTTAAATAAATTTATTAAAATAATATTTAAAATATTATTCAATTTGTAATAGTTTTTAAGAAGATTAGAACTTTTTTTTGTTAATATTAACAAAATTTTTATAAATAATTATGTATTGACCTAATATACATAAATTTTATGTAATTTGCATACTAAAGAAAAAGGATTAAACAAAACAAAATAAAATAAAATAAAAATACTTACTTGTTGAAACATTTTAAAATTGATGAAGATTTGTTATTATCAATGATGAATTATTTATCTTAAAACTTTATTATTCATTTCTTGATGTAAAAGATATTTGTTATAAAAATTTTAAGATTCTAACAATGTCATTTTATTTGTACTATACATTATTATTCTTTTATCAGTTTCATTAACATTAGAATATGTCTTACTAATTAAATTATATAGTAACTCTTATTAATTTCCAAATATTTCTCACATATCAAGGAACCATTTGACTTATTTTATCCAACGCTAACAATTTTCTTCCAATATTCCCTTTTATTACTTAATCGAACCCACATCTCCATAACATATACCTATGAGATTAACTATGTATTTATTTATTTCATTTACATTTCATTGTATCGATATAAAATTAATTATAGAATTTCTTAATTAATGAATTTTACCACTTTTACTTCAACATATTTCACTACCAAAAATTCGCTAAATAGCAATTGATTTACCGACAAAATATGTCTGTCGGTAATTTGAGGTCAAAATTACCGACGGACACTTTTCCGTTCGTAATTCAGTCGGTAACTACCGACGAAAAGTTTTCGTCGGTAGTTACCGATTAAATTACAGACGGAAAAGTTTTCAAATTAAAAAAAAAGGTGGGTCTCTGACGTGGAGGTTTTGGCGGGTTATTTTTTTCCGACGGAATCACCGACAGATTCAAAACGACAGCCCGTACAGTGACGTGGTCGGTTCGCCGTTTAAATTACCGACGGAATCACCGAGGGATTTGAAATGGCAGATCCATACGGTGACGTGTTAACTTTTCCATCAGAATCACCGACGGAAAATTTGTCGGTGACACCGTCGGGAAAAGTTAATATATGTCAGCTCTACCGACCCTCTCCTCCCCTATTTCTCCTTCTTCTTCCTAATCTCAACTCTCCCCATCTGTAAACAACCAGCCCCCCTCCTCCCCAAACAAAAATCTCCCTCATATCAGCACAACAAATTATATTTCTTGAAGTTTTGTGGTCACAACATCCGTGTTCTGATTTACCGATGAATTTTATCAATTTTTGTAAGTAATTGTATCTTTTTAAATTTTAACATTTAATTAAATGTCAAATTTTTTTTTAGTATATGTATTTTATTAGTAGATGTACATGTTTTATTGTTATTTCTCAAACAAACTTGTAGTATATGAATGTATAATTCTATACCTGTTATGGTTTGTTTTAGATTTTGTAAGATTATATTTGTTTGTAAATTGTTAAAACTTTATAGAACTACCGAAGTACATGTGTTGTTTTGAAATAATTAATAGCTTGTTTAATGGGTCTGTTTAAAGTTTTATCAATGGTATTTCGGAGTGGTAATTTCCGTAAATTTATATATTTTAATTTGTATGGGCGTTGATAAAGGATAATGAATATTTAATATTTATGAGAAGTTGTGATTAGTTTGTTGGATAATCTCGAGGTAAAGTAATATTTTTGCAAGTTTATTTACCTAACTTAGTTAATTAATACATGATGTCATCATAATTTTATAGAGGTTCAATATAAGTCATGGATGATCGTTCATGGATGTATTGAGATTCACCCCAAGGATTGCGGAGGATGGATTATTGTAACGGGGTTCAGGGTTTTATTAATTTCACAACATCTATTCCCAAAAATTTTACTAGAGACGGTATTAGGCATCCATGCAGGAAGTGTCAAAATAAAAAGTATCTGCATCCAGATATTGTAATGATACATCTTCTACACAAAGGGTTTATGGAGAATTACCAGTGTTGGCATGCACATTAAGAAGTATTTGTTAGTAAAAGGAGAATGGAAGAAACGGTGGTTGGGTCTACTTCTAGTGCTAGCAACGTGCATGAAGCGGAACGTGCATGAAATGGCAAATGACAACACTAATCCTTACACAAATATGGTTATGGATGCAATGAGAATGAATCAAGGTAATGTCAGTCAATGTTCAATCGTAGAAGAAGAACCTAATGCAGATGCAACTAGGTTTTTTGATTTGTTGAAAGATTCTGACGAACCATTATGGTATGGCTGCACGAACCACAGTAAATTATCGGCCATAGCACAGGTGTTCACCATCAAGTCAGATCACGGGTTGAGTGAGGCCATGTATGACAAGATTATTGAATGGGCAAGAAGCAATTTACCTGAAGGGAACAGGCTGAAAGAGAACTTCTATGCTGCGAAGTCCATGATGAAACCCCTCAGTTTAGGATACTAGAAAATTGACATATGCCCTAACTTCTGCATGTTATACTACCTTGAAAATGCTGAGATGACTGAGTGCATGACATGCAGGCATTCCCGTTACAAACCTAGAACTGGCAGGGGAAAGACTCTAGTGGCATATAAAAAACTTAGATACTTCCTGATCACACCTAGACTACAGAGGTTATTCATGTCATCAAGGACTGCTGAGCATATGACATGGCACCAAGCACACCATGCGGTTGATGGAGTGATGGTTAATCCTTCTGACGGCAAAGCGTGGAAACTCTTTAACAGTGTGCATCCTCACTTTTCAGCTGAATTAAGGAATGTGCGTCTTGGGTTGTGTACAGCCGGATTCAACCCATTTGGGTCATTTGCTGCTCCTTATTCTGGTTGGCCGGTCATACCCAAAGTTTATAACTTGCCACCGAGAATGTGTATGAGGTTGGAGTTCATGTTTTTATCTACTGTCATACCCGGTCTAAGCAGCTCAGGGCGGAATATAGATGTTTTTCTTCGACCGTTGATTGATAAGTTAACGTAATTGTGGTCCTCCGGAGCTCTGACTTATGATATATCGAGGAAACAAAATTTCCTTATGAGGGTGGCTTTGATGTGGACTATCAATGATTTTCCAGCTTATGGAATGCTTTCTGGTTGGAGCACGCATGAGAAACTCGCATGTCCATACTGCATGGAAAACAACAAGGCATTCACGCTAGCAAACGGAGGTAAAGCTTTTTTTTTTACTGTCACCGTCACTTCTTGCCACTTAATCACAAGTATAGAAAGAACAGAAAAGATTTCTTTGTTGGTAAAGTTGAAAAAGATATTGCATCCCTGCGTCTTTCTGGTGAAGAATTGCATGATGTTGTCTCAGAGTACAGTGACATTGTGTTTGGCCTTCAATCAGGTAAGCAAAAGTTTCCTGGTTTTGGTTTGACCCATAATTGTTTAAAGCGAAGTATTTTTTGGGAGCTTCCTTATTGAAAGACCAATCTGCTCCGTCATAACCTTGACGTCATGCACATCGAAAAGAACATGTTTGAGAACATTTTCAACACCGTTATGAATGTGAAGTGGAAGACAAAGGACAACATCAAGGCTAGATTGGATATAGCTTTATACTGTAACCTTAAAAATTTGGAGTTGGTTTATGATGAGTCACGAGTCGCAAAACCAAGAGCAAGCTTCGTGTTAGAGAAAAACGCACAACTGCTAGTCACAGTTCACACGACGCTCACAGTCCGGTGCTGGTAACCAGAATCGGCCAATTCATGGCTTAATGACAACGGACACTGGTGGCTCCATTCCGTTTGCTGCACATGCGAAACGGATGGTAAGATTAATTTAAATGAAATATATCGTTAAATTAAGTTGTTCTTAATATATCTTTTTTCATTATAGGCTGCGTCTCTTGGACGTGAGCCGAGCCCGATGGAGCTGTTTGTGGAGACGCACGTGCGGAGTCAAGACGGCCAAAAGGGGGCGCAACAGTTCGTTGATAACCGTGCTCAACATTTCATGGTATGTTTGTTCAACCATTTTATTTTGGAAGTTATTATGTTTATTGAATTGAATATGATGATTACTTTTTTTATTTTCAAGAGACCTATAATAATTGGTTGAGGGAGAGATACGAGGATGATATTTTGACCCATCTGAAATTCGATTCGGATTTATGAATGGAGGTTGGATCGTCAGGTGGACCTAATAAAAATCGGGTTTACAGGCTCTCCAACACTACGGCCGACAACTTGCAGTTGACCCGTAGTGTTTCAACCGTTGGGAGCTCCCAATCAATATCGAGCTCCCAATCTAAGGAGTTCGTGGCCTTACAGCAACACACGGCTCAGCTCACCGACAAATACAACCACCTATCAGCAGAGTACGCACAACTGAAAGCGTCTCATGCACAATAAAGAGCGGAGTCTGAGCAAATCAAAGTGTCTCAAGCATAACAAAAAGCGGAGTATGAACAACAAAAAGCGACTTATAAACAGCTTCGCGAAATGGTCATGAACATGGCAACACATAGTGGAACATGTGCGCCTAATCCTTTTTGGCCGTATAACCACCAGCCTCCTCCTCTAGGATCTCCTCCTCCTCCTCCAGCTCCACCTTTATATTAATTTGTAATAAACATTATTTACCTTTAAAACTTCATTTAATATTTTTTTTGAAACATATTCAGTTTGTATTTTGTAATGAATACTATTTAACTTTGATTTTTTTGTTTATGTTTAATATAAATTTTATTTGCATAATTGGTTTTTATTACCATTAATTTATATAGTTTTATATTATATTATATATTCTAAATAATTTTTAAAAAATAAATTTAGAAAAAACTATTACCAAGGGTTTTACTGACGGAATTAATCCGTCGGCATCTGACAGTAGCATTCACCGACGCATTTACAGACGGATATATTCGGTCGATATTTTAAACACTCACCAACAGCCTTACCGACGGACTTAATCCGTCGGCATTTGACAGTAGCTGCCACACTTATCAACAAATTTACAGACGGATATATTCGATCGGTATTTCATACACTCACCGATAGATTTATCGACGGTAAGTATCAGTCGGTAAATCACGATATCACCGATAGAATAAAAATCTGTCAGTATATTTCAAGTGGAAATCTTTTTTTTATGCCCAAACTCCATTTGTGCAACCATCGGCAAATGATTTTTTTGTTTTTCCGACCGATATAGCGATGGAATGGGGAATCAGCGATGAAAGGACAGCCGACGGACATAATCCGTCAGTGATGACGTCGGTAAATAAATCACCGATGAACTGCTAATCACACACGACGGAATATGTCTGTCGGTAAAACTATGAAATCTTATAGTGTTTCAATACTAATTTTTTAATTTCCTTAATTCCATGCACGTACCCAAGGCCACTAATATTCAAAATACATTCTCACACATAATTTTAAATTTATGTAATTAACAATCTATGCTCTTTTATATTCATATTTGGTTCAAATCAAACCTTAACTTCAATGAGATTTCCAAGGTATTTCCTTCATCATTTGTTTTACATAACATAAGTTTTATGCCCATTTATAAATTCCAATATTAATTTCCAATATGTCAATCTTTCATATATAATTCCTAATAAATATACGTACTAAAATTCAAATTTAATGCATATAGTCAACTTATTCTTTTTCCAACCATCAACATCTTATTAATACATACAAGATTAAATCACAAATTATATATATATATATATATATATATATATATATATTTCCCCAAAACCATATATATGGGTATGGGCCCCTTTTTCTTCCATGATTTTCCTTCAATCTTTCCATGATTTTAACTTATAACAATCTTCTTGTACGCATTCTCCAACAATATCATAAATAATTATACACTTGCTTTCAATTATTTCAAGAACTCCTAACACAAAGTATTCTAAAATCTTAAATAAAAATAAATTAAATAAATCCATTCATTTCCAAGCATCATCTCTATAATAATACACATTAATCATATACAATTAATAGGCATTTGGACCAATTATACAAATTCCCTAATACTACAGAAGTTGGTCAGCCTTAGGAATCATTTGCCACTGTGATTCATTCTTCAATTCTCTGAGAGTTCACACTTATTACAACCTATTTCTCATAAATTTACTGTTTCAACCTCAATTTTGTAGTTCCCTCAATTTTAAAAAATGAAACCTAACTTAATGATTTGAGATTTTGATCAAAATCATCTACATTTTACTCAAGCTTGGATAGATGGATATAAAACACTTTACCTGTTGATTATTTGAACTTTGAATGCCTTCCTATTGAGTTTCCGCTAACTTTTCTTCCTTATTGCATTTCAAAACTCTATCTCAATTCCTTTACTTTTCAAACACGTTTTTCTCTTTAAAATTGCTTTCTTTGATGGTCTCTCCCGGCTAAAATCACTCTCAAAACCCTTAACTTGGAATAAAAATGAAAAAATTTAAGCTCCATTTCCTTTTCAATGGTTGGCGATTGCAACAGTAACCATGGAAGGGGTTTTTGACTTATTTATGATAATGTCATTATTAATTGCCTCAATGTTCTTTTCTGTATTTTTATCTGACCATTAACACTTTCGTAAAGTTTTCTTGAACTCCGATTAACCTAAAATTTTAACTCAAGATAGAAAGACAAGTTAGGACACTTCTTGTAATATTTTAGCTTAATTCACTGATCAGATCGAGAGGTATGCTTGATATTATAAAACTGGATGGTATATAATTTTATGCCAAAAATATGAATTTACGTACTATTTTATTTACTTAAATCTTCAATATTTTTAATTAATTCACGATTCCATACATCTAAAGCTACCACAATAATGAAATCAAATTTATTATTTGATAACTTTAACACTTTTTTCAACAAGAACTTAGCCAAATTCAAAGTGGTCATATTATAAAATAATAATTTATGTTGTCACTTCTTAAAATTCAATCCATTGAACATTTTAGTTTTCTTATCCTTATTACCAAAATATGATGGTAGAATCCTTATTACCAAAATAGTGCTTGCCGAAGCAATATTCATTGAAATAACCAATTCTATATTTAAAGTCATGAGAAAAATTATGTAAAACAATAGCCAATAATATTTATAAATAAATATTTCATCTCCACAATAAGCAAGTAATATAAAATAAAACTTGTAATAAAGTAACTTAATAAAAAACTATGCAAGATAAAAATTAAACATTTATTTATTTATTTTTAGTTAAAAAAGATATCAAATTAAACATGCATTATATCAAACAATATGTTAAAGCAAGATAGACAAATTGCATGATCATACAAACAAGATTACAAGAGCTTGTATAAACTAAACAAAGATATGAACAAGTTTTATAAAAGCCTAGTTCATAATATAAATCATGCAACAAATCAAAGAGATTCAATTAAATTGCTTGAATATAGCCAACTTGATAAAAAATAAACTAAAACAATTAAAAATTAAAATTGTTAAAAGTATTTTAAACATATAATATTTTTAAAATATTTGTTCTAAAAGAACTTTAACAAGTATTAAAGCATATGATAAGTTTTTTCAAGACTAGTTAAAACAAATAACAAGAATGAAAAAAAAATCTTGTATGATAGCAAAGGCACAAAAACAAACTAAACAAAAAAAATGTTAAAGATGGAGTCTTAAGATTTTAATTTAAAAAGTTAAGCAATATTATTTAGTTTAATCAAGAAACAGCATGTTAAACATAAGAGTGTTCTAAGAGAAGCCTAAAGTTCACTCGCGATGAAACTATAAGCATACAATAAACTTATATATCATGAAAGTCATGTTATCAAAGACTAAAAAGTTTTAGTAAGCATACGTTCAAAGAAGCATGAGAGATTGAAAAAAAAAAAAAATACTAACATGCATATTAAAAAAAAATTAAACAAAATAAAAGAAGAGTGCTTATTTATTGAAGCACTTTAAATTTAATAACGCTTTGTTGCTGTCATTGATGAACCATTTGTCCTTAAGACTTTATTACTATTCTTTTGGTGCAAATGATATTTGCAATAAGTCTCTCAAGATTCCAATAACACCACCTTAATTTATATATACTTTTAAACAAGGTATTTAAACCAAGGAATATGTTACTCAAATATTTCTCAACAAGATGAACCTAAACTCTATATTTGAAAGGAAAATCAAAGCATAAAAAGAGAAGGAAAACACTAAAAATGAGGTGTGGAAGAGTGTGTACAAATCTGAAAAAAAAATTGTGTTAAATTCTTTCTTCACATCCTTTTTTTATATTGAATTTCAGAAGCTAAAAGGTTAAAGAATTTAATTCTGGTAATAATTAGAACTAATTCCTTTCATTATCAATCTTTGATTAGCTAAAATAAATTTAAATATGAACATAGCAACCATAAATTTAGATTTTTTAGCTAAAAAACTGTTTAAATTTGCAGAAAATGCTTATAGAAAAGATTGTTAACATTCATGGGCTGGACCGAACGAAACAATGAGCTACAAGAAATAATTATTCATGGACCATGTCCGAGTTTAAATTTCAGTTAGTAAAAAATAATCTTTTGTGGTTCAAAATATTATTTTACAATAAATTTAAAACTCAAACCTGAGCTGAGCTGGCCAGCAAGTGCACATGGGTTTAAACTCAAAGCTCACTTTGCTTATGACATCTTCCTTATAAAAGCTAAGGTGTTATTTGAGATCAATTTAACTTTTCAACTTTCTATTTTATAAACACCAAGAAAAATTTTTTTTTTTTATATGTGATATAGAATTTTTTTAGAAAGTTTTTGAGTTTCACCAAAATATATATCAACTAAGAATTATTTAAGATTAAATTTTTATTCACTCATCATTTGTTTAAATCATGTTAATATATATTCTATGTTAAAAAATTTATATTGAAGGTTAAATTTTCATAAAATTTTAATCTAAAAAATAAATGAATTTCATTTTTAATTTAACTTTAAATATACTTATTAACCATTTACCTTATCGAGGGGAGCTGGACCAGACAAAGATCGCTAACAACACATGAAAAAAAATACATTAAAGGAAACGTGAAAAGCCAAATTCCACCATTACAGCCTGTTCCTCAACCATCACCGATGATCAACATCCTATCGCCACCGCTCAAATATCAAAGAATGGCCATAAAAACCATCCAATTAAAACCCCTCTTGTAGTTTGATTGCTGCCAAAACTACCATTCAATTCTCAAGAACCAGATTGCATAGCCTCTCCAACCATTTAAGTATTTGTATTTAATGTATGAAATTGAGCCAATTTACTTAAATGGACACTTATAATACGGAATCATAATAAATTTATTTTCACTTTCCCTTCTACACAGGCTTACGGTTGAGCGAAATTTAATTTGATTTGACGAATTTTGAAAATGAAAACCAACTTGTCTGATAAATCATAATCAATTTTTAGGACAAATTTAGCTTGTTTAGTGCTGAGGATGGAAGGCAGATATAA
>Ga0325405_1001034_pt1 | contig 27957 bp, 31 predicted proteins | sample PopdelMetagenome_21_FD_205663 | JGI IMG/M metagenome (GOLD analysis project Ga0325405, IMG submission 205663) | Populus deltoides microbial communities from Bellville, Georgia, United States - Xylem-Control-R2 | ecosystem: Host-associated > Plants > Phyllosphere > Stem > Wood/Secondary xylem...
TAACCTTTTGTTTTCAGTCTCTGTCTTGTGATTATCACAATGTAATAGGATAGCCTGTGATTCGGCACTCGCAAAACAAGGCTGTCATTTTTGTAACGTGTGAACTGTTACAGATTGAGAGCAACCTCGCATCTTCTGTTCCATATTACACCATTCGAATGTTGTTTCCGAATCGAAATGGATGTCTTGTTCTCGCCGAGGCTATGAATATGGGTGTTGGGGCGAGGTGGGTAGTAAAAGTGTTCAGTGTCTTAATAATTGCATAAACCTTGAACCGGACGCGAGTACTCTTAATCAGAAAGGAATCGATCGACCTATTTGAGGATAGCATTGATGACTGTAGCTTAATTGGTGTGTATCCCTCATTTCCCACTTGGGATGCATTTGGTAATATTTTTAGACTGGTAAAAAGGATGGTTTTTCTGTGATTTTGAACGACTTAATTTGTTATATTAACGTTAAAATAATTGAAAAGCACCTTCTTCTTTTTTTAGTTCGAACTACATCTTGACTCTTTTTGTCAGAATAAAAAATGCAACCATTTAAGTAATTGCTCGTGGTAAGAACTTGGGACCAAGAGGTATACTTCCTGTGTGATTTCAGGTTCAAACTTTATGGTTGTTTATATGATGATCACTGAAAGCTTATATGATCGTTAACTTCAGGGCCCGTGAAATTAGTCGAGATGCGCGCAAACTGACCCGAACATCTACATTAAACTTTAAAAAAAAAAAAGCTATTACATTGAGTTTTCTAGGGGGAACATGTTCTGATCTCTCTCGCGTTGAGCCTTGCGTGGTATTGACTGATTGTGATGGCATATCTCATTGATGTTCTCCAAAGACAGTAGGTTTTCCGTTTTCGAGCATAGCAAGAATTAGGCCAACACCTGTACAGAACGCACGAATTAGGGTAGACTGCCCAGCAGAATACGAGATCAAAACTGTGATCTCAAATAAACTGTAACATGAAGAACAAGCCAGGCTGGCGACAACTTAGGACTGCCCAGTTGATTAATTAGGCATCAAATAAAAATAGGAACGACTAGTCCTATTTGTATTTAAAAAATAAAACATAAACTAAAAGCAGCAAGGATCGATGCAGTTCTGATCATATATCCTTTAGAGATCCAATTGTAACTCCATTTCGAGTCTTTAATCTATCAAAATAAATCCTAACTTCTTCTTGTATTATTTTCTGTATGAGAGCCCTCACGCAATCCTCGTCCATCTCCTCTGTACATCTCTTCTCAGCATCTTTCATGATAGACTCGCCAAGATCCTTTTCTCTGCCATTTACTGCCACACCCTCCTTCAATTTCTCCGCCACAGCCATCGAAACAAAACCATCTCCCGGGGGAGATAATGTCAAGGACGTCTCAGGCCCATCCACTCCCACGTCTCCATTAACACTATTATGCCCCGGCGAAGCATGCAAGCACTGTCTCTTGGACCCCGAATCAGACTCAGACTCAGACACAACCGACACCTCCAAAGTCGAGCGTTTGAAAACTGAATTCGACTCGGATGACGCAGATGACACGCTCCCACGTTTTCTACGTAAAGTAGAGTTCCAATGATTCTTTATAGCATTATCAGTCCGGCCAGGCAAGAGTCTGGCAATCGTAGCCCACTTATTGCCGTGGATGGCGTGTGCCTGGACGATCTTGGCATCCTCCGCTGGCGTAAACGGGCGATGTTGCACCTCGGGTGAAAGCTGATTGCACCACCTTAGCCTGCAAGATTTCCCTGACCGGCCTGGTATACCAGTGCTTATCATAGACCAGTTTCTTGGTCCATGTTGCTCCACAAGCTTGATCAGAGTGGCATCTTCTTGTGGGCTCCAAGAACCTTTGATCCTGTCACCACCATTAACAGAACCCATGAAGAAGATGAGAGAGGTCAAATAAAATAAGTTGTTAATTTAGATATTTATGTTTAATTTGTTTTGATGAGTACTTTCTTTCGTGGGAGGTTTATTTATGGAGGAGGAAGGTTAGAATTGATGTGGAGAGAGTGAGAGAGAGAGAGATAATAACGTTTATAAGAAGAGGAGAGGGTTGTTGTGTGTGAGCCGTAAAACCGCACGTTGCCATGGCTATTTTGCTAGTTACACGCCCCTTTCTTTTAAAAAAAATAAAAATAAAATAAAATTTATTTGATAATTAATGTTTGTTTAATTTGGTTTTATAAGTTGTTGATCATAGAAGAGTACTCTCTCTGTTTTGAAGGTGGCGTACGTGGGTGAGATGCATGTTCTTAAAGAGAAAGAACCTAGTATTTGTTAACTGAACGGTTAGGTTAATACTTGCATTCAATGGCTGAAATTAGGGCTCCGAAACTGTGGCGGTTAGGTTTTCTTTTTGTGTTTATCTTGGAAATTATTAAATATAATAACGACCGGCGGTTAGAGATCGAGAGTACTTGAGGAGGGAGACCAGAGAATTGTCAAAGAACTGCACACGCTTATCAAGGGAGTTAGCTGAACTGAATTGCGCGAGAGAAAGAGAGAGTTGCAACGGAATTCACTTGTTGCCGTTATTATAATATTACTGATTTCTGCCTTCTTCTTCTTCTTCTTCTAACCACTATAGTTGATACATTATTTTAGAGCTCTGAAAAGAGTAAATACCAATAATTAATATTCTATAGATGTTAATTATGAGAATTAATTAAATAAAATATATACTTTAAATTTGACTAATTATATATAAATAAATATAGGGATAATTATACATATAAAAAAAAAACCATGTAGTTTACTCTCTCTCTCTTTTTTTTACTCTATCTCTATTCTTTTAAAAATTATACTTTACCTCCTGAATTTTATGTATTCGTAAAAATTTGCACAGTCAAGCTGACACATCAAAAAAAAAAAAAATAAAAATAAAATATCAATTGTCATTATATTTGTTTAATAATTAAAGAATATTAATATTACAACCTGGTAAAGAACTACAAAGACATTAGCCACTGTAGCTGACTTCTTTTTCTTCCCTTTTCATTTTCAATCTTTAGCAAGTCTACGAGAAATAATTAAAGCCATTATTTCTTGCCTTTGCTAGATTCGATTATTTTCTAGAAGATATTCGCACACAATAATCTATCCATGCTCGTACGTGTAAATTCTCCAGTAATTTATATATATTAAAATAAAATAAAACAATTTATCATAATTAAATCTTGATCCTCAGATCTGGAACTGTTTACAATTCTACACTGAAAAGGGACAAGGCTTCGTGTTCGTTCGTTTCATCATTGCAGCAAAGGACCCGGCTTTTCCAACCATCCAGCTTTAGAAAGCAAGCAGGGGGGACTTTATGACTCCATCGGCTAATATTTCATCTGATATCCTGAGATTTGATAAGAAACCACATGTGCGAGCTGGCCCACATATTGACTCCATTTTCGATCTCCATGGTGTTCGCATGGCATGAATCACAGTTGTCTGTAATTAAGACTTCATCATCTTTACAGCTGCATCTCATGTACATTATTCTATCAATTTATATTGTTCTTTCTAATTTTATATTAATTTATAATTCACAATTTACATTTGAATTGATTTGTAGGATTTTATGTGATATTTAATAAGAAATAGGGCTGGCCTAGTTTCTTGGACTCGTCCTAAAAACCCTATTTTTCGGGAATTAATTGATAATTCTCTGTTCAATAATTTTACCAAAGTTGGCATCTCTCCCAACAAGGGGTGGGATCAAATTCGCTTACTATTAGCAGTCGTGATAGTACTTATGTTATGATATTACTGTTTTTTTATAAAAAAATATTATAATATCAGCACTATTGCATCAAGAAAATAATAGTTATGAAAATTTAGGTGGGGGGTTTATATTTTTTCTTTTTGATCAACGTGGGTGTTCGGGTCAACTTATGTGTACCTCGATTAATATCACGGGTTCTGAAATTAACGGCCATGTAAGTCTCCAGTGACCATCATATTAGTAATTATAGGGTTCGAACTTGAGATTATAGAAAAAACAAATCCCTTGATTTCAAGCTATTATTATTGAGCCATGGTTAGGAGGGTTTAAATTTTACTTTAGAGCTAGGGGACATTTCCTAGAATTAGGGATTTTTCTTGGAGTTTCTATAACTTTGGGGCACATGGCCACCAGGCGCTCGAATTTATCCCTGGTTTAATTAATAATAAAATTATAAAGTCCAAAGGGATCTAGAATTCTTATATAAAAAAACCGAACAACTTTCACTTACGAAGAAAAGAAAATATTCCGAACTTCCAGTATAAAAACAAGGTTCAGGGACTCAGTAATAACGCCATCATCAGCAAATGCCATTCTTCATTTTCCTTATTTGACAAATACATCACTTACCAAATTAATTGATGGATTTCTCAACAATTATGACTAGCGTGGAGTCGAAAGATTCTGCTCTAAGAAAAAAAAAAAAAATTCATCCGGGGATGGATATGACTGGTGCGGCTTCTTTCACATCTTAGGAGTGAGCGAAATTCTTTCAAAAAAATATCCAATAATTTCAACTAACGGGGTACCAACCTACAATTGATTTTTTTGGGGACGTAAAGTTGCTTTATGGGAAGCAAAAAGGATCCCTTCTATGGAAATTGAACTCCACTTTTTCTCTGTAAATAAAGTGAGAATCCACAAAATAATTGGCGTTCTATGCCTGCGCCTGCGCCACCGCCACCGCCACCAGAGTTTCTTGGAGTGGTGGCATGGGAGAGAAAGCATCAGGTTAGAAAGGAAAGAGGCGTACCATTAGAAAAAAAGAAATTTCAATATATCTGATTATGTATATTGCTGTGACAGATGAGAAGGCAAAAAGAACCTCTGCCTCTTGCTTCTAATACGATAATTTGATGGCACTGATGATGAAGCAATTCTACTCAAAACAAGATTAAGTGACTGTTTAATAGTGCTGATTGAAACACCTCCCTCTTTACTGCACTTGTTGCAAAGTACTAGTATGCTTTTAACCCTTCCACCTACACTGGCAATATCGGCTCTAACAATGGTTAGTCTAAGGCCCTTGAGCACTCGAATGAGCTCTGAAAACAGTTCTGGCCGATCATCGCAACAAACAGAAGCCCTGATGAACGTGCTGTCCTTGTCTTTGTTGGTGCTAGAAGGGTTTGTAGCTTGAGAAACATCACAATCAACCGTTACTTCATCAACTTCAGTGGGGATTGTGAAAGTTCTGCTGATTTCCGTTGCTTTTTGCTTGAGATCCTTCACATGATCAATCGCGCTTCCTAGCAGAGCTGCCTTGTCCATCTGTGCAAGGAAATATTGATTCATCTCAAGTTCTGTTGTCAGTGAAAATCTAATACAGAATCAGCAAAATCTATACTAATTTTACCATATTTTGTCAAAGGAGCTAAATAATTTAGATGCATGATCTCTCTTATACCATTAATAAAGATTGATGGGATTGAAACCAAAAACCGTAACTAGTGAGGGTATGTGTTGGGCAATATGTAAAATTCGCTCCCTTATTTGACGCTACAAGAGGACATCCTTGAGTAATTGACAGAAATATCTAGCCATGCCGTTAAGGTTATGTTGATTAGCGCATGTTTATGTAAGGTTAAGACAGGGGTTTGTGTACCTTTTCTGATTTGGGAATGAGTTTCCTAAGAATTCCCAGCTGTGCATTGATCCTGTCCCGGCGCCGCTTCTCAGCTTGGCTATGACTCTTGGAATTAGAAGCAGCTTTATTCTCCGAAGCCTCCTGAATCGGTATAGACCACGAAGGGAATCCATTAACTTGAAAGTTGGCAGAAGCAGAGGCATGAGATGGGCATGGCACTAAAAAGGACTCATCATATACTGCAGCACTTGTTTGAACCCAGTTTGCCTCTGCAGGAGCAGCAGGCCAACAAGGAGAATAGTGATCTTCCATGTCCAAGCAAAAAAGCAAGCTTTCTTTGTAAAATCTAAGCTATGACTCTTCCTTCTTTTATCCTGCATTCATTGTACAGCTACTGTATCTGCACTAATAATGTGTGATCTGCGTATCGTGATGGTGATTGGCGTGATGTCTAGTTAACTTTAATGGTCAGATGAAAACCATGTTTGGCCATATTAGGCTGTCACCTCAACATGAATTTACTTGGATAACTTCATGCCAAACAAAGTAACTCCGTGTGGCTAAAACATCGTACTGAAAAGGAACAGTTGCGTGAAATCAAATTCAGATGAAGCATAAATAACTGCTTTGGTGGTGGGAAATCATAGATTGACCTTACTGTGGTAGTTGATCTACCTATCTACTATCTAGGGCATCGCTCTGTTTCTGTTTTGTGATTATCCGTGCATCATTCTGTCGCTACAGACTTGCGACGCTAAAATTCTCAGATTCTGCGCACTTGAGTAATAATTAGTTGTTTTATTTCCTGCTACTTATCCATGAGTTGTTTTCTATTTCCTTGTCCTTGTGTAAGTTTCTTAAAGAATGAAGTACCATTGAGCCCACAACCACTTGCTCTACTGATTGAAACTGGCATCATGTTTAAGTGTCCTGTCATGCATCGTATCCTTGATCTCATGTCTTTACATCTACAATTTTGTTCAAGTGCTGCAAATTGCAATGGAGGGATAGGGTTAAGCAACGAAACAAACTAAAGGATAGCTCGTGTCTTCGATTTCAAATATCTATCATTCACTTCTGTTTTGCTTTCAGCTCTCTTGCTATCTCAGCTGGATCGTCTAGAAAATCTAAGGACCTTTCATTTTGGTGGCTTGTTTTGTCCACCTTCAACAGTTCAGTGTTAAAGACTGTCCTTGTGTCCTGCACAAGCAAGCAAGAGCCCTACGATTACCATCACCAGTGGCCCCACACAAACACTGCAACTCACCATAAAGAGGGTTAAAGATTGACACGACCTTTGATCAACCACTCACGTTCAAAATTTTCTCTCTCAGGATTGTGTGGTGTCCATCATTCTGCGTTATTCTGTTTAAAGCTTACCCGTGCAGTGTTTTCCTCGTTCTCCTTTCCTCCCTAAAAGATTGCTTCAACAAACTCACCAAACTTAAGAAGAGCCACCAAAAACACGAACAAAATGTGCCCAAATCCAGGTGCGTATCAGGAAATGAATATAACCAGATACGTTTTTGCCAAGCACAATAATGTATCAAGTTGGAAGCCTATCTACTTGGATTTTGGTCAGAAATAACGGCAATTTATTAAAAGAACAGGAAAAGAGAGGGGGGGGGGGAGACATCACGGTTAAGGAAACAAATAACGACACAACTGAATGCTACGTTATAATATAGCACTCAAAAAAGATCAAAACTTGTGTGCCACTGGCAAAGAGACGCTCCTTCTACACTATAAAAACCTCACATATGGGATCAGCCCGCTTATGTACATATAACATACAGAATGACGGTATAATACGGGTTAAGCTTAAGCATCATTATCATCAAATAAATAATAAATAATAAAATAAAATTTGAAAACCATGTCATTCATGTAAGAGGAAGACAACCAAAAGGGCATCCTGATACATTTTCCTTTGATACATAAATGCCAGCCAAGCAATTCTTTGTACATTCATGCATGTATCTTGTCTAAATGACATGAAATTACAAACAAATATTTGAAACTTGTGCAAATACCTGAATCCAAATAGATTGTGATCTTTCTATGGATGTATCTGAAGAGGTAGCTCACCTAAATAGCGGAATCCCACCAAATTCCACCTTAATACTCATCAAAATGGATTGCACCAACTTTCCAGACAATGTAAGTCGTTGCAAACATTATTGTGCTGATCAAAACAAATGAAACGACAATGAAAAAGAGTTCTGAACCCCCTGGAAATTGAAAGGTCCATCCCTCCTTCGGCAACCCTCGCTTGCTGTCATCAAACAAGTTTTCAGGAGCTTCTGGAAGGCCAGATCTTTTCTTGCCCTTGTCACTTTCTCTCAGGGCATCCAATACTTTCCTGCCCATCTCTGATTTTGATGTCTTTGATTCTGTGTAACGGCTGATAACTCTCGCAGCCTTTAGTCTCTCTCTTGCTGTTAGAGGCGACCTTTTTGGCCTAGACTTCATATCCACCGAAATTGTTGAGCCATTGGAAGCTCCAGAGGTTTGAGGTCCTGACTCCTCACCAACATTGTTTCCTACTGGAGAATCCTCAATTGGGGAATTCACTGCTGACAGCTGATTGTCATAAATTGAGCTCTCAGCACCTCCATGACCCTTAACGCCGGTGTCTGTGACAAGACGATCATTATCCACAGCTGAAACAAATAACCCTCTTCTTCTTCCATTTATTTGTATCCTTGAAGCAAGCATACCCAAGGAGGCGGCCTTTGGTCTAGACACATGATGGAATTTGGTTTGCAGCTTCTAACGGAGAAAAACTTCGGTAAATAATCTCTAGAAATAACAGTCACCAAAAATGTCTAAACCGCATCAATTGAAATAATCCAGTGCATAGATATTAAGGCTGCTGAATGGCAAATATGCAAAAGAAATAAGAAAATAAAAACAAAAAATAAAAGAAAGTATAAATTTGTTTTATTAGAGTAAAAGTTAACTTGAACCATTAGAACCATGTCTTTTTTCCCCTTATAACTGATAAAAATAAAGTTCCTTGAACTATCAAAGATCAACATGAAACAGAATTAAAAGAAAAGCACCAAGCATCACTGATGCAGAAAAAAGTACTCGCAATTGCAAATCTTGCAGGATCAGGATAATTATATCCCAGTCTCATTTAACTAGAACGTAGGCTGGGGGGGGATGACAGAAAAAATGTGCACAAATGGAGCAACTACCTGTTACTTTTTTTTACGAATAGCTTCAATGAACTTTCACGAGCAAAATCACCTTATTTCAAGTGCTAGGAGAAACATTGCAGAAGATTAATTGAAGGAAAAGATTTCCAACAACATTAATTTCAGACAGGTCATGTTTCCATGCAGAAAGGGAAGAAAAAGAAGAAAAAAAGAGTTTTTCATTAAGCATTGACTATACACTTTTTTCCAACACACTATTATTCTCCATAAATTAAATGGTTACTGAAATACTAATAGGAAGTAGACCAAGAAGGGATGGAGAATTAGAGATGAATGTCACAAGAGACTTAATAGTGCGAACCAAAAAATTAACTTTGATATCATAAAATTGTGATCTTCATAGAATCTTTAGCCAGACAACTGGAACATCGTGTTTCATTTTGCAAGAGAATGATGAACATGGGTATTGAATTAACTGAATAAACCAATGAGTTACTACATCAATTCTAATTTGAGGCCAAGATTCCCGTTCAATCGTTATTAGGACAGCCCAATTAGCAATATCATTCTTCAACTATTAATAAATCAATAAATTAATTATTTTTAGAACTCTAATCTGAGTGTTAATTTTTTCAAGTACCTCAAAGAAACCTAGGCAATTAGCAAGAAGTACTGTCATAGCAAAATCATTGAGGAGAAAAGATAAAAGCAGCAGTACAGTTTTAGTACAAGAACTTAATGAAGAAAACCCGAAAGAGATAACAGTAAATAAGACGGCAAATCTTGAGGTAGCAGAAAGGAGATTACCGTTGAGTCGAAGCCAACAGCAGAATTTAGAGAAATTGACATCGTCTCCTCCTTTTTACGTCCCGACCTTGTATCATTCAGTAATAGACACAGAGAGTTTTGTGATTTCAGTGAGTCCAGCAGCTGTGCTTGTGCGAAGAAGAGTGGATGACCTTGTAACCAACCCAAGGAGATTAGCTGATTTGCTACCACCATTTTCTTTTACAAAGCGTGTAATCCACCGTCCAATTCCCGCTTATTAAAATCTGTAAACTCCACCCAGGAAGTGTGGCAAACTGCACCTCTATTATGCTGACACGACACTAATCATCATTGTTATAAGAATTGCCCGATTCGGAAGGTTAACCTGGCGGCTCATTGATTAATGCAGCCAGTGCAATGAAGAGAATTTTCATGATATATTTTTAGATGTTTTTAATGATTTTGATATTATAATATTAAAAATATAAGAAATATATTTTTAATTAAAAAATATTTTTTTATCATGATACTCACATAGGAAGAAACCTGTGATTTTTAAAAAAAATAAGTTGTTTTATGTTTTTATTTTCTTAAAAAAATGACCTCAATTTCTTGTGACCATATATCTCGGCTGAATTTTAATTTGCCCGAGTCTCGATTTCATCCCAATCACCCCCCACAACTTCAATGTAATTTAAATTTCCGGCCTCTGTTCATTTCCGTCCATTCTGCCAGTAATTAAAGAGGAATTGTGTTTGAATTTCAATCTCATTTCTGAGATTCATGAAAAACTCAATATTACCTCGGTAATGTAATTTCATTTAAAGCATTTTCATGGAAGCGGAAAGAAAAGTATCAACAGGTCATTTGAAACCCACCAATTGGTACGGCGCCTGCAACCATGTAACTATCTACACGGTGTTCATTTATCACGGCATGCATTCCGGTGATGGAACCTCCCAAAATTCTCGCCAAAGTCCAGTAAAGTGTGTTCTGATCGGAAGGGGGTTTTCTGGATGTAAAATATACTCCACGTAAAAGCTACTGTTTTGAAGAGAGCAGGGAAGAGCAATTTGCAAGAATGTGTCGAACATTTTTTGCTTGAGATCAGAATATTTTCCTGTACTTCTCCCTCTTTTTTTACCGAAACTGGCAATGATAGTATTGTTGTTTGAAACAAATACACCTAACAGTGTCACTTTCTCCAAACTGGAAAAGAAATCAACAGTTGTCATTACTCTACCACCCACCTCAGTCGTTTAGACTAAAACCAGTCAAAATTAATCTACCACCTGGAACTCAGAAATCAACAATACTTGCATGCATCATCTCTCTTCTTCTTCTTCTTCTTCTTCTTCTTCTTCTTCTTCTTCTGTATAAAAATAAAAAATGACACATTGCATTCACAATACCCACACGCATCCACAGGTAGTTTATCACGTGCGCGTGTACAGCCAAAGCTCAAGTTATTCAGAACAACAGTACTTAAAACTGCCACCACCTGATCTCTGGTACGACTTGAGAAAGCATTGAGCGAGAAAAACAAATTGTACCATCTGATGTTACAAAAATCACCAGCCAGCAGGAAGAGCCTCAAGCGGGTCTGTTTTAACTGAAGCTCACGCCAACGTTTTAACGGTTGGTTCAGAAATTTGCAATCATAGCGAAACAAATAGTAGGATTACTAACAATTGTCGGACGAGTCATGGAATGAAAAGTGTAGTCGGAATTGTAAGTAGTAATTGTTTGGTTTAAAGTGTTTTTTATTTTAAAAATAATATTTTATTATTATTTTTTAAAAAATAATTTTTAATATTAATACAAAAATAACTTCTAATAAAAAACCAAAATTTTTAAAAAATACGACAGGCCGACGTCCATAATAACATCGTTAATCTGGAATTCAAGATTCAAACGGATAAACCCTTACAAACATGCAATGTAAAGAAAATACGTGGTAGCAAAAAAAAAAACAAGCACCTAAATTTAAAGGAAAACAGTTGACGTACAAGAAGAAAGATGGAATTAAACTAAAAACCATTACAGATTAAGGAGGTGGTTTTATGATTTGTATGAAACAATTCGTACTATACTCGGGCTAGCTTCTAGACCGCAAGGGAAAAAATAATATAGATACAGGAAATCCTCAGCTTGCTTCTCTACCAGCAGCCAAAAAATGACTCCAACCAAAAGAATATTACAAAACTTATCCACACACCTAAGACCAAGGAAAATTGGCAACTTCATGATTTCAAGTACACCTCCATCCCATCAAAACAAACGCTAAAAGAAAGAATGAAGGCACCAAAGTCCAGAAAAAACCATCATATCAAATGCCCCAACAACTAGGATACTTCTTTTCTTGAAGCAACTGGGAATTTGCAGCTAATTCTACAAAAAAAATGGTGGTTTGCGTATCAATAGCTGCCCATTGGTGGCATGCCAAAAGGTGGCATTGGAGGCATCCCCATTCCACCCATGGGTGGTGGTGGAGCAAAACCTCCTCCCATTGTTGGTCCACCCATACCAGGCATTGGCGGCGCAGGCAAAGCAAGAGGAAGTAACTGAGCATACATGTTCTGCAACAAATCACATGAATCGATCAATGTAATATTTAACAATAAAAAACCATGAGAAAACCCATCTAAGTAGGACATAAAACTCAACGTTTAAGGAAGACCAACTCTTCCAGATAAACCCAATTCAAAGATGTTTTTTGTAACACTAAATGTGCCACCTCTGAGACCATATCCCTTTGACAGCAATAGGATGCAAAATAATTACCTGCTGAGCAATGACATCCTTCTCTTCCTGCTCTTTGGTCTTGACTTCATTCTGTGCATTAATTTTGTCCTTCACAAGTTCATCAACTTTGCCCGTGTATTCACGAACAAACTGCAAGAAAAGAAATAAAGACAAGTGAATCATCATGCATAAACTTCAAACTTCCAGGTATGATGGCCAAGTAGCTGAAAAAGGTTGGCTTGCTCATAGGATGCAAACAAACACATGCTAGAGATTAGAGACCCAGCAGCTAAAGAAATCACCTGCAAAAGGTATGGGAAGGCAAAGTCGATCATATTATTCATCCAGGCAAGCTCAAGGGCAATGTCTGGCCGAATTAAATCATAACAAACAAAGAGGCATGATGCAAAGCATTCCTTCTTGCCCTGCACAATCACAAATAAAAGCAGTCAATGACTCAGAAAAAAATATTTAAGAGTGCCCAAATGACATGGCAAATATAGGGGTGTAAGAACAGGAGACAACATAAAAATAATCGATTTTTGAAATCCTAAGAAGTCTTGTCCTTCCCATAAATCAGAACCCTCAAACTTGACAAGAGGTGGAATCATTTCGAGTGGAGTGTCGCACCAAGAAAAGGTAACATAACACCCCTCAGTGCAACCAAGCAAACTCGCCCTAATTTTTGTGGAAGGAAAAAATGGAGGACTTCCTAAAAATGGTCAGTCAGCCACATCTACAAAAGATGCCATATCATTTATGCATTGCGAAAAAGGTATATTCTAACACAGCAGTTGATACCTTTTCGATGAAATAAACCAGCAACTCCTCTGCAAGTTCACGATCACCAGACTGTGATGCTGTCTCCATGGCATCTTTGTATAGGTTATCTTTCTTTGACAATGCAATGGATTGCTTCCATCTTCCAGCCTTCTTGTAAATGTATGCAGCCACACGTCTCATTTCAAGAAGCTCATGTTTCTCAACCTGGGCAAATTAGTACCAAAATGGATTACAAAGACAGTTTAAACCAATGATGAAAAACAATAATATCAATGCACCTCACCTTCTGTGCAAGGCCTATCTGATCAAAGTTATCGTGCAAATCAATGGATTCACGCAATCTTTCATAGTCTTCCTCCTCCATGTAAATTTGATTCAAAGCCTCATTCACAGCAGACACGTTGTTGCTCTGAACTGCAATCATATATGGCTTCACAAGAAGCAAATGACCTGCCTAAAAACCATAAAAAAAAATCACTTATTAATAGTGTTAGAGCCATCAGAAGAGATTCATGATTTGCTGCTTCTTAAAATAACATGTCATAGCACAGGTAAAAACCTTTCGCATTATGTCAACAACACGAGTATGGTCCACACGGAGTGCCAGCACATTGAGAAGATCATTGATAAGATCAGGATGTTCTTGCAAGTAGAAATGCACAGCCTTATAATATAACTCCACGTTAGCAACTTTGACAGCAACATCTTTGAATTGCATGTGATCCCAGGCCTCAGGAGAATGGTTCATAATGGTAGTTGCAGCATTATCAAATTCATCATATTGAATGTACAGATAGGTAAGTTCCTTCCAATGTTGCTGTTCATCACATGCTCGTATAAGCTTGGGAATATTGAGACGAGTTGAGAATAATTTAATGTGCTCCATAAGCTTCTCAGGACGATATCTAGCATACAGCACTCCCAACTCTGTGAAAATGCCCATATGTGCACGTTCTAAACCTAAACCACTCTCCATGAGAGAGATCAATTCATTGAAGTATCCTCTGTTCTGGTAATATTCACTGACCTCCTCCAAATCATCCACCTACAAATTCCAAACCCACAACGAAATTGAGAAATGAATTGAACAAATAGGACAAATCAACTTGTTAATTTGAGATAAACAAGACGGGCACATATCAGTACCCATGCAAAATTTGAAAGAAAGATAATGCTAAATTCATTATAAAAGAAAAGTACTAGACATCATGCATTTTCATGCCAAAGAGAACTTATTATTAAAATGTATAAATGTAAGGACAACTAGGATCTTGATGTGGGTTTAAAATTTAATTTGAAAAGTTTATCAGGAACAAAGAAATTATCTCAAAGTTTGACTTTAATAGATCCACACAACTACAAATAGACTCAGTTATCATTTCATTCGCAACAGAATGCTGAAAAAAAAAATACCTGTATAATGATGTTAAGACCACATATCTGAGCCAAACGGAACTCCTCGGCATCAACACAAGCAAAGCAAACTTCCTTCCATGTCTTCGCACTGTTGGCTTTCCGAGCTGCATCAACAGCACTTTGGAACTGTTTCAACTTCACTAATGTGATTGCCAATTTGGCCCAGTTTGCTATAAATTGGAATATTATTCTTGCAGCCTCATATAGAGTTTCGTTATATAAGCGATCACCAACATTTTGGAGATTAGCCACATTAGGCATGAGAATGAACTCCTCAATGTCAGTCAACTTATCAGTCTTCGCATATGCAAAAATAAGCTCACTGTCCACCTTCGGCTCTTTTGCCTTCTTCCTAACCATGAGAAGGTACTTCACCAAGTCATGATATACATTTGCATCCTCAGCAGCACGAATGACTTCCAGGAATTGAGTAGCATCATCTGCACGGATAAATGACTCAATTGCATCACTCAAGAGCCCCTCTCTGAGTTGGGCCTTCGCCACCTGGCTCCAAACAGCATCTTCTTCAACACGGAATGCAAACTCCACAGCACGGTCAATGCTTTGGATGTTATCCAATAAGACATCAACAGCCTGAACATTCAAGTTGAACTTCTTGAAAATTGCAAATGCTTCCTCATATAACTGAGCTTCAACTGCCACTTCCCCAACAGCAGGTCCATCAAAGTTATCTAATCTATTAATATAATCCATGACCCTTGAAGGATCTGCCTTAATTGCTGTCAAGATAAGTAAGTTTTGAAGATTGAAATTTCCACTGAAAGCAGAGTTTTGGAGAACAATCTTTTCAAGAAGCTCAATCAATTCATGGGGCAGATCAGCTGTCATGAAAGCTTTAACAGCAGCAGAAACTTGTTCTGGGCTCTTGCTTTCTGGCAAAGCAGTAGATACAACTTGATCAATAAGCTGTCTTCGGTATTCATTTTCAGGATTAAGAACCTTCTCCCAAAGATCACCGTCCATCCTTTCAACCACATATCTGAAACCATAGTACAAGTATATGAGCATGAGCCACTGAGAATGAGATGTTCCCATTAAAAAAACACACCAAAAAAGAAACAAAGTTGAGCTCAACCAACCTTGCTTGCAACTTGAACAAAGAGTTCTTATTTGTGACATTGATGAGTTCATCATCGCATTGTCCTCTCCGGTAAGCCACAACAGCCAGGGTGGGATCACGTTTCTCACAATACTTGCCCACAACCCGTGAATCATAGTAAGGGTTGGTGGTAAGGAAGTGTTCTGGGTTGTTATTGCTATCAATAATGATTTTACCGAGAGCATTATGAACATGTACATCTTGGCTTCCCTCACTCACAAGATGTTCCAAGAACTGAGTAAGCAAACGAAGTCGATTTCTGAAACCACAAGCAAAGAATTAGAACAATAAATAAAAAGGAACAATGACCAAGTGTCAGGGGTAGACAGGGAGCTACCTCTTCTCACATTCCTCCACAAGGGGCTCAACTGGAAGCAAAGAACGGACAGAAAGAATAAGACCCTTGACAAAGTCTTCAGGGCATTCATCATCTAACAGCTGCCCCACAACTAAAGGTGCATTCCCTGGGTTCACCTGTCAAGAGAAAACATGCAAATTTCCGAACACCTAAAATTGAGCAAATTCATAAGACAGAATGATTTTGAACAGTCAACATGGCAGGCAGAATACACATACCTTTTGAACATAACCTTCTATATAGCGAAGCATGTTGTTTGAGTAGAGGTAGTGAGTGAGATCAGCAACAAAGCCAAACCGGTCACAAACATTAATCAAAGGCCTTGCATCTGGAAGCTTGGCTTCCATTAGAAAGTTCTTTGTCTTTTCAGGATCATAAAAATTCGATTCCCTAGTAACACGCTCAACCTCCTTTATTTGTCCTGTTCTAGCAGCAGCCTCGATGTACTTAAAATGTATATCAGGATTCTCACTGCCCCATAATTCACAGGAAAAACGGAAATCAAAAATGTAAACAACCAAGTAAACATGGAGGGGGGGGGATTCTGAATCACTAGACATAACACCTGGAACTCAGATATGACCCCAAGAAAAAGTACAGCCCTTCATATGACTTGAATTGCTCAAAAAGTTTAACGCATGCATCAACACCCAACTGCTCACAATATTCCTTGGCAGCCTGCACAGATGCAAATAGTTGGCATCATAATATGTGAAAGCTCTTGACATGCAACTCGAAAGAAACATAATGTACCTGAACAATTATCTGAAGGTTGCCTCTTAGATTGACCAGTAGAAGATCCTTCATGCATTCCAAAGCCCATTCTCGTGAAAGAGTTCCAAAAAACTCAACAAGAGCCTGCAAAGAACAGCACATTTTCATAAGAAGCTTGCCATTTCCAATCCTGGAATAACATGTAAGAACTTGACAGAACACACCTGTGGCTCTATTGCATGTGTATTCACAATCACACGTTTAATATCAGGCAACTCCGTATAATGCTGCAGAGGAGGTAAATTTTTCACTCAAGGGAACAGCAATAGTTATGCATGGAATATGGAAAAAAGAGAAGCCAATTACTTGCAGGGCTTGGATGTAGAGACCAGCTTTTTCACAGAGTTGTGCAATTCGAGGACGATCGTAGTGGCTAAACATTCCATTGGCTAGAATAGCATCAGCTACATTAGGAAATGTTACCAGATTTATCTCCAGAACCTGATCAAAAAACAAAAAAGGTTTCAAAGCCAAACATGGGTGAACATATAGAAATATAAATCAAATTGATCTTGTAAAACTAAATCAATCAATAACCTTTGTTTGGAGGTAACCGTGTTCTGGTAAATTTGGCTTCAAAACATCCAACAGAAAGGCTGTTGCCTCGCGGATCAAGTTCCTCTAAGAAAAGCAAGGACAAATCCATTAGAGTTACAAGAAATCTAATGAATTTATTCGCACAGAATGCCAGTACGATAAACTTTGAGACAATCAAAAAGGACTTTCAATGATCTTCATTTTCTAAAAATCAGAATATCAACCAAAGTGACATCAAGAACAAACCTGAAGAAACAGATCAGTAATTGTGTTGTAGTCAACTGGACAGCCACCTTCCATTTGGGACATCATCAAAGCAAAGTTAACTGCTCCCTACAGTCCACAATCAAGATGAACCTTTAGTTTATTTAAAACAATCCCGTAAAAAAATTATAATGCGATGAATAAATTGAAGGGCCAGCACATACAGAAAAAATTTATGTCTGGAACCAAACAAATACAAATCAAACTCACTGGGACACGATACCTGTGGATCTGAACGGAGCATTGCTTGCAGAAGGAATAAATAGTCAGGAGAATACCCAACCTAAAGCAACAAATAAGAACACAAAAGGCATCAGACCCCGTAACTGATCAAAACCAGTACAATAAGAACAGAAAGAAAGGAGGCGTTCTGAAAAGGAAGTTATAACAGAAACAATAGGAAACTTCTTATCAATATAACATATAATTATGCTATGCAAGGGGAAAAAAGATGTCCTTTACCTGCTTTGAGTAAATCAAGATTTTGTCAAACTCCCTTCTCTCAGCAAAAGCAGCAACAACTTTAGGAGTTGCCCTGGCTTTAATATATATTTTCAGCGCAAGATCATTATCCACAGTCTACAAAGGCAACATGATCAATAACAAGAGATCATCAAAAACAAGTGAGAACTTTCTGAATAAAAACTGAGGCATCCTATCAGAAGTTCAACAATTAAGGATCCAAAAATCCATTGCAAACCAAACCTTCACAAGGTCTCCCAGTTCCTCGGTGCACTCCAATTTGTCCTCTGCCAGCCAGTTCTCCAAAAGGTTCTTTTTGTTCTGATTGACCACAAGGCGGGACAATTCCAACGACTCAAATGCATTGAGCTTTCCTCTTGTTAAAAGGGTCCCAAAATATTGCAATAAGGGAGGAGTTTGCCCAGGTTGCACAGGTACACTCTGCACATTTAGAATGGATGGAAACAGCTTGCTATGGTTAATTTCATCTAAGTCTTTGAATGGAGAGTAAAATTCATGAAGAAAAAACATTAGCATTAAATTAAAACAAGGGGAAAACCTGAAACTTGGCAACTGTGTCAGGAGTTCGGAGAATTCCTTGTGGAGACTCAGCGGCAAGCTCAGCGGCTTCTTTATACTTTGTTTGAGCAAACAGTTCTTGGAAACGCTGGACAACCTAAGATCCTCAAGATAACAAGCAACAGAGTTCTCGTCAAATGAAAAGCACAAAGTAAATTTAGGCAAAAACAAAAAAGCATGAAGAGAAACTTATGACTTGCCAGATTCTCAGCACCAGGAAGGTTTCCTCTTTTGGCAAGATTGACAGCAAGCTCCAGATTGTTCAACTATAACAAAGACAATCAAGTTAACCCCAAACCAAAGAACATTTTGTTGAGTATTACAAAGAATGAAAAAGAAGCATATGAGCAAACCTGGCCACTAACAAATGGCACAATCATAGCCTCGTTTACAGTAGCAAGTAACACCTGGCCTCGCCTATTAATGGCATAAAACCCCCCCACCACTGAAGCCTCGGCTGTCAAAAATATTGGATCTGGACTAATTCTGTTTCTGTACACAGCAGTAGCTGTCTCCAAATCGTAAACAAATAGTAGCCCAAGCTTTGTGATCACATAAATCAAACTGTATTTGTGGGATATCTGACATTTAACAGATTATGACATATCAAGGAACTGCTAATCAATAAAAGGAATTTTGAAAAAAGAGGTATAGCAGATACCTGCATTGCCACAGGAAAGTCATCGACAAAATCAGGAGGAAAGAACAGATCTGCCTGTTTCTTTGTAAATGATGGCTTCCCTGTAACAGGTTTGCAAATGTTAAAACCAGGAATCAATGATTCAAAACTCAGAGATGCAAGGTAAGGTAATAGAGGGGAGTCATTTCAAGATAACTGATCATGAACACAAAGACAAGTCATGCAGATTCTAAACATGTTGCTCAAAAACTACACAAAGAGGAACAAAAGAAAGATAGATAAAAGAAAATAGAGAAACAACAGACATGGCAGTAGTGAACCAGAGAAGAAAACCAACCTGGCTGGGCACCAAGCTCAATAACATGCAACTTCGATGTAACCTGTCCAGCATTGAAAGATTTTGTGGCAAAAGAAATGAGAGTGGAAGGGTTCTCATTTCCTGGAACCTGCTCAATACCATACATTGAAGAAAGGACTGTTATGAAAGGCAATAAATGCAGCACAAAAAAAAAATTGAGGATTATATTCAGAGACACCCATACCTTAAATTGCGCAAATGATGCAGCATGTGCTTCAAGAGCTTGGCTACGTTGTTGATCCACAGAGAAAAGTTGCATGTTCCCTTTAACCAATTGTTGCCTCTGTGAAGTTTTTTGAAATCGAAACCATTAGCACCATCAGGTTGATAAAAACATTCATAAAGAAATAAACCTCATGCGCTAAAACTATATAAAGGCTGTCCCTAACAGACTAGGAGTTAAGACTGTTGAAAAAGATAAACAAGCAACATAACCACTGTGAGGCAAAATGGCAGAGGGAATTAAGCACTTGAAATGATGAAACAAGACATCTAAAAAACAGTCAGAAAGAGTTCTTCCCTAATTCACACCAGCTCAGTGTAGCAGCCTGGATACCAAGACCACAAACACCCCAGCCAGAGGACTGGTCACTATGTTGGCTAGCCCAACCCCACCTAGTTCGATATTAAACGAGCTCCACATCAGAAGCCCCTGCTGTCCTGAAGATCCAAAATAGAAGTACTACAGCCACCTTTGTTTAACATAAAAAAAAGTTCTTCCTAATCATGGAAGCTCTAAACTTCTCCCTAAGAAAATGGAAAGAGATATCTTCTTTAAGAAAAGGAGATCATGATTTAACAGGTCAAAAAAAATCAAATTAAAATAGACAGCCTCATACCTCAGGTGAACCAGGAGCAATTCCAATCAAAACCAACCATTTCTCAGAAGGGTCACATTTATAGTTTATAATCTGATTGCTTTGCAAATTAGCTGTTCTTTCAAACATCTTCACTGGTTCAGAATCACCTAAATAGAACAAAGCAATTGCATTCATGTAAGAGAAAAAATTGAAAATAATATTGGCCAGAATAACAACATGAATTAGAAAGCATGCAAGGAAGTAAGACTAAAGAAGCCATCGAAGAAGAAGTGCAAGATATGCCACAAGGTTAGCGCTGCAAAAGGATCCTGACCTTCAATTGACCAATGATAAACAGAGGTCTGTGTGACCAGGCCCAGCATCTTTGGGGTTATCCACTTCCAAAAGACAATCTAGGCATAAAGCAAAGAGACAGTTCAAATAACCAAAATCACTACAGCACCAGTGGGAAACAATACCAACCATCAAATAGCAAGTCACGGAATGTTCTGAGGAAGATTAGAAAAGCTAATACCTGCTCAGGCATCTGGTATGACTTCATTTTTGCTTTCATCTCAATGTTAAATATTTGCAAGTGATCCTGAGTAGTTCCTGGAAGTTGGGCTTTAAAAGAATCCCACAATTCATCAGCAAAAGGAACAAATCTAGATAAAAGCCCATGCAACCATGTTCAAATTGTAGCACAAGGGCGGGGAGGGGAGGGATACAAACAATTAAAAGATAAAAATATGATTTAAAAGCAATCAAAACTTCTCCATGTTGCTTAATAAACAATTCCTAGACAGACAGGAACCAAAGAAATCTGCATATGACATCCAGGTCTGATTGATCAAATCAGATTAAAATTCACCATCAACGCATTATCATTGTAGCTAGGATGGCAATCAAAACAATGAATGAACTCCACGTCATAGTACCCTGTTTACATTAAAATACCATATGCTTGGTTGCAGAATAAAGTTGGATAAAAAATTGAACTGTTAAAAGATACATACATATCCTGTTTGCTTTTAATCTTCGACGGGATGATGTTTGGTGAGTCAAGCATCAATTTCATTAGTTCCTAATGTGACAATGATTTTTAGCCAGTCACAGAGTTTAGTACCGGAAAAGATGAAGAAAACAATTTTACAATTGATATAGAAGATTTCGTATAATCAAGAACTATGTAAATGCAACACAGTTTCAACCTGATGTTAATTGATGACAAACACAGTTTCTGGCATGATTAAAGAAAAATCAACGTGAAAAGAAATGGTAAGCAGTATAAGAGTGAAGACACATAGTAAGTAATGCGCACTCCACCAGTTGTTGCCTAGTTTTCGGAGGGGAAAAAAGTGATAAATGAGTTGGCGGTCAGTCTGGCACATCTAGAGAATGGAGAACAAAATTTAAAAGACAGTATAGACCAATTGGTTGAGTTCTTTAGAGTAGATAACATGCATTTCCAAGGAATAAAAATAAACTTTGGAAAGGAGAAGGACTTGGGCCATATGCTCTCAAGCACTGCTATAAAGCGATTATCCACAAACTACCAGGACAGGAAAAACATGCATTTAAATAAAATACAAAATGTAATGTATACCAATATTCAATCACAGTAACAGATATGTGCATGATTCATTATCGACAAATAGAAGAGCCAGATGATTCACTACCTTTCAAAGCAAGGATTCTAGAATTTGGATTCATGAGTGCAGAATCTGCAGTGATAGGCCGTCTCAGCGGTTGCATTGGCATGTGCATGTCAATAATTACAACACTATTTTGCGGAGCTGTTTCACGTACACATATATACTTGTCCGATTCCATCGTTACATTCGTAAACGTAATAAATTGAGGGCTAATACCGATAGACGGTAACTGCAAAAACAACAGATCACACAAAATTCACCAGCTCAGTTCCTCCATATCACACAAAATTCAAATAATTACAGCAACTAAGCACTAACAAGCTCCATAATAATATAATCAATAGATCTAAACATGGAAATAAAGTATCAGATCATTAGAAACACCGGCTTACTTTTTAAATGTCAAGTCAAGCTAAATTACAAATCAGCACATTCTAGATCCAAAATGCAGCAACAGATGATTGATCACTCTGTTACTTTAATCACAAGCATGCATACTTCAGTTTGATGCACAATTACTTATCTAAACTGAGCTTAAATTCAGAAAGAAATGAAAAATGAGCGGATAGACAGAAGCAGGTGAAAGAGTAGTTACAGTTAAGACTTCTTTCATGGTGATCGGGGCGTTAGCTGCCGCCATGGTTGCTGATTAGATCGACGGCTCAAAATCAGCTAATCAGGTCTGTGATTGAACTTGAACCGTCGACTTGAGAGTCAGCAAAGTTGGGGATTCAAATCGCTGCAAGGTCTAGAGCAGCGATTAAACCCTGGAATATTCTTTCAGAATCAAAAGAACAGAAAGAGAGATCTAGAGGAGAGGAAGGGAGGTGTGTCACTGCGAGCTAGATGGACTAGTAAGAATGAAAAGAAATGGAATGTGAATACTTAGACAAGAAGCAGTAGATCTCTCTTGCTCAAGAAACGAGAAAAGGACAGATTAAAAAAAAAATCCTGCTTAACGACGACAAGACGTGTTATGATGTGCGTTTTGGTTACTAAAAAAGTTAAAATTCTTTCTGGGATTTTTTTTATTGGCATCAGATTCGGACCTCACCCGTGAGTCCATGACCCGACCCCTCTTGTTTTCGCTTTTGGCTTGCAGGCGCATGTGGGCATGATTATAGGTGAATATTAATTAATATAGATTATGTCCTAAGATTTTTCTATTCTTAAATCTTAATGGCGATTGAGTTCATGATCGGGAAAAGGAAAGGACGATTGGGTTCCTTTTAACTGGCATGGATTCTCAGGGAGAAAAAAACAGAAGATGAAGATCTGCCCAGAATTCGTATAGTGGATTATCTGGTACTCTCAGAGTATGCTATGTCTTTCGTGTATACTGTATTTGCAGGTACGTTTTTATTTGATTCTAGATTGATAAATTGGAGGTTTGAATGGTTGGATAGACTCTCTTTTTTTTTTTCATGATGGGTTTTTCGCTTGAATTGTTTTAAACTTTTAAGCTGTTGAAGAAATGTTAAGGTCTTCTCCAGCAATATACGGTGTGCCATATAATTGAGAATAAATGTTTAGCTACGTCGTGTATACTATGTACTTGTCCCACATCGTATGTTTATTAGAGACGAGTATCGATTATTTCCTGGTATCTTTTCATGCCCACGATAACAGACTTTAAGATAATGCCGCTCGCCGCTCGCCGCTCGCCGCTCGCCGCTCGTGTCAGGTGTGGTAAAATGTGGCGGTGCCAGGAAGAATTAAAACGGAGACTTCGCTTCACTTCCGGTGACCACCTTTGGACTTGGCATAAAGCCGTACCAAGTTGATCGCATGAGCGCATCATGCGTGGATGACGTGCCGGAACTCATTTTTCCCCTTCTGCCATCCTCTTTTTCCTTCGATTCATGTTAGAACCCACCCCCGTGCAAAGCGCTTTACTTCCATGGTTAAAGAAAGTTTTGCAAAAATGTGAGAAGCAAGTTTCTGCAAACAAAGGAAATTTTGAACTACTAGAACCATTGGGGGTTAGAATTGTTATTTTGAAAAATTAAAGGAAAAATTGTGCTCCTAATACTTGTGATTCCAACCTTGTCTGCTATAATCATTGGTATTTAAGTAATGTTTTACTTTGTATTTTGAAAGGTTTTTGAAAAAAATTAAAAAAATTTTATTTTTTTATTTTAAAATATTATTTTAATATATTTTAAAATAAAAAACACTTTAAAAAATAATTATATCACACTTTTAAATATAATTAACATTACACAAAAAAAGGTAAAAAATTTTCTTTATTTTAATAGTGGTGATTTGGATTCTGTGTCCATCTTAATTGAAATTTATACTTAAAAAAAATATCTAAAACTTGAGAAATATCTTTTTAGTATTATTGTAGTTGGTGTTTTTTATTTAAAAATATATTAAAATAATTTTTATTTTTAACATTAATACATTAAATTTATTAAAAAAAAATTTAAAATATTAAATTAATATTTTTCAAGAAAAATATACTCTTGAAAAATTATATAAAAACAGAAGCTACGCACTCGGGTTCTTAACTGTTAGGGGACGCATCTCTCGTGGCGACGTTTCTGCGTTTTGTGTGGAATCCATACTTGGACCGTGGGCTTGACTCTGTTCTCACATTGAAGGCGTGTTTATCAACTGTGTATTTTCCGATGGACTTCGCCGATGCCTAATCGTGCGCTTAACAGGTGCAATGCTAATTTCTCTTTTTTTCCATGGCCCCTGCAAAGATGCCACGGAAACTACGCGGAGGATAGGGCGGAGTTCTTCTGATTTCACAGCATCACACTAGCTAGACGCAAAAGATTGAAAATAAAATAACTTCTTTCACTTCACTTCAAAGCTTGCCCGTGATGCCCTTTTCTTCACTTCAAATCTTGGCGTCAGTTCAGCGAGAGCAGCTATGGCTCGTTATTGTTAACTCAGCCCACTCAGGGGTATGAAGGAAATGTGGCCGGGGAATGAGAATGAGTGGTGGTACGGTCCTATCCTGCCCACCAGCGTCCAAAGGACGTCCTGAGATAGAAAAGGCATCTTAATTTTACCTTCTACATTGGAACCATTGATGCTTGACAACAACCTTAGGAGCGTTAATTAGGTGCACGGAATGTCATCAAGCCAGGCACATGTGTCCTCAATAAGTTTATTTACAATAATTCATCAAAAGAACAAAAACATTTCCTGTACAGTTACAAAATCAAAACTCAAACTGCTCTTGAGCATACTGGAATGGTTACCAAACCATCCTTGCCTTAATTTACTCTTATTTAAATTTAAGGTTACCTAACTTTTTTAATTTGAATTTGAATTTGTTTTTCTCTTCTGTTTAAGTATAGTTTTAGGCTGTATAAAAAGCAATTGAAAAACTTCTAGGGACTTTTTAATAAGTTATAAAAGAACTGGACAACTTCAAATATATTTCGATGGAGACCGAGTGACCTTGAATATACTCAAAACTATTATTTATTTTTTCTTTTTAATTAATTTTGTTTAATTCAATAAAATTACTGTTGATATCAACATGAACTAATTGATATCAGAATTCGACAAGTTAGGATGTTGAAACCGAATGTTGCAACTAAAAAAATAGCTCAACAATTACAAAACATGTCAATCCAGACAGATCATCTTATTCAAATTAAAAGGAAGAGGCCAACTTATGGTGATAACACCAACAATCAGCAAACTGAAGCTCGACAAGAAAATGGCGGCAATGAAGTTACCCGTTATCTGCCTCGTCCAACAACTGAAAGCATTCCCAGCAATAAGCAGGTTGATTCTTGGTTTTTGTTCACTGATGTAGGTGAAGATTTACATGTGGATGAGCCTATGTTAGCTCAACCAATTTCCCTGAAGAGTACAATAAATGGTCTTAACAACATGGAAATTGGAGATGGTGATGGCATTACAATCCCGCAGCCATTGATTTCCTCGCCACATGACTCGCCTAATGGAAATGCTGGAAAAACAATTTTTGCACGTTCTGCTAGTGGGTTTGGACTGTGCTTGTCTCCTGGATCCCCTGCAGCTGATGACAGTCCGGAAGGAATTTCATCAACTTCACAACCTGGTATATCGAAACAATTACTAAGGGGATAATTGAGACTCCTAAAAATGCAGTGAAGGCATTAATTACATGTCAAAGCTCGGCATGCTGTCTCTCAAAACAAACGAAGATATCAAAAAGGAGGTTTTGATTTGGATATAAATATATCAACAACTTCAAAACATGTTTTCTAAAGTAACCTACCCTAACATTGAGGGCAAGGTTGTTTTTTTACGAGGGTGAAATTGTAACAGTACTAACCTTATTTAAATTTAAGATTATTTAATTTGAATTTAAATTTATTTTTCTTTTATATTCAAGTAGAAAACTCGCGGGAGCTTTTTATGGAGTCGTTAAAGGATTGAGCAACCTCGAATATGCTCTTAGGATTGCCCGAACAACCTCAGCTCAAAAACTATTTTTTTTATTTTTTCAATTAGATATTTGTAATTAATTTCTTTTAATTTAATAAAAATACTATTATTATCGATCTGAATTACCAAGTTCATTACAGGTTATTTGTCGTTGTAGCATGATACATGAGTACTTCAACTGAGATGTTCATTTTTCGGGCGATGAAAAGGAAAGGCTAAACTTTTTACAAACCTGCTGCTCTGTGACTTAGAAACTGGTATTCACTTGATATTCAAGCCAGGCAAACAAGGCTCACAATTGGTTTCAGATTGCGGGGCAGGAGTTGTTGCAAAACTTGAATGCCAGCATCCTGCTTCTGATACACATACGAAGATCATCTACGATTCTGTTAGTGTACCATGATGACAGTATGATAGTGCTCGAACTAGGAGAAAAGAAAATTGTAAATTGCAGTAGCCTATCAAATTTTAATGGTCTATGAACCGAAATCATTGTGATAGCAAGCCCCCTCGATCTATGTGCTTAGTTTTAAGCTAAAAACAACACTTCAGTGACAAATTTGTAGTGTAGATTAAAATCCAAAGGACTAAACCAGCTCAAAGTTAGAATCGATATCCAATTGATAACCTGGTGCCCCGTTGCAGTCATAATCCCTCGGCAATGAAGTAGATAATTGCCCGAACAACGGTAAGAGAAAGGAGGATAGATGATGTCTCAAAAATCTAAGTATTTTAGCTCCAAAGTTAGATGATTAATTTATCATAGCAATTTTATCTATTTTTTCTAGTCAAGATAATTAATAACTTATATTTGATATTTAGTAAATTAAGATGGTTTATGACTAATACCTATAAGAGATAATTTATGCTCAAAAAAATAGTCATTTTCATGAACATGTCAAATAAAAGATGATTATTTTATTAAACGTGTCAAGGAAAGAAGATCATTTCCTTGAACATGTCAATGAATGATAGTCATTCCCTTTGATATATTTGGGACTTAACACATTGTCAAACTTAATCACGTTTGGGTTTGCCTAGCGCTAGATCTAGTGTTCTTGGAACATGGTGCACTGTCAAGTCCAATTTCGACTGGGCATGACCAGTGACAGGCCTAGCATCCCGAGGCTTAACACTTTGTCAAGTTCAATATGTCAGGTCTGGTTAGGGTTATGCCCAGCACGTTTTTATTAGAGCATGTTTATTTTTCTAAAATTTATGTTCATAAATTTTTTCTTTTCCTATATTGTTTTGGTAAAAATATAAGTTAATCATGGATCAACTTTGGAACTATTATTATATGACGATGAAAGATTTCATAACTTCACTCGAAGAAATAATTAATGAAGCAAGAAGCTCGGTTTGTGCCTAAGGGCCGAACCAAGCGGTGCTAATTATAAGTAGTCCCTGCTGACATTCCACATTCAAGCATAGAATTATTGAAGAGTAGCAAAAGTCTTTCCATGGTTTGCTAGTTTAATCGTACAAAATCAATCAAGTGATCGATATCAAACTAGTTACCTTTGATTACATGGATGATAGATC
>Ga0325405_1001036_pt1 | contig 27950 bp, 14 predicted proteins | sample PopdelMetagenome_21_FD_205663 | JGI IMG/M metagenome (GOLD analysis project Ga0325405, IMG submission 205663) | Populus deltoides microbial communities from Bellville, Georgia, United States - Xylem-Control-R2 | ecosystem: Host-associated > Plants > Phyllosphere > Stem > Wood/Secondary xylem...
TTCGATATGCTATAAATTTGGGTTCCCAAACATTAGTGTCCTAAAAGATTTTCTAGGAGCTTATACATGTTTTAAAAATATTTTTGAAAAATTTAAATTTATTTTATTCTAAATTAATATTTTTTAGTATTTTTTAAAATTAAATATTATATGTACATTTTAAAAAATTAAAAAATATTATTTTAATACATTTTCAAGTAAAAAAAATTTTAAAAAACAAATACTATTAAATTACCAAACATCTCAAGAACTCGATTGTAAGAAACAACAAGAGATCTCGTCCTCATGAGAACTAAGAAGATATTTGAAAGTACCATTATAATTGCTTTTCAATTTATTAGAGTTTAGAAATGTATTAAAATAATATTTTTATTTTTAATTTCAGTATCAAAATATTTTGAAAACACCAAAAAATTATTAATTTAAAATAATTAAAAAAAAAACCCAAACAAATAATCATTTACCATCCTAAAACGACGAGAGATTATGCTACATTCTTGTGACGGTTGCTCACATATTATACTCAAATAGACGGATGGACAAACAAGTGAAGCAACATTCTTTTGATGGTCCTAACCAAGTATACAACAGAAATTCCCAAACCTATAGAATTACATGGTTAGCTTGAGCTAGCTACTCATTTTGGCTCTTAACCTTCCCGGAACATAACCTAATACAAACCATATAGATATACTTTGCCTGTTAAGATAACCGCTGAAGCCGACAATTGTAATTCTTTCTAAATTATGAAACAAAAGAATACTACAAAACTGGATGATGTTACAATGACAATAAGCCAATGTAACCTGGGACAAGCTACTATCAGCCCCTTTTACAGCAGACCTGCATTGACAAGGAAATTGTGCCTGATAGCAAAAGACATCCACTAACTTGTGCCAGTCCTTTGTTAGTTACATGGCAATGCCTTCCCCCGGTGCTACATGTATCTTGCAATAAAACGGGCACCATCACTTGAAGAGACTGGATAGACAAGACTGGACACTTTTTTCCTTGACCATCTCCTGCAATACAGGAGGCCTATCGTTTTTCTCTCCCCCCTTAATTTTCTCATCCTCACTTGGATTACACTTCCTAATTACATTAAATGGCTCTTTCGTTTCTTTATAACATAACTCCTGGTGCTTTACCTTCTCTAACATCTTCCTATGCTTCTTAGCCCTATGCCAGTGCTCCTCATTGCCAACAGCCACTTGCTTTTTATCACTATCCTGCAGCGGTGAATGAAATTTCTCCTCGGAAACCTGACTTGTGTCAACTACCTTCCGCTGCATCTTAGCTTTCTCCATGGGTGCATCTTTCAAAACTAACTCTTCCTTCATGCTATTTATTGTTTCTTTATAACATAACTTGTGGTGCTTCACCTTCTCTACCATCTTCCTATGCTTCTTAGCCTTATGCTGGTGCTCCTCATTGCCAACAGCCACTTGCTTTTTATCACTCTCCTGCAGTGGGGAATGAAATTTCTCCTCAGAAACCTGCCTTGTGTCAACCACCTTCCGCAGCTCCTTAGCTATCTCCATGGGTGTATCTTGCAAAACTACCTCTTCCTTCATACTATTTATCGTTTCTTTATAACATAACTCGTGGCGCTTCACCTTCTCTACCATCTTCCTATGCTTCTTAGCCCTATGCTGGTGCTCCTCATCGCCAACAGCCACTTGCTTTTTATCACTCTCCTGCAGTGGTGAACATAATTTCTCCTCTACCTTCCGCTGCTTCTTAGCCATCTCCATGGATGCATCTTTCAAAACTACCTCTTCCTTCATGCTATTAATGTTCTGTTCTGAAGAGCATTTCATCTTTACCTTTTCCTTCTGCTTCACTTTCTCTATCTTTTGTTCATCAAATGATAATAGAACATGTTCTTTCACCTTCTTGACCACACGTCCATCCTTTGCCAGATCAGAAAGTGTTGGCTCGTGATTCTCCTTGACGACTTTTAACTCCTCCTTGATAATCTCATTTCCTCCTTGAACAAGCCCACCACTCAAAGTTTTCAAAATAACCTTGCCCAGGACAAATCTAGTCTCATACAGATCCCCTTTCACAAGCAGATCATAGTCAATCTTCAAACTCTCTCTTCTATATTCACAAGATTGCATATGAAAAAGAAGACCAGCATGTTCACCTATTTTCTTTGATACAAACACCTGTAGCACCAAACAAAGAGTTCTACTCAACAAAGAAAACAATGCAGATTATATATAATGAGGAATTGCTTAGTTGAGAAGGTTTTCATTCAAGTGACCATTGCATAAATTATACATATCCAGAGACTCACAAAGCAGGAAAAAAATGGCAGGACTAAATCATGTAGCAAAACTCTCCACACTGAGAAATGGCAGTTAGTGTCATTATGTTGTTGGCAAGGTCAGAAAGCCCCTTTTATCAATTCCTCCAAATTCTAAACATGCAGCGTTCCTAACATTAAATATAACATAGATACGGTATTTGGAACAATAAAGGGTGGATTTATTCTATGAACCAAGAAAATGCCAGTGGCTTGATTATTCAACTACGAGTGTAGGACATCTGGTTACCTAATTCAGAGAGGATAATTGATTCATGTCCTGTCAGGTATCAACTTTAATCCAATTCATAAGTTCAACGCACATGGTTTATTTCCTAAATATATTAATGTCTGACATTCATGCCTGCGCTTGTAAAGCTATACACATTTGCATGTTATGGTAAACAAGTTACTAATTTTAAGCATTAGTATGACAGTCCACGCATCAATTCTCATCATTTGCATCTGATACTAAAAGCAAGGTGAAGATTGTGATGGTAAAAGACATCAACTATGCAGATTAGCTTATTCTGCCAGTTTCTATTAATTCAGAAGAGTGGCAAGGGCAGTGTATGATGGAAGGTTTAAAGGGCCTCAGGAAAAAAAAAACCCAAAGATAATTAAGTGCTACAAGCTTTATGAAGTTTTAGCAAAACACACACACACTAAATCATAATGTGCACACTTACAAAAACATCGAAGGGGGGGTCCGGGTATCTGGACAGGGATTCAGATAGACTAATTTCATCTGTAAAAGCATTTACAGCATCTTGAACTAAAGATGCTAACTGAGAAACTTCTTCAGCAAGTTTCTCATCTGATTTAATTTCAGAGAACCCAGAGATCTCTGGTACAAATCTCCCTTCCACTTTTGCATTTTCTCTTGCAAATTTAACACCTTCCTGCCATGTTCCACAATATAGTATAGAAGCAAAGGCCCAGATTACAAAAGCATCTTGAGGATTAAGTACTAATGCTTGGTGAAAGGCTAGCAGTCCAACCCTGTTACATATACAAAGCATGATCATCAGCCATGTCCCCAGCAGAAAACCTTAACTGGAAACATATACAAATATGTGCACTACCACACATGCTATTCATGTAGTTCAGCATAGAAGAAAATATAAGATTAGTGGTGTGCTATTTGGACAGGATGGAACCTAATATCACGCACCCATCACTAACATTGTGAATCCTAGAGTGTGAATGAAACCAAGGGTGCATGGGAGTGGACTCACTTGTGAAAGACATTCCCAAACATTAAAGAAAATGTGTATTTCATGAGTGAAAATTGAACTAGACATGATATTGGCATGACCCTACCACTTTTTCCCTGGCCAGAATCGACTTTAGATCCACCAGAGCAGAGCTAACATAATAATTTCTTTACTTACTGACCAGGATCAATAAAAATAAAAAATAAACTATAAATTGACCCAAGGCCTTGAACTCATGTACAGATTAAGCATGAATCAGTAACTGGATAGTCCTCCGAACAATAGAATTTATGCTATCAAAATAAGGCGGCAATTTTGAGGAAAGAGCGCAGCATGATAAACCTTCAAATTAAGGTCCAAGAAGTAAAAGGAGATCAGTTTTTTTGCAAAGTATTTAAAATGAAGATGATTTTTACACTGGATGAGGGGTTTCTCAAACCAATTGCAAAGTAAGATCACATTTCTGCCACTGGCAATGCTGTTGAGTTCTGAGGTTTGATAGCAGGCTCATCCATCTTTGATAGTAAAGTATAGCTAGAACCAGTGGTCATACAAAATCTATAACAGGGCTTGAGCAGCTTCTCGCCTACTTATCTATTTGTTCGCTGTCCCCCTTAAGACTATCTCAAGAGTATTAACCTTGCAAAGACATTTAGGTTCTTTCAATTGACTTCAAGAGCTAATATCCAGACAGGTTATTTATTAATTTTTTTTATTATCACCATCATGTTTTCTCTTTGTGTGCGTGCGTGTGTGTGCAGGATGGATAGAACTTTCCCAAATCTGGATAAATTCAAGGGGAGTGAAATTGGCGGTACAATAACCATATCTTGTGGTGGTGGTGATGGCAGAACAATTATACTGTCACATTTAGATAGACAATTAATCAGAAAAGGTAAACAGTTGGCTTACCATAGACTGCAATCACAAGGTCGATCACTGCTAACTATTTTATCCAAACTGTATAACAATTTCTGCCAAAAAGAAACAAATTGAAGCAATGAAGAGGATTAAATAAAATTAATTAACGTACTGGTTTCAGTTGAACTCGTATTAAGCTTGGAGTAACTAGAATTGATTAAGCATACACAAGCAACATAAAGTTTCAAGAGGCTAGATGCTGCTGCTGTGGAAATTGTTATAGTTGAAAGTGACAGGCATCAAGTCCAGTACCTGTCACTTCCTCTACCAGCACGCCACGTGCATGTCGGTAGAGTATGAAATGGACACAGCCTGTTTGATCTCCACAGAACCAAATCTTCCCCTCATTAGTAAATTCTGGCAGCTCTTGTTTCATTTAATCATCTTTGAGTTGCCATACCCAAAGAAACAAAACTTTTCACTTAAGTAATTATTATCAACTTCATGTTTAGCAGACCAGATGACATCCAAAAGAACACAATATGTACAGGTATTAGTCTTGCAGATACTGAATAATCTCAATCAATTCTATTCAAAACATTATATAATAGTTAATATATTTCCAACAATAATGAATGCTACGGTCTTTCCAAGCGAGAGTCGACATAGCATTCTCCAACAATGACTATAAAATGTCCATTAATATTTCCAGTAGTTTCCTACATTAATGTGTAATCAATTCCTAGACTCTTTTTTTTTTTTTTACCATATCCTAGCTAAGACCATACTAGACATACCTTAGAATCATGTTTGTCAGTGATAAAATTGCAATTTCATTCTTTTCCATAGTGACTAACCTTATTTTCAGTACTTTCCTATATTATTGCGATCAATTACTAGAATATTACTTTAATCAAATCCTAGACATTCATACACCTTAGAAGCATATTTATCACTGACAAAATTGCAATGTCAATTTTTCTTTCCCATAAAGCTAATCCTACCATCAACATTGTGGAACCCTGAGCAGATACTTCATCCGCCTGTTCGTGAAGGTATGCTGCCTGCAATCAAAACTTGCATTTCAGATACAAGGGTAAATTAGTGACTATAAGAAGAAAATGCAGTAAGTTGAACACTGAAAAGGTACAAACATGAAAGGGAAGAAATATCTTAAGCAGGTGGAATCTCTGGAGCAAAAGGATAGTAGACTCTGCAGCTCCATAGGACAGCATGTAGTTCAGTTCCATCTTTATCCTATCCTGAATAAACAGAGGATGCCATCTTGGTAAGAATATGATGTCGTTGATGAAACTAAATGGCACTTAATGCCTGCAAACCTAAGATGCAGCTACTGAGGACTGGATAAGAAAAGAGTAACAATGCCCAAGAAAATAAGGAAAATATCTCCAGCACAGAGGCCAAGAAAAACTTAGAACCTCTAAACAATAAGATTTCATAGAGAAGTCTTGTTTGAAACTCGAAGTACCTTGTTCAGACTCTTGACGGAAGATTGAAGTTTACATATTGCAGTTTCAGTATCCTTAGAAATTGACAAGCCTAGACGACCTGCAATTCTTATGCCCCGCAAGATTCTTGCTGCATGACAGTTTGCATATACGAGTCCAGTCAGGTTGAAGTTCTAGCATATTCAGTGATGAAGATGAAAATTCCATGGAGCTAAACGATCAAATATATAAATTGTGAAAGCAAATACCACAGTCCTCTTGGAATGACAGTCGAGCAGGGATTAATGTTTGTAGCTGAGACAATATCAAATGTGAGAAAAAAAATTTAGCTGAGAAAATTTTCAGTTAACATGATGAATTAGAGAAGTAATCTGAAAGCAGAATTCATTGGTAAATGAAAAGAGAATCACCTTTAGTGACCTTACATCTTCCATTCCATTGGCGTAATCATATATGCGATTCATGAAAGGGTCAAAAAACAAACTGCATCCACAATTTAATGAAATATAACAAGTTATTGGCATCAACCAAACTCAGATTCAGTTCTTATATGTCATCCTATAACAAATAAATAGAGTGGCAGGAGAGTTTTAGTTGCTATAATAATAAACCATCATGCTAAATTAATTTTAAACTTGATTCTCCCTAAACAATTAGCAAAAGAAAAAAACTACACCTATTAATTGTGAAATCCCGCTGCATACTATTTTTCCAGAGAAGGAAGTCTTTTTCGTCACAGCTCCTTCGCATTTGAGATAAAAGAACCTTTTCTTTTTCCTGACACTGTTGTGCACTTGTCTCAAAACTGGATACCTATAGCCAAAATCATAAAAAAATTACCGCCAAAAACAAGATAATATATGACCTGCAAAGATAGCAGAATGCTTAAAATGGCCTACATCATGGCTTAAAGAAGGACTTAAATAAACACCAATTGTAATCACTAAAGGTGCTAACAAACCTCAATTACTGATCCTTTGACATGCACGATGCATATAGGAAATCGTCGTCCAACAATATGAGCACGATGAAACTTCTTTTTTATCTGTAATAAGATATTAAAAAAAGAACAGAAAAGTTATGAGCATAATCACCCATGTAGTCATAGAAATTCACCAAACAAGAAGAATAAACAATGAAATTAAAACAGCAATATATGACCTGCTGAAGGTTAGCTGTGGTGATCACATCAAAATCTTTAGGTACTCTATTCAAAAGCAAATCTCTCACACATCCACCCACTAAGTATGCTTCAAATCCTGCATATGACAAGGTAATCAAACCACATGTTCATGAAGGATGTATAACATTCATATGAAGCAAGATCAGTATGATGAAGACACAGGCTAAACAACAAAAACCAGAATCAAATAGCACCAGCATCATGATAAATTATTCTGTACAGCCAGTGCAATGCTCACTCCTCTTACATTGAAATGAGGCACGCTTACAGTACCTACCTTCATTCCAACAAGAAAACAAGAGGGTAAGCACAACAGCCTATGCAGTGAAAAATCTCTCCCTTGGCATAGCTAGTGATATGGAGCGTTCTTCAGCATTGAGAAAGTAAATTTTGAACAGCGTAATTAACCCAAAAATCCATTTATTTCAACAATGATCATTTTCAGTTACCAACCACCAAACCACATCAGTCAAAGCATCATAAAAACTACTTAAACATGAACTGGAGGCAAAATAAGAACATTAGCTAGACAAAAGCTTAAAGAAGCATGGATTACCTCCAACACGCAAAAGTTTCAAAACCGTCCATGGAGCATCAGGAATCATTGAACGAGTTATACCATGATACCTAGCATTCACTTTTCTCCATTTTGATCTATCAACAACATATCCTACACCAATCATCATAAATCAAACCTTATACAATTCAAAACCCCAAATCTTAAACAGAACACAAAAAAACCAACAGAAATTAATAAACTCTCCTTCTCCACCGCATTTACTTGCCCAAACGTTAACAACTTTAAAAAACTAACGCATAAAATAGTAACAAAGATTGAAAAATTTTACTCTGTTGAGCGACAAAATCACGACCCATTTCATGGCAGACTGGTGCTTTTAATTCCTCTTTAGTTAAAGTATGGTTGAATCTCTGTAACATCGAATTTCAAAAGAAAAAATAATAAGAAAATTCATTGTTTACAGATTGTTCGACAAAATGCCTCTACAGAAATAAATACAAAAAATAAAGGGATTTGAGATCAGAGAGGGAGAGACCTGTAAAGGGGTGAGAAATTTGAGACGGGAAATTAAGTGTGTTTTGCCTCTCTGGAGTATTGTCATTAAAAGATGAAAAATTATGGCGCCACAGTGTGCGTAATGGTATTATCTTTTGATTTGATTTTGATGATTGTATAAAACATTTCGAGTAAATTATCAGTTTGTCACTGTATAAGTTGCCCGCCTGCGGCTGGCCCAAATTTTTTTCACCAATTGTTTTAGACGATGCAAGTGTTTTCAAATAAGGATAAAAAAAAAAAACAAGAGAATCAGGTAATTAACTTGATTAAATTTAATAAATATATATAATTTTGATAATCAAATAATATAATAGAACAGTAAAAAATATTAATAAAAATAAAAAATAAAAAGAGTTTGATTCGAGCCCATCATATTAGTATATCAAATATATCATCTAGTCATAATATTAGGTAACCATATCAAAAACAAATTAAATAAAAAAATAAAATACAATTATCAAATAATTCAATGTCAAATTATAGAAATAAAAAAATTCAAAAAAAATAATATAAAAAAATATAAGTCAACCCGGGTTAGTTCAGATCAATCCATATGAGCATATGATTAAGATAACCTCATAGATGGAAAAGTAAAAAGAAAAAACACATGAAAATTGATTCTCAATAAATCAAATATTGAAGAATGAGATTATAAAAGAAATTTAAAAAGAATCCGAAAATCAAAGTCAACCCATGTTATTATTTGAAATCCGTGACCCTTGTCATGAGTTCAGGACTAACACTATAAAAGGAAAATCCTAAAAAATAAATAAGTAAGATTCATAAAATGTTGAGGAATGTAATTGGAGGGAAAAAGCCAATCAAAAAAGAATTTAAAACAAAACAAATAGTAATAAAAAGAATGAAGATCAAATTTAATATGAAAATAAATTGAATTCAAATGCTAATTAAGGGATAAAATTGAAAATAAAATTGAATTAGGAAAATAAAAAAATAAGAATTAAAAGAATAATGACCAATTTGATATAAAAATTAAATTAAATTAAATGATAAGGGACTAAATTGAAGATAAAAATTAATAAATGTTTTTTTAAAAAATTAGTAATCAAAAGAATGAGAACCGAATTAGATATAAAAAACCAAATGAAAAGATATTTTTGTATTTTTCCAAGAAGAAGAGAGAGAAAATAGGGAGGAGAAAAAAAATTCACTAGAGCCACATCGTCATTCGGCCGCTAATATGCATCATGCCACCGTGAAGATCTCGGTGCACCACTCACAACGCTACTATGAAAGGTAGTGTTTAGATGCCAGAAGAGCCCACACACGCCTTCTAAAGGGCACAATTCCTCCCACTTGCTAGCATGTGTAAAACTTAAAATCTTTGTAAAGATATTTACTATTTGCTTTTCTGTAATCACAAACTTAAGAGAGATGTCAATTTTTTTAACATGATCATAAATAAAATAATGTCTAATTTCTATGTGTTTGGTCTAAAAGTGTTAGATGGGGTTTTTGGTTACATTTATAGCATTGGTGTTATCATAAAACATTATATTATGGTTTAACTTAAAACCAAGTATATTAGCGTTTGCTTAAACATATGGATTCCAAATAAAACTTTTTGATTAGCTCCTTGGTATATTTAGCTTGAATAATGAATATATCATCATTTTCTAGTTTGATTTGATGTATGAGAAAGAAGGTAAACTCTTTTATCATACCCATCTCAAATTCCTTATGCGTACAATATTCAAATTCCTTGCACAAAAATTCATTAGTAACATCAAATAAAATATCAACATAAATTTATACAATAATTAAATCATGATTTTTATATTTTATAAATAAAGTTAAATCAATTTTACCTATTTAAAAAATTTTTAAATTAAAAAATTATTTAGTCTATTATACCAAGCTCTAGAAGTTTGTTTAAGACTATACAATGCCTCTTTAAGTTTAAAAACATAGTTTGGAAATTTGTGGCTTTCAAAATTAGAAAGTTTATCAACATCAACGTTTTCTAGGATATAACCATTAAAAAAATGCACTTTCACATCAATTTGAAAATTTTTAATTTTTTTTAAATATGCAAATGCAAGAAACATATGAATAGTTCCATTATTTCCACGAGAGTATAAGTTTCATCATAATCTGTTCATTCCTCTTGATTGTATCATTGGGCAACCAAACGAGTTTTGTTTCAAACAACTTCTCTTGATTCATCAAGTTTGTTGTGAAATACCCATTTAGTTCTAATAATGGAATGACCTTTGAGCTTAGGAACTAATTCTCATACTTGATTTCTTTCAGATTAATCAAGCTTTTATTGCATTGAAAGTATCTAATACTTATCACACAAGGCTTTATTATAATTTTCAGTTTTAGCTTAGATATGAAAACAACATTACTGACTTGATTAGTCATGGAGGAAAGCCTTCGATAAATCACCAATAATTGAACCTTATGAAAGCCCCTTTTGTTTTTAAATTATTTTGGGAAGAATTTGCAAAGGTTGCTATTTATCATGTTGATCATGTTGTTAAGGATTCATTTAAGGTTCTTTCCTTTGATCTTTCTTTCTATAAGTGTCCTCTTTCATTTAGTGTTAACCTATCAAGAATAATATCTACACCAACCTTTTCAACCTTTTTAACCTTTTGAAGATAAAATGGGTTAGACTTATCAAACACAACATGTATAGATTCTTTAACTACTAGAGTTCTATGATTATATACTTTATAAGCCTTGCTAGTAAAAGAATAACTAAGAAATATACCTTCATCGAATTTGGCATCAAACTTTCTGAAACTATCTTTGTTATTCAAAATAAAATATTTTGATCTAAATACATGAAAATAAGGGATATTAGGTTTTTTTTCAACCCAAAGCTCTTATGGAGTTTTATTTAAAATAAGTTAAAGGAAAACCCAATTTAAAACATAACAAAAGGTGTTTATAGCTTCCACCTAAAAATATTGTGGCAAATTATATTTACTTAGCATATTTCTTTCCATTTATTAAAGATGGATGGAAAATCTATCAAATGAATGTCAAATCAGTTTTTCAAAATAGATTTCTTGAAAAGAAGGTCTACATTAAGCAATTTTTGGGTTATGAAGTGAAAGGACATGAAGACATGGTTTTAAAGTTAAACAAAGCCTTGTATGGACTGAAGCAGGCCCCAAGGGCTTGATATAGTTGTATTGACGGTTATTTTTTAAAGAATGGATTTGTAAAATGCCCTCATGACTATGCTATCTATGTAAAGATAAAAGAGATTGGTGATATTTTTATTGTATGTTTGTATGTGGATGACTTGATCTTTACAAGAAATCATCCAAAGATATTTGGAAACTTGAAACAAGCAATGATCAAGGAGTTTGAGATGATGAATATTGGTCTTATGACATATTACTTAGGGACTGAGATCAAGCAAGGAGAAGATGAAATCTTTGTGAAACAAGAGAAGTTTGTAAAAGAGATTCTCAAGAAGTTCAAAATGAAGGATTGTGCAAAAGTGAATACTCTTGTTGAGTGTAGAGTGAATATGTTAAAAAATAATGAAGGAGAGAAGATAAACTCTACAACATTCAAGAGTCTAGTTGGGATTTTGAAATACTTAACATGCACTTATCCAGATATTATCTTTGGAGTAGAACTTGTGAGCAGATTCATAGAGATACTAACTACAACACATTTTAAAGCATTGAAGTGAATCCTTCGGTATATCAAAGGTACTGTTTATTTTAGCTTGTTCTATGAATATTCTAATAGCTTTGAACTTATAAGTTATAATGATAGTGATTGGGTTGAAGATATGGATGATAGAAAGAGCATCTCAAGTTTTGTTTTTCATATGGGAGACACAACATTTACATGAAGTTCAACAAAACAACCTATAGTCACATTTTCAACTTGTGAAGCTGAATATATAGTTATTACAACATATATTTATCTCTTCATATGGCTAAGAAGATTATTGAAAGAGTTGTGAATGTCACATGAGAAGCTTTATGTGGACAACTCATCAACCATTGCTTTAGTTAAGAATCTAGTATTTCATGATAGAAGTAAGCACATTGACATAAGATTTCATTACCTTCAAGATTGCATTACAAATAAGGAAGTTAAAGTCAAGCATGTAAAGACACAAGACCAAGTTGTGAATATTTTCTCAAGGCCACTTAAATATAATGTTTTTGCTAAGATAAGAAATATGCTGGGAGTTATAAAGAAATCAAGGTTAATGAGGGATGTTAAAAGTAAACTAGAGTTTAGTTTTTCTGAACAATAGAAGAACCGATCTACTAGTTGAATTAAATGAATCGGTTGATTGGTTTAGAAACGATCGGTAAGTTAAGACGACATAATACGTTTCTGTTCAGATTTGGATTTTTTTTTAGTAGTTTAATTCCTTGTTTATCTATGACTTAAGGTCTATAAATAGCCTTATAATCAGAAGCATGATTATAACGGGTTGAGAGGAATAAATAAGAGAAAACATATAATAAGATTGCCTTTCTCTCAAATTTTCTACTTGTTCTTAAGTTTTATATCTTTGTTTTGCTTTCCATAACCTCCTAACACACCTTTTTTCTTTCAATAATGTTTTGTTGCAGCATGGTCACCATGTTGAAGAGCAGATGGGATGTCTTTTGGTGTGCTTTTTATGGAACTAGAAGCGATGTCATGACATAGGTAATTTTTGTTGGTGTTAGTAGACTGATTGGAGGAAACAGTGCACCGCTAGCTAAAATAGCAATAAGATTCATTTATGCATGTATAGATGTTGCTATAGGCTATTGAGGTTGTATATCAAGCTCTTGCTCGAAGTCATTGTCAAAGACATTAACAATAAATTATCACATCGATTAGAAGAAGAGATGGATGATCCGAAGCGCAGCTGGAAAATCTTGGTCTTGTTAAGCTTGCTAAGCATCGAAGGTGCAATGACAGATGGATTGTTGAACTTCCTATCATAAACATAATGGTGTGATGTTGCCCTAAAAAAATCCTCAGTAGATCTACAAACCATAAGGAAATTTATTACTTCTTCTCCATCAGTCATAAACAATCAGCCCGATACTTGTGAACCTAAGATGTTGAAACCTAAATTAAAAAGTTTGAAAAGATTGAGCTAACAAGTATCGGACAACCTTATGGTCATATGGATTCATGTAGAGGATCTCTTTGATTGTTCACCTATTTTCATGAATCTAGTCTTCAATTGATAGAAGATCATTGGAGGATGAAGGCAGATTATGAATATCCAAAGGGAATTGGCTGAAGCTAAAGTTGAAAAGATTTTAGGTTCGCTTGAAAGAGAAAAAAGCATTGCTTAAACTAAATGAGCTAATAATAAGGACTGGAAAGCGTACTACTGTTAATACGCTAACACTTCTGGTATGTCAGGATTTAAGTATCAAACTGAAGCTGTTGTGTCGTTTAAATTTAGTTGGCCTAATGGAATTTGGTTCGCATGGAGTTGCCTTTGAGCATGAATCTACCTTCGATGAATGTGAAGCATCTAACTGAGTAGAAGAAATGCCAACTTCAAAGTGACGATGTTCTCTCACATAGCTACGATCATTGGTACGGACACCAGGAACAATTCTCACAGCCGAAACAGTTGAACAAATACCATATATTCGGCCTTCGTTCTCATGAGAATGGGTTGCAGAGTTGTATTGAGAAGGGAGGCTAGGATCAATAGAATAAGAAGGTTGGAGTCTTTAGCAATGATTTGTCATACTGTTTATAACTATGATAAAGAAAAAACTCATAAAATAAATAATTTAACTAAGTTAAAAGGACATAAGAACATGAGTGGCTAAAGCAATGAGATAAAGTTTGTAGTGATTAAATTTTGAGCCAACTAAATGATTATATGAGCATATTGTGGCAAAAAGATGGACTATGTGGTTCTTAATTATCAAAATTACGGAAGATAAAAGATCCTAGAAGGAATGTATGGGCTACTAAAAACATTGTTAAATATACACTTGGCTTTCATACTAATATAACTTCTGGAGATGTCAAGTCTTATTCATAATACTTGGTCTTTGCTAGGAATGTGGAGTTAATTTCATATGCAATGGTGTAATTACCAATCGCAGACATACATGAATAGCAACAAACATCTTCCATATCTAATCCATGGATGCAGAATGAACAAAATTGTTTGAGTCTACTTACTTGACAAAGTGAACCCTACGATAAAAAGAACCGAGAGAGGGAAGCTTGGGCAATCGAAGAGACATTACACATATGTCGACGGTTTGTGGCAGATGAATTTATGGAGATGAGTGGAGGTTTTAGGGAGAGAAAGAGAGGGGGAGGTTTTAGCTACAAAATTAAAAGAAGAAAAAAAACTGATTTGTTGAGTTTGTATTTGAAAAAGATGTCGGGTTTTCCCCCATTAAAATCATAGATGGAATTCCCTTCGGTTAATTTTACATGTTAGAAATGTTCATGAAATATTCTTTTTATAATTCTATTTTTGTTTTCACAAAACATTATTAATGAAAAATCTCCATTGCAACAAAATATTTTTCTAGGGTGTTTTCTTTGTTTTCTTTTCTTCTAATTTTCTAATAGTGAAAATGAGTTTACTTCTATATTTATTTATATTAAATATGAATCCATAGGAGGATTTTGAGAAAGAAATCTCTTACTACTTTGCTAAATTTAAATAAGCTCAATTGAACTAAAATATAAATGTAGTGTTTTATTGTTTCAAGATATAAAAGATTGAGATAGCTGAGATAGAAAAGACAAAATAAAATATAAGATAGAAATAAATATATATTTAGTGATGATGTACAAAACATAATAAATATATTTGTATTATATTTAATCAATAAAAGGTGAGAAAAAATAAAATATGTAAAAGTTTGTTCTACTCTTGATATATATTACCTTCAAACTTGCAATTTTTAAATTAATAAATAGAAATAATTATTTTCATTTCAATTTGTAATGAGCATTAATTTTTTTTTGAACTCAATTAAAATGATAATTTATTCACACATCAAAATCATATTAAAAAAGAATTATTAATCATCATAAAAGATAATTCATTACTAAAAAGATAATATAATTAAACTATGATTTATTTAATTATCAAATAATTACTTTGAATATATTTAATAATAAATAAAATAATTAAACCAATCATATGTCAAACATAATATTTGTATTAATATAAAGTTAAAATCTAACATAATTGAAAATATAAGATAATATTTTAACCCCCATATCTTTATCATTAAATATTTTTTTTTAGAACATGATCAATTTTTATATCTCTAGATTATGTATGTTTTAATTATTATATTATTTATTTAATAATAATATTCATTATTTTTTTTAATGTTAAAAAACTCACTCATTTGATAAAACTTTTTCTTCTTATATTTCTTAACAATCACCATTTGGTTAATTAATTTTATTCAATTCATAAAAAAATGATTTAATATAATTCATTTCTTTTTTAATTATTATAAATTATTAAATTATATAAAAAAATTTATTTATGTTTTTCATATTTTCTCATGATTCTTTCTTTTATATATTGTTTTGTTTTTAGATATAGTAGTAAAAATTAATTTAATTAAAATCAATGGTCCATATCTAACTAAAAATATAAAATCATATATATTGAAATTACAAAATACTTAAAAAGATAATTCTAAGAATTTTTTTTAAACTTGGTTCTCTCTTATCCTGGTCTCTCTTTTTAAAGTGACAAACAAAATTAGCTAAAATTGTCCTTGAGACAGGGTTAAAAACTTTTTTTTATCTTATCTTTACATTTATGTTGTTATTCACTTTTGACCTCATAAAAAATCAAGAAAATTAAAAAAAATAGAAAAGAAAAATCCAAAATACAAGAGAATATACATAAAGAAAACTTAAAAGATTGCCTAAGTTACTGGTGAATGATCAAAATGACAAGTGAAAAAATTGGAGGAACAAAATGTATAAAATTGCCAAAATTGGCAACCAAATTCTCATTGAAAAAGGGCCCTATTAGTGAAATATATGTATTTGGGGTAAAGAAATAAATTTTTTGATAGATAAGGACTCAATGTGAATTTTTTAAGGTTTAATTAATCTTGTTAAGGACTTGATTGTAAAGCAAATCAGTTTTTGGAGTTAATTTAGGTGTTAATTTGAATAAATTACAATTTGGGACATAATTGGTTTTTTAAGAGGTTTAATTGTACGAATTAAGGATTTAATTGTAATAATATTAAAGTTTGATGGGCAATTAAGGACTTGATTGAAAAAATCCAAAACCAAGGACCAAACTGAAAAGGATACATGATTGTAGGGGCTAAAATTGACCAAATCAGGGGCAAAATTGAAAAAAATTAAAAGTTTAGTTGTCGAATTTTAAGATGACGTATATTAAAAGAAACCAAGGACTAAGATGAAAATGCCACTGAACTTTGGGGCTAATAATTAGGTATGACGGAGGTAAAATTAAATGAAATTAAGAGTTTGAGAGGCAATTATAAATGCAATTAAAAGCAATTGGAAGAACATGAACTAAAATGAAATTTGTCAAATCTTAAATTAAAAACCCTAATTTCTAGGGTTTAACCTAGACGACGCGTCGTTTGGCTATTGTTTAGCTTCTTCTTTGGCATTTTTGACTGATCGAGTAGGCATTTTTAGACGAATGAATGTGGTATCTTCAACCACTTCTAGGGTTGTAACCACCATTATTTGACTAATAAACACCCCTTTTACAAAGATCAGCTACTCTCATCAAACATTTACATCTTATTTTCTTCAATGAACTCACCAATATTTTCTCCCTAATCAACCATCACTACATTTCCAGATTCTTGACTGATTGGATTGATACCTTCAAACAACTGAATGTGGAGCTACAAACTTCTAGATTGAGCAAGAATAGATCCAATCAAAAAAATATTATTTTCCTCTATTAGGTTCAAGTGGTCTCCAATGATATTTAAATCGGAGTTGCTCCAGCGAACCCTCAAATTTGGTAAACTCAATCAGCCTTGACTAAAATACTCATTTGTGCAAAACCACTTAAATTTTTTATGTTTTTACACTTAAAAATTCTCAGAGGGTTCTTATCAAGGTTCATAAATCTTTCATCCAAAACTAGAAGGTGAAGGATGTATATCTTTGTTTCCATGCAAAAGAAAACCACCTAGGCAAATTTGTTACAAAATTATTAAAGAACATAGGTTCCAACTATTAACATTTGTCTAAAACCTTCTTATTTTGATCAATTTATGTTTGAATCCATCAAGAATCCTAGCAAACCCCTATAAATACCCTCTGAAAAATGAAGAAAAGAGGGAAAGGGAAAAAACATAGAGAAACACACTATAAAAAGATCCTAGTATGAAGGTTCAAGAGCATAACATAGAAGATCTAACAAAATTTGAAAGGAAAAGATAATGAAATGGAAAGAAAGAGAGAGAAGAGAAGGAAAACAATTGTCCATAACTAGCAAGTTTGAAGAAGGTATAACCACGTAAAATTTCAAGGTTAAAGTCCATGTGGCCTACCTATTCATGCTTTTTTAATATTTAAACCTCTTTTGATGTTGTTTGAGCTTATCTTACATTTTTGGTTTGATTTTATGCTGGAATAATCTAATGTTTTTTGACAGAGTTTGTTTTGTTTTTGTTCTTTTTTTAAGTATGTTTTAGATCACTCAAGTTTTTGTTATGATAGCTTGTTTGAGTTTTGATCAATAATATGTTAGAGAGGTTTGCATTGAAGGCATGATTCTTGGTTTTGATGCTTATTTGATTATGTGATTTTAGTTCAATAGCATGTTGATGATGCATTTGAGGTATTTTGATTGATGTTTGAATATGTTTTGTAATAAAACAGTAAATTGCATTTGTTTATGGGTTAAAGATTTTGAAACCATGTTGATCAATTTGATGTCTTTTAGTGCAAGTTTATGGTTCATACAAGTATGTTCGACATATAGATAGTAACAATGTCAAGTTTTTAATCCAAATAGTATAAATATATTTACTATTTAGCTTTGGTAGTTTTAAACTTTGGATTTTCATGTTTGTTGATGATTTGATGTTATTGGTTAGTTCTTTGAATTCAACTATACTTAGTATTAGTAATATCGTTTTGGAGGACTAAAAACAACATGTTTCAAAAACCTAAGAGGCTAGTTATGGGTTTAACAATAGGCTAAGAATTTATGAATTGCTGAGTTCAGTTTTTTTATGTTCTTAGAAAAAACATTGTCTTAACCCTATGATTTGGACTAGTTTTAGTCAAATTTTGTGCACTAAATCATCAGGAAACTTGACTAGTAGATAATAAAAGGTTTATTTGCATCAATAACAAGTTTATATGGGGTTTTAATCCTAAAGTCTCAGTTTGAAACGAAACCTATTTTAATAAAATCATGTTGATTCATTGATAATCGAAGTGAATGAGTGCTAAATTATAAATCCTTGCATGATTTCAAATAAAACCCTGCCCTTGATTGCATAAAAACTTGTCTAGATTGAGATTTGTGTTTGTTAGGTTCTTGATGAATGTTTTTCATGTTCTTCATGATTTGAGTGTTTGATCCGTTTTTCTTCAAATATTTTTATGTTTTGTATTAATTTTCAAATTTGATTTTGTTTTAATTTAAACCTTTGTTTTGGTTTAGTTTTTGGGTCAAACCTTGATTTTTGATTTGGTTCATGGTTGAACCAATATCTTTGAATTGACCTATTTGGTTATGTTTTGGGTCAAGTACTTATGGCTTTATTTGTTTGGACAACTTTTTCTTAGGATTTTTGGCCTAATGGGGTGTTTAACAAACACACTCTTAAGTTCATTTGGGCAGTTTTTAAGGGAAAGAAAAGATGGTTTTGCCAAACATAGCCTTATATAAAAAATAAAAAATAATTTTTGCTTGTTATATACGACATAGTTCTTACAAAAATTGCCTTTTATTTATAAAAATGAGAGAAATTTTTTTTAGCATTATTTTAGAAAAATTTTGTGTCTTTTTCGGAATTTACAATAAGTTTGTAAAATTCCTTAAGGACTTAACCAATGTTTTTATAATCCTAAAAATTTTAATTCCTGAAAATTAATGGTCAATGTTTGGTATAAATATTGGACCTATTAGTAAGTTGACATTTAAGTATTAGGAGTTGACTAAAAAATTATCAGAATTATTTTAGATATTCATTAATTTTAATTGGGAGTATTTTTCATCACAATATACGAATTGGGGAAAAAACTTTTGTTTTCCAGGATAAATGAACCCCGTTAAGGCACCTACATGAATTATTTCTATAAGAATTTACTCGGGCATACGAGCTTATAATAAATTTGAAATGCCATATTTATTCATAAGTGTAAATCTTTATTCTGATCTATAGATGAATCACCGATTAGGAATCCATCAACATCTTTAAACCACATCCAAACCATATAATGTAGTTTACCTCAAATAAGGTGAGTTAGAGGTGATAATACCTTCCCTAGCCACAACAATTTCCTTATCCTGGAACTTCAGATAAAACTAGTCTACTCAAGTCTCTTAGTGACCTTGAATCAAACAATTAGGTGGCGACTCTTTGATCTTAACACCATAACACCACACGTATACGTGCAACAATTTAAATATATTTTTCTCTTATATCTTCATCTCTTATGACCCAAACACTACTAAGAAGATTTATGGACCGTTTATCTTCAGAGTTAAACCTCAGACAAATAGATATTTAGAGTCTGTTTGAGGCAGCGGTGCAACTAAAATTTAATGAAATTTTGATTTTTTTTGTTTTAAATTAATTTTTTTAGTATTTTTAAATTTTTTAATGTGCCAATATTAAAAATTTTAAAAATAAAAAAAATATTATTTTAATATATTTGAAAGCAAATATTAACTCGAAAAACTATTACTACTATTCTCCCAAACATTCATAGAGATTAAAAAGCTCTCAAGGGACTATTTTGTAGTTTGACCACGAAAGAGAAAAAGGACCTCCCCCCGTAGTAGGACAAGCAACAAAATTCACTCTCTCTCCCTCGATTTCCACGATATATAAATTCCATTTGCACACTCTCTGCACTCTCTCTCCCCTACCCTTTTTTGCCCTTAGAAACACAATTTCTCCCAATTTCTTATCTTCATTTCGATTAAAAAATAATAATAATCAATTTCTAGGGTTAGGGTTATCAAAACAGCCAAATTGAATAATATCTCTCCTGCTTTGCCGTCTCCTTCGTGAAGGAGAGGGGACTATGGGAGGCGGTAATGGAGATGTAGAAGGAGGCAGCAACGATACCGACGGTGGAGATGACGAAGTCAATGTCAACATCAGATGTTCCAACGGCTCAAAATTCACTGTCAAAATTAGCTTGTCGTCAACCGTTGATTCGTTTAAGCAGCTTATCGCGAATCAGTGTGATGTGCCGTCTGATCAACAGCGATTGATTTATAAGGGTCGGATCTTAAAGGATGATCAAACTCTACAAAGCTATGGTAATAAAATTAAAAGCCAATAATTATTTTCATTTTCATTATTATTATAATTAAATTCCTTTTTAATTTTGATTAATTTCTTAAATTTTTTGGTGCTCTAAAATTATTGATCTGGATAATTAATTGATTAATTAACTGTTTAATGGGATTAAGTAGCTAGCATTTCAGATTGGTAGTTGTTGAGGTACGGAAATACGATGCTGGCCGGAGGTGACATTATTTATAGGAATTATTGACGGGTTTTTGGTGTTAGTAAATAAAATGTTGCATTTTTTGATGCGAATGCTGGTACTCAACTTGACGTAGCTGTTCTTTAATGGTTGACAGGCTTGGAGGCAGATCATGCTGTCCACTTGGTTCGTGGGTTTGCACCATCTGCACCAGTCAATGCAACTGCTGCAACCAATACTGGAGGTTCGAATACTGCTCCGACCAATACTAGAGCTGCTGGCTCTACTGATGATGGAGAACTCGGAGGATCTGGTTTTGGATCACTGTTTCCAGGACTTGGTTTAAATGGCTTGGGGGGCAGTGGTGGTTTGCTTGGAGCTGGACTTCCAGAGTTTGAACAAGTGCAGCAACAGCTGACTCAGAACCCCAACATCATGAGAGACATAATGAACTCGCCTGTTGTTCAGAACCTAATGAATAACCCTGAAATCATGCGGAACTTGCTAATGAACAACCCTCAAATGCGTGAAATAATTGACCGAAATCCTGAGCTGGCACATATACTTAATGATCCTAGCACTCTTCGTCAAACACTTGAAGCTGCACGAAACCCAGAGCTCATGCGTGAGATGATGCGCAACACAGATAGAGCTATGAGCAACATTGAATCTTCTCCTGAGGGATTCAACATGCTGAGGCGCATGTATGAAACTGTTCAAGAGCCATTTCTTAATGCAACTACAATGGCTGGAAATGCTGGAGGCGATAGTGCAAACCCATTTGCAGCTCTTTTAGGGACCCAAACTGGGAACCAGGCCAGAGATGGATCAACTAATCTGTCAACCACTAGTTCTGAAACCACCACTGGTTCTCCTGCTCCAAATACCAACCCACTTCCCAACCCTTGGAGCAGTAAGCTCTCTCTCTCTCTCTCTCTTCTTACTGTATTGAAGCTATTTAGGATGAGGTTAGATTGAGCAGTTTAGTTTAATCCTATGTGCGGTGTATGTTATTCTGCTCCTTGCTCACCTCTATCTCCCCTTCTTGTATTCTTTTTAACCTGATAACGTGTGAAATTCACTATGTTGGAAATCGCAATTACTGATACTTTTCTGTAACATTTCAGTTTGTATATGACAAAATTACATACCAATGCAAGAGGCACAACTTGTTTGTTGCTAGTCAGTGTGTTGTATTGTTCCTTTTCTTGTCAATCTAAAACTATTTACAAGATAACTTGTTGATTTTTTTAACAGCTTGATAAGAGGAATTTCAACTTTTGTGGTCTTAAAAGTAAATATTTTCTTGCTTCATTTATGCTTTGTTTTCATAATGCAGATTATATATTAATTGCTTGTTTTAATTAACTGTACACTCTGTATAAATCTGACAGGTGTAGGTGCCCAAACTAACACCACAAGGTCGAATCCCACCAGTGATGCTAGGCCACAGGCACCTACTGGGCTTGGTGGACTTGGTCTCCCTGATCTTGACAATATGTTTAGTGCTATGCCAGATGCTGCTATGGTGAGCCAGTTGATGCAAAATCCAGCTATTTCACAAATGATGCAAAGCTTCATGTCCAGCCCTCAGTACATGAACCAGGTATAAATTTATCATGTTGCTTGGTAAAACTCTTGTGGGTGAAATTTCCTTCTTACTAATATCAATCAAGTTTCAGATTCTTGGTATGAATCCCCAACTCCGTAGCATGCTTGATTCCAATCCTCAACTAAGAGAAATGATGCAAAACCCAGAATTTCTTCGTCAATTGACGTCTCCTGAGACAATGCAGGTATAAGAACTTTACAGCTGTTTGTGCACGCCCTTAGATTCTCCCCTCTCTAATGAACACATGTAGATGCCTGCAAAGAACTTGTACAAAACACCCCCCCCCACCACACACACACACACACACACACACACACCACTGCAGGCGCCACAGCCACAGCCACAGCCACTACCACAACCAAACTATAGGCTTGAAAGCAAGTAGACATTGAGTATTATATGCTTCTTCATGCTGTTCATGGGCATTTGCAATTTTTTGTTGGTCAATAGCTTTAACTAGTGGCTTAATAGCAACAAATTTTTTTTTTTTGTGAATTATATTTAATCTGGAAAAGAGTGTCCATACAGTTTTCAAAAGTAAGCTTAAGCCATTATTTGATTTCTCTTCTTGCAGCAACTTTTGACTTTCCAGCAATCTCTTATGTCTCAACTTGGTCAGCGACAGTCAACCCAGTAAGTGATGGTGCAATTTATTTTCTTAGTTTGTCTATAAGTCGCGTGGGGTAGCTATGGTTTTAGATTTCATATTGATTAGTAGCTATCAGTAGCTTCTTTTCTGGTTGGCTAACTCGATGCTCCATTGCAGGGCACAAGGTCAGACTGGTGCTGGTACAGGTATTGAAGATATCACGTATAATATACCGTGTCTTTTCTTTTGGTTGAAACTATGTCTTGTGATTACTTTTGATATGTTTTTTTTTCCCTTTCAACTGTCTTTACATGATTCAAACTGCAAATTGTCTGGTAGGCAGGCCTTAATTTAGAAATTTTTAAAATTGGCTTAATATCTGTCATTGTTTCATTAACAGCATAGTTTTCCGTCATTTGAATTCTTTAATTTCTGAAATATTAGGCAGCAGAGGATTTTATTTCTTATTTTTAAGGAAATTGACAGCATGTATATGATATGTCTCAACATTTCTGTGTGTCCATGTCAAACTCTTCAGGGCTTGCATATGATGTACGTGAAAGATTCTGTGAACTTGTAGTGGCTTTTCTGGAGTTATAAATATGGATAACACAGGTTACTTTCTAACAAAGAGAAATATGATAAAACACAAGGGAGCAACCTTTGAGTTTATTTACTTTTTAGTTTTTATCAGTAAAAAGGATACATGTAAGCTATTATGCAAGAAATATGAGTATATTAGGTCCATCATAATGAATTACCTGCAGTTTTAAAAGGATAGATGTTAGCTATTATGCAAGAAATGTGAGTATATTAGGTCCATCATAATGAATTACCTGCAGTTTTAAAAGGATAGATGTTAGCTATTATGCAAGAAATGTGAGTATATTAGGTCCATCATAATGAATTACCTGCAGTTTTAAAAGGATATATGTTAGCTATTATGCAAGAAATGTGAGTATATTAGGTCCATCATAATGAATTACCTGCAGTTTTAAAAGGATATATGTTAGCTATTATGCAAGAAATGTGAGTATATTAGGTCCATCATAATGAACCTGCGGTTTGAGAAGAATTCTATCTTTCGCTCATAGCTGCACCATAAATGGTTAATACATCTGTTGTGTTAATAATGCCTTTGATTGCTCTGGGGTCCATGTTGGATCCACAACTGTAGCTTAAATGTTAAACCTCATTTATGGGCGTCCATGGTTATAGTGGACTCTTCTCTCACATATTTCCCTCCCAGGATCCTCCCAATAAGGAGAAAAAAGGAGCTCTCCTTCTGTCTTGAGAGGATTATTTGTTCAATTATGGGTTTGTACTGTTGCCGCATTTGCAGGAACAACCAACAATGCTGGTTTGGAGATGTTAATGAATATGTTTGGTGGGCTTGGGGCTGGCAGCCTGGCTGTTCCCAACAGATCAAATGGTTACTATTCCTTCCGTGTTTTTCTTTTCCTTTTCGGGTTTTGTAATGTTGCTATTAAGTTTTGTCTGCTTTGCACTCATTACATTCTGCATACCCAGTGCCCCCAGAAGAACTATATGCGACCCAGTTGTCACAGCTTCAAGAAATGGGTTTCTTTGACACACAAGAGAATATACGAGCACTAATTGCAACTTCAGGGAATGTCCATGCTGCAGTGGAGCGACTTTTGGGAAGCACTGGTCAATAGTTGATTCATACTCCATCTTTTTACGTGGTTAGCGTCGAGTTGGTCAGTTTATGACATGAGTTACCTTCAAGCCCGCAGTTTTCAGTACGAATAAGTTCAATTATGGTAGTAAAGGGCTGTGAACGATCTCTGTGTGCCTATGATTGTTGGATAATCCCATTTCTTCTCTCTTGTGAGGTGTCAGGCTGCATGTGTCATTGTACATACCTTATATTACGATTTGTCATATGAATTGTTTGAAAATCTTCTTGGGACTCGAGGAATTCACAGCCCTACCATCCCTAATTCTATCTTTTCTTCACTTATTTCCTAATTAATTTCATTTGTTGGGGGTATCTAGTGCCCGTTTAACTTTTACATGTGTTTCCTAATCTTGGCCCGTGTTACGCGGTGGCCTGCTCAAAAATTTATTTGAACTAAAAAAACCCACCCAGGCCTGTTAAAAAAAATTGAACGAAGTATAGAGAATGTCTTTACGCAGCAATTTTTTTTTACCAAAACAAAAGGCCAAAATTCTAAGATTATAATTTTTTTAAATTATTCTTTATTTAATTAAATAACATCTGAGTTGGGTATACCAAGATTATTTTAAATTATAATAAATTTACAAATATCAAAATGAAATAATATAACTCAATTTAAAATAAATAAAATATAAAATTAAAAAAAGCAAATCACCAATAAAAAATAAAAAAACAAAAACAAAAAGCTCATGGGTGTGCTTGGCCCAATGCGCCTTGACCTATTTAGAGATGGAAGATGCTTGTTTTTTTTTTTTTATAAGAAAACAGCAGACAACCTGTCAATTACTGTAATATTTTCTAGCCATTACAGGTGGTCGAATAATCAGATAGTCATCTCCTAGATAAAAAAAAAAAAACTCTCTTTGACCCTTTAGAAGGATGTGACGATAACGGGTAAGAACAAAAAAATATGTATTCAATTTGATAATTATTTTTAATTTTTATTTAAGATACATAATCCAATATTTCTAAATTTCATATATTATTTTCTTATTAACTTTTGTTAGACGTGGGATGGTGTTCTAAAACGACAATTATACTGTTTATTAATTTGTTGAATGTTTTTATTAGTGGACCGACCACTAGAGAGTTGTATTGCTAATTTAATTTGCCCAGTACTATAAGTGATTTAATTAAAAATCTCATACGAATGGAATTCAGATCAGTGTACGCAGTACTGTTTATTTTTCCAGATATATCCCTTGAGCAAGTGAGTGTGGATTGTTGCTTCACTTGAACTTGCAATTAACACCCCTCTAACTAACTTGTGTTGAATTTTTAATTTTTAGTTAGAGAAGAATTAGGGATGATAGAATTTAAATTTATGATTATTTGGTTATTAAATTTGATAATTGAAAATAAGTTCTATAAGAAAAAAAACTCTAGATCATATGGTTATATATATATATATATATGTTAATATATTTTTTACATTTCATATTGTTTTCTTTAACATTTTCACTCAAGCATCATAATACATATAAACTATTAAATAATTAATTTTTTTTTTTATCGTTTTCTTGATTTATTTTATTTTTTTATTTCATTCCTTATTATTTCATTTCATTTAATTTTTATGCTAGGTTTGGTGCTCATTTTTTTTATTTTTGTTTTTTAATCCCTTTCTTGATTAATTTTATTTTTCATAGATTTTTATGAGAATTGGTCGTCATTCATTTTATTATTTTCTGTTTTTTTAATTTTTTTTAATTTTGAGTTTTTAGATGATTGAGAATTTTGCTTCGTGATTTTTTTTGTGTTTGCCTTCTACGGAGTAATCTCGGTCTCAGAACCCGGGTTATGTGTTTTAAAAATTAGCTTGATTTCACTTTGATCTTTTTAGGTATTTTTTTTTTATTATTTCATCCTTCTATATTAGGTTATTGGGCCTTGAGTTTTATGTTTTATGTTTTATTTTCTTTCTATGAGGAATTATCCCTATCCCATATCTATGATTGCAGATTAGTCAAGTTAACCCGAGTTGACTTGAGTTATTTTTTAATAGTTTTTTTTTAGTTTTTCCTTTCATCATTTAGTTTGTTCGAGAGTTAATCTTTATTTTTTTATTCAACTTCTTTTGTATGGTCATCCCGAACTCGTATAAGGCTATAAAATTGATAAGTTGACTCGATACAAGTTTTTTTATTTTTTTTTTGTTTATCCTTCACGTTCTTTATTTTCCACATTGTGCTCTAGATGTACTGATCTTTATTGATGGCCTGATTAGATGGTCTAACATCAAGAGTTCTAGACCTATAATCACATGGTCTCCCCTTGAACCTTATGTGTTAAAATGGAACGTGCATGGATGGATCTTCTATTAGCAAGCCTGGTTAAATGTGCAGGTATTAATGGGGTTCTTCCTGATAAAAAAGGATTGGTACGTATTAGGTATTTTCTCTTTTCCAGTCGGGATCAAAGAATCTAATGAAGCTGAGTTGTTAGCAGTGATTCTTCAGAATATCTTCATCTATAGTAAACTTGTTTGGTGTGGGAATTATAATTGAATCTCCACTTCCTCCATTAGGCAGTACTGGAGATTCCATGAGCTCTTCATTCATGGGTTCAGTGTCTTCCTCTCATACCTTAAGGGATGCTAATCACATGGCTGATGGACTTGCTAAACGAAGTGTCTCTAGCAGAAATTATGAGTTTGCGATTTTGCTGAGGAAGATACTGATATAACTCTTGAAGAAGCTGATTGATATTGGCATCTAGGACGATACAGAGGCAGGGGCTGGGTCTTCGATTGTTTTGTTTGATCTTTTGAGCTGTCTAGGGCATTGCGTGCATGGTTCTTTGTTGCTTTTCTGTTTTTACTGCCTTGCAGACCCATCTGGTCTCTGTGTTGCCTTTTATAGGTTTAATTTATTTTGCTTATAAAAAAGGGTACCATTTTACTTTAAAAAATAAATCAAATAATTATTAATTCATAATAAATAAACAGTTATAAACTATTAAATAGATTTATATACATGTATTGCACTTTAAAAAATCATCTTATCCTTTTATAATTTAACTAATTGTTAGGCAATTAATATTACTGGAATTTCAATTAATTTTTTTTCTTACCTTATAAAAGAATTTTTTTTTAAGTTGTTAAAAAGTCATTTTTTAAGTGGTTACAAATATAAGTTTAAACTAAAAAGTGTTTTTACTTAGTGCTATCATAAAATGTGTCTTATTGCTTTGTAAACTTGGTGGCACTAAAATTGTAATGAATTTAAGTAACCATATCAAGCAATTTATAAGATATATTTATATACTAGTGCATTATATAATG
>Ga0325405_1001038_pt1 | contig 27936 bp, 11 predicted proteins | sample PopdelMetagenome_21_FD_205663 | JGI IMG/M metagenome (GOLD analysis project Ga0325405, IMG submission 205663) | Populus deltoides microbial communities from Bellville, Georgia, United States - Xylem-Control-R2 | ecosystem: Host-associated > Plants > Phyllosphere > Stem > Wood/Secondary xylem...
ATAGTACTGTCAAGCAAAACTAAATGAGCTTCACTGTCCAAGATAAGGCACTTGAATAAACAGCATCAACCATAAAGCACAAACAAATCTATCAGGGCATATTGACCTCTTGGTTTCAAGCAAGAAACACACTTCAATATCATTATGCGTTATTGTATTCCTAATAGAGGCCCTCTTAGCAGACATACCCAACCCACAACTATTCCAGAATAAAATCTTCATTGATAAATTACCAAGTTATACTGCAAATTGGAATTATTGGGCTGCATTCCGATCTGCAATCTTCCTATATATCCACCTGGCTTCTAATGTCTGCTGTCAAAACTGTCAAGTCCTCAGCATTCCCAAAACGCAAGCAAAAACATCCTCTGCACCTCACTTTCAACAATACATTCTGCAGTTGCAGCAGAACTGTAAGTTATGATATAACGAAGATTCCCTTTTCTGATTCTAGAATCCAGTCTAATTCAATTTAATATTATATTTGATTGGAAATTAGATTTTATTATTTATTTTGATTTGCTTTTTATTAGGTTATCTCGGCGTCATGACCCCTGAATAGTGCTTAACGAGTTAACCCGGGTTGATTTGATTCTTTTTTTTGTTATTTTTTTAATTTATTTTTTATAAATTTTATCATTCAATATTGGATCTGACAAAGTCCATTGGGAATTGAGTTTTATAAAAAAAAAAAATTATCTACTCTTTATGGTGTTATCTCAATAATATGATCAAAGTCATGGATTTGACAGGTTAATACGGGTTAAATCAGGTTATTTTTTTTCTTTTTATATGATTATCTTAGTCTCATGACCCAGGTTATAAATTTGACGGATTAGCTTGAATTGTTTTTATGTTTTTTTTTTAATCTCATCAATATTAGGCTAATTGAAAATTTAATTTTGTAATTTATTTTGATTTACTTGCTATAGAATTATCTTGGTTTTATAAATTGGATCGCAAGTTTTACAGGTTAACTCGGGTCGCTTTTTTAGATCCTTTTTTTTATTTCATCATTCAATTGGAAACTATGCTTCATAATTTATTTTAATTTTTTTTTATGAAGTTATCGTAGTCTCATAACTTAAATTACAAATTTATATAACATGTTAATCCAGATTAATCCAAATCAATATAATATGTTATTATTTCAATATTAAAATAAAATATCATTTTGAAAGAAAAAAAATATATCAATCTAAGTTTTTATAACTCATCCAAGTTACTTTCCATCTGCAAAGTCAATTGAGTCCACCTCCATATAATTAAAAATAAATAAATTCTACTAGACAAAAAAAATATTAGAAACTTCCAAATATTGGTTTTTACTCAAGAAAAATTTGAGCTGAAAAATCTAATCAACTCAACCTGCAGCAGTGGAACACGAGTCAATGATACAGTAAAATCTAAACTAACTAGCCATCATAACCTCACAACGAGAGCCGTCCAGTTGGGCCAGAACAAATGTATTCACATGCCAACTTGTACAGCACTCGCATTCTCATTACCATTTCCGGGTCAGTTCAGTTCAACGTTTTTTCAACTAGGCTTAGCTTAAAGCTCACATCTTTTGATACAGTGGCAAAATGTCTTGATATTATAAAACTTATATTGAAAAGGTTCGTTCCAGTTACAAGAGTCCCCCGCCTAGTCCACCAAAAAGGGTTTGGATGAGTGACAAGTATAAAACAATGGAATTAACAAAATTGAAACATTGCTATCATTTTCAAACAATACAGTACACGGTGGGGCAAAAACGAATTGTATAAACTACACAGCAAATAGTGGCAAAGAAATGGAATGTAACATAACATCAAACAAGCTAATTGGTTCTTCTTTGATGAAAATTTTACAAGTGTAATGGTGAGAAAAATCAGTGAAGGTCAAACGGCATAACTGCAGCCATGAATGAATTTCTTTAACAGCCAAACCAACTAATCATGGTCACACTTTATAGATTCTTGCTCAGAGAAACAACTGCGAGCTTCCCATTCTTCTCTAAAAGAGTTAGCCACCTCCAGACTTAAGTGTATTACTCAACCTACAATAACACATGACTCTCCATCAGGCTTCTAACAAAAATAAAATAGCAGGAGAAAACAAAACTGTGAAGCCTTCAGAATTTAATATCTGCATTAATAGAACCAGGTGCGCCATCAGTTCCTAGATTTTGTAGATATAAAAATTTCTTCCGAGAGGCAGAGATAGTTACAGAAACTGCTGCTGCTCTTTCCTTCTCACATTTATTACTGATGCATTTTGAGTCTCCGGGGTTTTGTTTTCTAGTAGATGGTTTTGTTTTTTGAAACAATTTGGCAGACAGTGATGGATATAGACTTCCCATTGAAGCATTATATTCGAGCATTGAACATAAAGATTGAATTGAATGCTTCTATTGTTTTCAATGCTCCAACGAAACTATTTCTCCTTAAGTTCGTTCCTATGGTGTATTCAGAAAAGAGGACAAGTTCCATTTGGTGAAATTGGATCTGGGCTCTTAAGATACGAAGCTTAGGAGTTAAATCATTTATCTTGACTTACTTGGTCTTAGATAACAAAGATTTTGGAGGCTGGTTATTTGAAAAAAAGGTGAGTCGGTGAGTCAAAGGGAATGGTTTCCAAAGTAAAGGAGACTAATGGGATAAGTATTCAGAAGTTTAGAATTTTCTAAGCACATTTGTACAAATGAAGTCTATGGAAAGCCTAAGCTATAATTCTCGGCATCTTCAAAACCAATGCCAGAAATTCATTCCAATCCATTGGTAACTTAACTTACCAGTCCAAACCTTCAAAAAGACCTTCTCCTTTAATGGCAGAAGTTTTAAAAATCGCCCATTGTCGATTCTTAATCTTGTGCAACTCCAACGCCTCAGTCACAGCCGCATCATCAAGTGCACCAGGAAGATCCTATATAAGCCAAAAGAAAGAAGAAAATTAAAAAAAAACAAAGAGAAAGAGAGAGCAAAAGCCTGATTTGATAGAAATATTTAATGTGAAATTTATGTAAGGATACAAAGCTTGATAAAGGGAGCATCTATCCTTGACCACATCATAAAAATATTAGACCTATTGTTTTCACATCCAATAAAGCTTTTGCATTTGTTTTTGCAAGTATCATTAGAATTAACTCTTGTTTCAGCCATATGTTTATTAAAAATGAAATAACTAAACAACACAAACCTGCTTGTTTGCATAGATAAGAACAACAGCACCTCTTAACTCTTCCTCCTGCCAAACAATCAAATATGTAAGCTTGCTCTATAAGATTACACTAAATGAATGAGAATGTACCTTAACATCAAAGACAACTAAATATCTAAAAGCAGAGATTTGAGTTGCCTAAATTTACATTATATAGGAAGCATGCATGCATGCAAGAACACTAAGATGTTGTTTGGTAACAAGGAAAGGAATGACAGGAATGGGAATGAAAGTTGTATACCTATCTGTAGGTGTTTGGTTAAAAAAAATTAAGTGGGAATGAAAATGAAAATTAAATACAGTTTCATTCCCACTTTATAACCCTCAAGGCATCTCAAGTACACCACAATCCCAAACTAGTTAGGGGTGGCTACATGGATATGCTTCCATAGTTCAATTTCAAGATAGGCTGATTATTTTATAGCTACTATGATATCATATCCTCATTTATTACTAAAGGCCAGGCCATTTTTGGTCCACTAAGGCTTCAAAATCTTTACATCATGTGTGCCATGGGTTTAGGTATAGGATGTACCAATAACACTAACTTTGTCAACTACTCAGATGTGAGCACAAAATAGGGATAACAGTACCTCTAAGATTGCATGAAACTCATCTTTAGCTATCACAAGCCTGTCAGTATCACTTGAATCGACAACATAAATAATGGCTTGTGTGTTGGGAAAATAGCATCTCCAGTATGGTCTGTTGCAAACATAAGCAGCCAGTGAGTTTGTGAAATTGATCAAATAACCCATTATCTCACAATCAATCAACGTAAACCATGTACAAGTTGTGGAAAACAAGGCAGAAGTGATAATCAATGATCACAAAAGTATGTGATAATATCATTCTTAATCTTTTACACATGTAATTATGTACAACAAGTCATCACTCAAAGATTTCCCCTTGAAGTAGAGCAAAAACTATTGGAGTCGAAAAAATCAACTGTTTGGATAGTATTTAGACATGCATTTGAGTCTGTAAAATATCAACTAATAGAAAAATGCCAGTGGTTCAAATATATTTTATGATGAAGGAATGTTGATAGTCAAAAAAACCATGAAAGAATATTTTAATGAAGCAATAATTCATTACAAGTTTTTTGTTTATTATTTGTGGAGAAACAACAATTGAATACATATGCAGATACTAGTTCTATAAAGAATATAATGAATCACATCTTATATCATAAGCTTTTGATTCCAACATTGCACAGCCATTAAACCAAATAACAAATAGTATATATCACAAGGCAACTCATGTTATAGTTCCCTACCAACATAAAGCAGAGTTATTTGTGAAAAAAGAAGAAGAGGAAAGAAGTTACCTGATGCTTGTCTGCCCACCTGTACCACAAACAACATAAATGCAATCAGGGCAAGAAATTAACATGCATTTTTTATCATGCAAGACGTAATGAAACAATTTTTTTTGTAACTCCACATTTGCTTCCGAATAACCACTGAAATGATGACAGATGGCGTGGGAATAATGGACTAGCTGGTGGAAAACAATAATTAGATGGTGTGGGAACAATTAATCTTCTCAAAGAAAGTTGGTATTTGTGTCTATAAAAAGTCCAGCTCAAATGATAATGGGACATTGAAATGTATTCGCTTTTTTCTTACAGCTCAAGCAAGGGTGCAGGTTCTCACTATTTCGATTCCAACCAGAAAAGTATCCTTGCAATTTCACAATTCTAGGGAAAGCAGCAAAAGATAGAAAAGAAAACCATCAAAATCTTACTAGTCTTACATGTATTCTGTTTACACTTTTTCCATTCCAATCAGGAAGTTCCCTTCAAATTGGTTCTCCATGGTATATAAAGCATTTAAATAATGGAGGTCCTAGAAACATCGAAGTGACATAAAGGGGTATATCTACATCAAACCTGTACACCCCCCCCCCCCAACACACACGAAGATTCCATACATCCATTGCCTCAACCACCAAAAAATAAATAAAGCAAATTTATTCACAATACAACAAGCCTAAAATCTCCATTCTTTTGAACTTCCAACTTTTCTTACACTGAGCAATTGAGCAATCAGTAATCAGCAAAGATTCACATATTCCACCCATAGAAGCTACGGTTGCAATGAATGTAAAATATAGCACTGGTTTACAGATCAAGGGAAATAAATAGGCTTACCGAGATCCCAAACTTGAAATTTGATATTGTTGTACTGAACTGTTTCGACATTGAATCCAATTGCTGTATTAGGAAAACAAAAAATCCAGTTACTAATTATGAACAGAGTAACAAATTACTCAACCCCATTACAGCAAAAAAGTGACAGCATTTTAAAATAAAAATGCAATTCCAAAATCTAAGTCCATCCATTAGCTAAGCCCTTGAATGATAAATCCTCAATGTAACTGAAGCCAATGCAATTGGGTCGTAGACAAACCATAAAACAACACATCACATCCCATCTCTTAAATTATGTCAATTTAGGATTCATACTCTCATCAACCAAACAAACATCAAATTCTAATGAAAAATACACTTACTTGGAATAGTGGATACAACTTCACCCATCTGAAGCCGATCTGCAAAATCAAAACACATGAAAAATTATCAAAATTCAATAACTACCCGGTACTCAAAATCACTAAAAAACAAAAGGGTGTCACTTAGAATCGACAAAAAAAAGAACAACATACAGAGAATTGTAGTTTTTCCAGCATTGTCAAGACCAAGAACAAGGATCCGAGCCTCTTTGTTGCCAAATACTGAGGAGAACATTTTAGAAAAGAAGATTCCCATCTTATTACGTCCTAAGTGGGAGACAAGATAATGGAGATTCTTTCAGCGCATCAATGGATGAACAGATGGTAGAATTTGAATCAGATCTATAAAGTAGAGCCCTTTTCCTCTCTGCAATCAACAAAATGAAAAAAGAAAAAGGAAACCCAGCAGTGTCAAAATGGACTGATTTGTGTACAAGATTTTCAAGTACAAGATTTTCAATTTAAGAAGTCGTCGGTGAGAATAGAGTAGAAAGGGAAAATTGGGACAGCGCAGTAGGGGCATAGTTTATTAACTCAACTACAGGTTGACCCGATAAGTTGATGGTCGCAATTCAGTGGGTTGATTTGGATTCATCCAAATCAATTTAATTTTTTTTATTTTATAAAAATAATATACATTGTTGGGTTTAAAAAAATAACTTTTCATCTAATATTTTAATATTTTAGTATTTTAATTTTTTTTTTTGTTGGGCATGTATCAAATTTTTTACTTCTTAATATTTTTATATTTTTTTAAAGTTAAAAAAATTATTTGACTCCCGTTATAGCACAGGTCAAAAAAATTAGTAAACACTAAAGAGAGATGATTTGATAAATTGAGATTGGTTTCGCTTTAATTTGCTCTAATAAAACATTCGGATTGTTGATTTCCATAAAATAAATATATTTTCATTCCTCTTCCCATATATCTTTTCTACTATGTTTTAAGCATAACTAAATATATCTTTTCTACTATGTTTTAAGCATAACTAAATATTAGGGATTATCTTAAAAGAATAGGCAAAGTTTAAAGACTTTATAAAATATTTGCTATTAATGCAAATGTTTTTTCTTTTTTTTTATATAGATGTCGAGCATCTTGTTAAGGTTAAGATTCTGACATAGAAATGATGTGTTTTATGATCTAAAAAAGGTGCAGATAAAGCCTCTAACATGCTATGAATTAAAAAATAAAACTGGAATAGTAGGGTATTGCAAGAAACCAAGTTAGAAATAAAATTTAAGTTGTAGCAGAGTTTGAATGACAATAGAGTTGCGACAGCAACAGAGTCTGTTTTCAACACAAATTATTAAGAATTTAACCAACCTTAACGACTAGATAAATGAGAAAGAAATTAAGTAATATAAGGACTGCTAATTAGCCTAAGAATCCTAAAGAAACATGACAATCAAGGGAGAGAATAAAAAGAGCAAATCATGGCAGAAAAAAGGCATCTCTACATCGTTTTTTTCTTCTTTGTTCTTTAATTTTCCAACAATTTTGAACTAAAATTTGGCTTTCAGTTCACGGGAGTTTTGTTCCATTATTGTTTTAGGTTGTGAGAAGAGATATTTTCAACTTTATTTCTTAACATTCAAGTATTTATTTTGCCTTGATTTGGTGTGTAAGACACTGTTTTCATTCAAGCTTTTTGAATGGTTTCTATGGCAGGCATGCTTTATTTTTTGTAAATTTTCAATCTGTAATTGTTGATTTGGATCAAGAGGAAGAAAAATGAATAAATTTGGTTGACTTAAATTTTAGGTTAAAAAAATAAAACAAGTAAAAATTGTTAATCTTTTTAACGATAGTTTGGAATATATGATCGTTTTTCTCTCTTAAACCTTTTGTCACCGAATATAAAAATTGTTTTTCAATACTTAATTTGATTGATGTTAAGGAATTAATTAGGTATTTTTCTAATTAATTTAATCTTTTTTTATCTTCCTTATTTAAAGGAATTTAAGTATTTGCTTGAATTAAAAGAATACTTATTTTACTTTGATGATTAATCTAATTCATTGAATGAACAATCTTTTTGAATCAAGCATGTAAACACTGAATTATCTTTTATGTTTTTTTTTCATAATTTTAATTTTCTTTAGTTTTCGTATTAATCCCTAATTTTTATTTCAGTTTCTTATAAGAAGAATTTGAACAATTTTTTCTTGGATTCAACCTGGCTTTCACTATCGTCCTATAAAAATCAATTTCTTAAAAGGAGATAAAGGTCATAATTAATTTTAATGGTCTCATCAATGACCAATTGTTAAGGTCCTAGGCTCCTAGTCGTGCTCAAGTTTTCTGCCTGTTATTGATGCATGTATTACCCATTGCTTTAGGCTTTATAATTTTGATCTTTTTTATTGTTTCTTGGGCTTTACTATATTTTCTGGTGCTTGAGATTATTATTTTTTGGGCTATTTATATTACCTGTTAATGTACTTAGGATTGGCATCTTGCATATCAGATTTTTAGATCATGTTGTTAAAAAAATAAAAATAAAATGAAAACCTCTAAACACATAGTTGTACCGGAAAAATCCTAGTGCCCTTGAATTCCTATTATGATTTGGTTTCTCCTTCCCTTTTCTCTTTTGATAGGACCATATATATGTATAAAAAAACTCAAATGTTAAGGGTTTCTTTACTGACTCTTTCTTTGGAGATTTAAGTTTTGATTTTATTTTGTGATGATGTCCCAAAAAATTCAAGTAACTGAGGAGCAAGACTTATGTATTTGATAATTGATTAATATCTTGATTCTAACAATCTAATTTATTCTTCTTGGCTAAGGTGGCTAGTAGTCAATATTTGGCACCTGCTAGGTCAAAGTGGATGGTAATTGGTACCTGTAAAAGGTTTTTTTTATAGATTTAGGAACTCTCAGATGCTTAGGTAAATATATTTTTAGAGAGAGAAGACAATTATATTTTAAAGAGAGATGTTCTAAATAGACACACACACACACACACACAGTAGAAAATGGAGATTGTGAACCTAGAGCTTGAAGAATTCATGATTTATCTATAGCCCATGAATCTTGTCTCTTTATGGAGAGTAAAGGCTAAAGTATAATTTTTTTTCCTAATAGTTTTGATGAGGAAAAAATAATTAATACCGCTGGAATGTAGCCATTATTTGGTTAATTTATTTTCCTATTTAATTATATTCTAGATTTCTTGCTCGAGCTTTACCATATGATTGGATTCGAGCTATTCAATGATTTGGATTGCGGTAAAAAAGCGTAACCATATTGTTTGTTCATACTTGAGTGTTAAAGTGAATTTGTGCTAGATTGATACAGCATTTAGTTGACAACATATTGCTCTCAGTACTAAGGATAAGCAAAGAAATTGTGAGCCATTTAATCTGATGATCGATTGAAAAAATAAGTATGAAAAAAAAAAAGCATTAGAGCCATGGAGTACACTATCTATGGAAAAAAAAAATCAGAACATAATGTGCTACCCATTTTATAGACTATCTCTAGTCATCTCTAATAGTTTTGAAATGACCACTTTCAAATCATAATGTGTTAATTTACTTTTTGTTTTAATAATTTCATTTGTATTATTGATCATGAGTGCTTTTTTAAGTGGGTTTTGTTTGATTTATATATATATATATATATATATATATATATATATATATATATGTTGATATTGATTGATATGTGTTAGATTTTCTTTTTATGTGCAGATATGATGTGTGAAAATATTTTGTTTACTTATAATTTTGTGTGCATGTTTGATTCCATGGACGAAAATGTGTTCGAATACGATTTGTGTGGATGAGTTTATTTGTATTTTTATACCGGGTGTGAATCCAAATATTTCTAATAATAGTATTCTTATAAAAAAGGAAATAAATTAAAAAATTTTAAATTAATTTTTTTTTAATATAGGTGCGAATTTATTTTTTAATTTTGTGCAATATTTTTCATGGATGAATATAATAATTTGGATTGTGTCAACATGACCTAACATAGATTCCAATGAGTAAGAGAAGCACCATTCAGGTCCATTTTAGACATAGTCAAATTAATTAGGCCAAAGCTCGATTTTTATAATCTTTATGAATCCAATACCCATTTTAGAAATGATCAATTCAGCAAGTCTTCTTTTTTTAAAAAAAAGAAATCAATGTTGAATTTTGTGAATAACATAATCAACAACTCTTCTTTTTTAAATGATCAATATCAGAATTTTTGCAAATAGTCTAATTGGCAAGTCTTCTTTTTTAAAGGGATTAATGATGAGTTTCGTAAATGACCTAATCGACAAGTCTTCTTTTTTAAAGGACATGTGTCAAATTTTTTATGAATTGCCTAATTGGAAAGTCTCTATTTTTAAGGGATCAATGTCAAAATTCTCACAAATGACCTAACTGATGAGTATTCTTTTCTTAAGGAACCAACATCGAACTTTTCAAAAGTAGTTTAATGGATGAGTATCATTTCCCAATGGGTCGACATTGTATTTTTTTAACAAATAATTAAAATAAATTGCAAATAAAACTTAGAAGATAATTAGGATAATTATGTCAATTAAAAAATAAATTTAAGAGAAAATGCATAGTAATGATAATCTTTCATTTGAATGTATGCGGTAAGGGTGATATCGTTTTTTCATTAAGCATATATTATTTCACCTAAGTCTCTGGAACCAATTTTTATTTTTTAGGAATCCTAGTTTCTTATAAATATTAGGTGGCGATTCCATTTTTCACATATTTTCCCTTTCAATCTTGAAGATTCCTATTTATATCCAAGTGCGACAATATGGAACGAAAACGTTGGTGCCCATCATTAGTTGTAGTGCTTTGTACTGTCATTGATGGAGAGGATGGTGAATGTCACTAACTTGTTGGCGATAAATAATCGGTGGTCGAGAAAGGAGGTGCATGATTGCATAGAACATTGTGTGTGTTTGCACTATTGATCATTAGCTAGAAATATGGTATCAACTTGTATAAAAGTTTGTACTTGCAAAGAACCTGTAAGTAAAAGCATAAAAAGAATTTGTGAGTGGTCAGTGCATGACACTACATTTTAAGTCCTAGGAACTTGAAAAAAAATTTGGTGCGTGCGTATTGGACAGTCCATGTACTAAAAAGAATATGAGAAAAGGTGTGCGCCAGTAACTAGGACTTTTGCATGGCGTTAGACTGAGTACTTTTGAGGTCAAATCAAGAGAAAAAAAAAGATGAGGCAGCATGAAGACTATGTCGTGTGGGCCTAGCCCAAAAGGTGTGGAGATGGGAAAACATTGAATACTTTTCGATCTTAGTTACCTTTTCCCCATCCCCAACTCCCTGTAGTGTTTGGTTGTTTTTTTGGTGTATGACTATGTGTAGACATGGACAACATAAATGCATGAGGACTTTGTTAGCTCCCACCTTGTGTTGTGTTTCTCGAATATCATACACACAACGGAAACAATAAAACAAAATTATTTAGAGGTCTCTATGATCATGTTAGATAGATCTAGAGTTGTTAAGGGATTTATTGCTTGAAGATCTGATCTTTTTCGGCTTTGAATAATTCTTTAAAAGTTGGATTGTTGCAAACCATAAACTATCCAATTGTATAGCTTCCAACAGTAATCCATACGAACCACTAGTGAGAATATCCTAAATACCTTTTTAAGAGAGAGGGGTAGCTATACCTATAATACTAGCTCTTTATTATGTGACTTATGTAATTTTTCTGTCTAATAGACAACCCCCTTAAAAATATTAGAGGCATAACTTACTATTTATAGAGAAATTTGAAAAACCCTATAAATTGATAAAATATCAATTTACCCCTTGAATAATATCCATGTATTAATTCAGGACAAGTTTTCTAGGTCTAGAAATATAATCTCTATATTAATTATATTCTAATCCTTAATTTCTAAAATATATTTTAATCAAGTCATACTTGATTAAATCATCTCAGTTTAATTTTTGACTAATGGTTCTTAATGTGTGTGTCTATTAAGTTCCTAATATGTTGACTCAAATATAAATTATAATTCTAATTAAATAGAATTAAATAATTTAATTTATTATCAATTCAATAATTGATTAATTTATATTTGAAGATCAGGTGCATCGTCTAGCAATATATCATGATCTCCCAAATATTAGAAAAGTTATTAGTAGTTTGACTTAACATTTAAGCTACCGGTTTCTCAGTGTAATTAATATCCTTTCATCAATAATGTTTCAATTTAACATTAAAGCATGCAGCATGTATGTCATGTTAAATCATGTTTGTTCTTTATATAATAGTCATTGATTGTTTGAATAAGATTTGAAACTTTTTTCAAATCTTATTCTACATTGACCAAAGATTTCTCAGTCAATACTATTTAAGAACAAGTGAAACATTTTCCCTAACTCATATAGGATGATGAATCCTCTATTGATCACTCAAGTACCTTCATATAGTTCATGTTATATCCAATATATTCCCCTTTGTTACCTTTATTAAGATAACATGTAACAGGATCAAAGCATAACATTATCTATATAAAATAACTTAATGATCTCAAGTCTAAGGATCACTTACACAACCGTTATATGATCCTTTCCATAGACATAACTAATCTCTTCATATGAAATTCTCATGCGGGTCAGTTCAGTGTATATGTTTTATGACATGCACCTACATATTAGTTTTATGTATTTTTTATACCTTAGCTTATAAGAACAATTGCTTCCTTTCATAAAAAAAAAAAGAACATAATATATATCAGTCTCTACGGTTCTAATAAATATTCAGTATTTAAGAAATTATTGACTAGAAACATTTTAGAAACAATGTTTTGATGCAATAGGAGTCTCATAATTATAACAACTTTATAATTTTTTTTTATAAAGCATTTTTGTCCCATGAACTTTATCTTTACTCTAGATTCATAAATCAAATATTAGATTCGTTAATCTAATATTATATGAATATTAAAGATAAATTAAATCTATATTAATAATAAATATATATGTACATGAATATAATAATATCACATGTAATCAACCAATTAGTTACAGAGCATATTAGACTACCATCATGATCAATTGACATTCCACTTTCCTTCCTTATGGTTCACATATAGCCCCTTGTTTTTCTGTTAATATATTAAAGATAAGTATTTTATTTTTTTCATTTCTGAAAAGCGAACTTTTTTTTGGTTAGATTTTTTTTTGGCTATTTTGATTTGTATGCTTTAATTTTTTTCTTTGATTATCCATACTGTTAATATCAAATTATCTCTTTGCTTATGCAGCTTTTATTCAGGTGTTTAGTTTCCTGATTTTTCATGCTAAAAAATCAATTTGATTGAATCAAACTAGTTGAATTTTCAATTTAATCAAGGTTGTTTTCTTAAAAAGTTACTGTTTTTAATTCAATTAATTTTCTAAAACCAGACCGAATAGGAGCATAAGCACCGCTGATACTTGTCTAATCTCCACCATTATTTTCCACTTTCATTTAATTCCTGGACCCACAGTAATTCCCTCTTTTTTCCAATTTCAACTATGTTACAATTTGTAGTTTCCATGCATTTAATAGCTTATATACAAGTTACGGTTCACTTGGATGGCTGCATAACATTAACATTGTTCGTGGAGATTATTCCACTCTATTATTTTCCACTTTGATCACTAACATATTCATGTCCAACTGCCGACGAAATCAATAGCACTTCACGAATATAAGTTTTTACATTTTGCTTTTCAGTTATTGGCTTGTTTCCGCTACTTTTTATCCCAAAGTTTTAAAAAATAGAGACAGAACAATGCAATACAAAATGCAATATAACAATTAATCAACAAAAAGTTTTTCCCTCGCAGTTTTAAAATTTAATAATTCAAATCCATATATTTTTCTATTTCTAGTGATGAGATGATTGAATTTAAGTGTCATGAATTCCTTGATGTAAGAGCTTTGATTTGATAATATTTTTTTTTATTAATGTAGGTGTTCAGGCCAGTTTGCGCACCTCGACTAATCCCACGGCTCCTGAAATTAACAGTCATGTAAGCCTCCAGTGGTCTTGAAGGGACTCGAACTCATGACCATTGAAGAGCAAACTCAAAACTTAACCAGTTAAACTACCTCTTAGAGTTAATTTGATAATATTATAACACGTTGTTATTGCTAATCTGCTGGATCCTGTCCAAGCAAAATTCTATATATCTCTCTTTTTTCTCATTATTTTTTTAATTATTGTTTACTTTTCAAATATAATGGATATGATTTAAAAGTAGGAAATGGTTTAGGATTATGAAATATCTAAGAAGACAATGAGGAAAATAAAGTTAACCTTTGTCTTGGAAGTCTCTCTCCATCTTGAAATACTTTCTTTGTGGATACCAAATAGACTCAACCCTAATCTAAGATTGAACCGACCAAAGTCTATCTTCTATCTATTCTTTTTATCTTAAAAAATGAAGCAAATTGTTAAGAAACGACGTTCTGAACGAAGTCCTAAGCCAAATTCCAAATATTTAGGTTAAGCAGTGAACGTGGGAACATGCACATATGCTATAGAACATGGAAGGGGAACTTGTATGGTACATGCAACGTGGAAAAATGATGAGTTGGATTGTGGTGCAAGACTATGTTATTTCAGTATTATGTTTTACTTTGTTAACTTCTGTATTACGTGGGCAGAATATATTTGCTTACGATTAGCTTGTCTTTGTAATTTAGTTTGTTTGTAGTTTGCTTATTTAAGCAGCTAAAGCTTTCATTAATGGGATATTAAAAAAATTGCATTCAACTTGTGGTTCTTTCTCACTTGAAGAGAAAACAAATGTCATTAGACCATTACACTTTGTAAGTGGGATCTAACATTGGTATTAGAGCCAGGTTTTCAATAGGAACCAATAAAGAACGAATTAAGCATTTGGAGCCTGAACTTGGTCTAGTTCAGGAAGGACTGTTGCGAATGGAGGAGACACTCAATTGACTTTCAACTGTGCTGATTCCCAATCACGAAACTAACAAACACAACAATCATCCAAACAACGATGGAGGTCGCCAGATCATTTCCGCTAAAACAACGAAGCTAGAATTTCCACGATTCGCGGGGGATGACCCCACCGAATGGTTCAACCATGTGCATTAGTTTTTCGAGTATCAAGGCACAACAGACGCCCAGAAGGTTTCCATGGCAGCATACCATTTAGAAGGGGAGGCTAATCAATGGTGGCAATGGATTCGAAGGACATTTAGGGACGAGGGACACATGCTTTCATGGGATAGATTTGAGGAAGAACTCTGGGCTTGTTTTGGACCTTCGGAGTGTGAAGATTTTGACGAAACTCTTTCACGTGTCAAACAGCAAGGTAATTTCCATGATTACCAGCGTGAATTTGAAAAGCTGGGTAACAGGGTTCAAGGATGGACTCAGAAGGCGTTGGTGGGAACATTCATGGGCGGTTTGAAGACAGAAATAGAAGATGGCATCAAAATGTTCAAACCATAGTCACTCAAAGAGGCCATTAACTTAGCGCGAATGAGAGATGACTAACTCACACGGCAAAAGAGGTTCATACGACCACCTCCTCTACAAATATCTCGTGTAGCTCCTGCTACACTTACGGGTCCTTTCAAACATTTATCTTGGGAAGAAATGCAGAGGAAAAGATCACAAGGCCTCTGTTTCAACTACAATGAGCGATTTACAGCGAGCCACAGGTGTCAAAAACCATAGCTGTTATTATTGGAAGGCTACGCAGATAACTTGTTGTGTGAGAATATTATGGAACAACAAATGTTGGAAGATGGTCATAGGGGAAATACAGTTGTGGTGCAGGAACCTGAACTTGAACCAAAAATAACATTGCATGCGTTAGCAAGCTGGACACCTCCTAAAACTATGCGTGTATCGGCAAAAATGGGGTCACATGAAGTAATGGTCATAATTGACAACGGATTGACACATAATTTCATCAGCAATCATTTAGCAAGCATGCTCAGGTTACCAGTCATACCAACAGAATCATTCCATGTCCGGGTGGCAAATGGGGAAAGGTTAACATGCCAAGGGCGTTATGACAAAGTGCAGGTGGAGTTACAAGGAACAACATTTTACCTCATTTTTTTTTCATTGCCCTTAACAGGTCTAAATCTTGTACTGGGAGTTCATTGGCTGGAAATGTTGGGATCTGTGGTCTGTAACTGGAAATAACTGACCATGGATTTCGTTTGGGAAAATCAAAACTGTAGACTGCAAAGGGTGGATGTGCAAACCATTCAGGCGGCTTCACCAACAGAAATGGCAAAGGAATTTCGCCGTGGACATGCAATCTTTGCTACGTGTTTCCAGTTAACAGAGGAAACCGCACTAATTGCAATATCAATGAACAATGATAATCAGGATATGCACTGTTTGTTACAGGAATATGCAGACGTATTTCAACAGCCTTCAAGATTACCACCTGCACGTGAGGTGGATCACTGTATTACATTGAAAGAAGGTACTGAGCCTATTAATGTGCGTCCGTACAGGTATGCTCACTTTCAAAAAACTGAAATTGAGAAACAGGTTCAGGAAATGCTAGATTCGGGACTCATCCGTCCTAGCACTAGTCCATTCTCGTCACCAGTGTTACTGGTAAAGAAAAAATATGGCAGTTGGAGGTTTTGTACAGATTACCGTTCACTCAATGTTGCTATTGTCAAGGATCGTTTTCCTATACCGACAGTGGATGATATGTTGGAAGAATTATATGGTGCAGCTTACTTCACCAAATTAGATCTTAGAGCCGACTATCATCAAGTAAGAGTCAATCCTTCTGATGTTAACAAAACTGCTTTTCACACTCATAACGGCCCTTACGACTATCTCGTAATGCCTTTTAGCCTCTATAACGCACCCTCAACATTTCAAGCCATCATGAACTCAACATTCCGGCCTTACCTTCGCAAGTTTATTTTGGTCTTTTTTGATGATATTTTAGTCTATAGTCCCACTTGGAATGAACATCTGTTGCATGTTAAACAAACATTGGACATATTGCGACAACATCAATTCTTTGCCAAAGCTAGCAAATGCGTGTTTGGTCAGCAGGAACTAGAATATTTGGGGCATATTGTCACACATCGAGGAGTGAAGGTTGATAACAGTAAGATTGCAACAATGGTTGCATGGCCACCGCCCACAACTATTTCTGAGCTACATGGGTTTTTAGGTCTAACCGGATATTACAGAAAATTTGTACAAAACTACGGTATCATTGCAAGACCCTTGACCAATCTACTTAAGAAGGGAAAATTTGGCTGGAATGATGATGCCGACACAGCCTTTCTAGCTCTCAAGTAGGCGATGACAACTACACCTATATTGATTATGCCTAATTTTGATGACTCATTTACCATTGAAACCGATGCATCTGGGGACGGTATTGGAGCCATTTTATCTCAACAAGGCAGGCCAATAGCTTTCATGAGTCGAGGCTTGGGGGTTACTAAACAATCCTGGTCTACTTACGCCAAGAAAATGCTTGCCATTGTAGAGGCCATACGTTTATGGCGCCCTTATCTCCTGGGAAAGAAATTCTTCATTCTCACTGACCACTGCAGTTTGAAATATTTCCTCCAGCAGCGGGTTGCTACACCTGAACAACAGAAGTGGGTGATCAAGCTTCTGGGTTATGATTATGAGATTGTTTACCGACCAGGTAGAGAGAATTCTGCGGCGAATGCCCTTTCACGCAGAGCTGATAGTCCAATTCTTCACTATTTACACATGCCAACAGTGACTATATGGGATGACATTCAGAAGGCGTATGCAGGCGACTCTTACATTCAATCTTTTACGGACCTGACAACTACGCCACAAGATGGTCCATACGCATGGCACAATGGGTTGCTCTTCTTTAAAGGCAGAGTGGTCATTCCTTCTCAAGCAGACCTGCGATCCCAGTTGCTTCATGAAATGCACGATACAAAGATTGGAGGACATTCAAGGGTCTCACGCACGTTCAAAAAATTATCCCAACAGTTTTACTAGCCTAAGATGTATCAGGCGGTGCAAGATTATGTAAAGAAATGTGATACTTGTCAGCGGGTGAAATCTAAAACATTATCTCCAGCAAGCCTCCTACAGCCGTTACCTATTCCATGTCAAGTTTGGGATGACATCACCCTCAATTTCATTGAGGGCCTTCCAACATCTCACGACAAAGACACCATTTTCGTGGTGGTTGATCGTTTGAGTAAGTCTGCTCATTTTATCTCATTGACCCATCCTTTTACTGTGAAAATTGTGGCCGAACGGTTTGTTGAAGGTGTCGTTAAACTGCATGGTTTACCTAAGACCATCATTAGCGATCGGGATCCCATATTTATAAGCAAATTCTGGCAGGAGTTCTTTCACATGTCTGGCACCAAGCTACAGCTCAGTTCAACCTACCATCCACAAACGAATGGCCAAACAGAAGTGGTTAATCATTGCGTTGAACAATATCTCAGGTGAATGGTTCATCAGTGGCCACGCCGATGGAGCACCTATCTCCCTTGGGCTGAGCTCTGGTACAATACGACATATCATGCATCCACTGGGATGACCCCTTTTCAAGCCTTGTATGGCCGTCTACCTCCTACAATTCCCATTTACCATCATGACGGTTCTTCCGTTCAGGAGGTTGACATCAGTCTAACAGTTTGTGACGATTTGTTACGTCAACTCAAATGTAATCTAGCAAGTTCCATTAATCGCATGAAACAACTTGCGGATCAAAAACGTCGGGATGCTTCTTTCACGATGGGGGATTTAGTGTTTCTTCGGCTGCATCCTTACAGGCAACAGACTGTTTTCAGACGTGCCCACCAAAAGCTCGCCAGCCGCTTCTATGGTCCATATCCAGTGCTGCAAAAAGTTGGGGCAGTAGCATACAAACTTCAATTGCCAGACGATGCTCGTATTCATCCGGTGTTCCATGTCTTGCTCTTAAAAAAATATGTGGGTGACTCTGCCACGCCTGCAACAGAGTTACCACCCGTTACAGATGATGGGGTGGTTGTCCTCGAGCCTCATCAAATTTTAGATACTCGTTGGGTCAAATGCGGCAATAAATTTAAGCAGACTGTTTAGTACAGTGGAAGCATCTTTCGGTTGACGATGCCACCTGGGAGCCATATCACTCTTTGTAGGAACGATTTCCTTCCATGGATCTTGCGGACAAGAGTCCACTTAATGAGGAGGATAATGTTAAGCCACGACGTTCTGAACGAAGTCCTAAGCCAAATTTCAAATATTTAGGTTAAGCAATGAATGTGGGAGCATGCACATGTGCTGCAAAACGTGGAAAGGGAACTTGCATGGTACATGCAACGTGGGAAAATGATGAGTTGGATTGTGGTGCAAGACTACGTTATTTCAGTATTATGTTTTACTTTGTTAACTTCTGTATTACGTGGGTAGAATATATTTGCTTACGGTTAGCTTGTCTTTGTAATTTAGTTTGTTTGTAGTTTGCTTATTTAAGCAGCTAAAGCTTTCATTAATGAGATATTAAAAAAATTGCATTCAACTTGTGGTTCTTTCTCACCCGAAGAGAAAACAAATGTCATTAGCCCATTACACTTTGTAAGTGGGATCTAACACAAATCTAATCTAAAGATTGAACCGGCCAAAGTCTATCTTCTATCTGTTCTTTTTATCCTAAAAAATGAAGCAAATTTTTGTATCTCGTCTCACCCTTTTCTTACATCAATGCAAATGTCGAACGCTTAACTTGGGAGTTCGATATGTTTTTTGTTTTTTTTGTTTTTACAATATAGTTTGATTTTCTCTTATAGAAAAATGTTAGGAGTTTAATGAAGAGTTTGCTCCTTAATGAAAATATTGATCAGTCCTGGAAAGTGTATGCGTGTTCATTGGCATTTGTTGAACTAGTCAAGTGCATTATCCTTCGAAGAAGAACTTTCTTACATTGCTCTTGATCCAAAGGCACTAACAATTGTGACCTTTCTCCTGTAAAAGCAGACCCAAGCCCTCACAAATGGGCATGAAATCCGAAACCAATGCCCTTACACTGTTTAGGCTGCAGCTGTTCCCTGTGGTGGCCGAAGACTCGAGGGAGGCCAATCATGGACCATCAATGCGAATCCCTGAACAACACTGGTTGAAAATGCCTTGAACCAATTCAACAACTTGGACTTCTTTGACATTTCTCTTGTTGATGGATTTAATGTCCCCATGGACTTTAGTCCAGTATCAGGCAGCTGCCGTGGAATCAAGTGTGCGGCTGATATCAATGGGCAGTGCCCAAATGAGCTCAGGGCCCCAGGAGGTTGCAACAATCCATGCACTGTTCTCAAGACAGTTCAATACTGTTGCAATTCTGGTAATTGTGGTCCAACAGATTTCTCTAGGTTTTTCAAGCAGAGATGCCCTGATGCTTATAGCTATCCCAAAGATGACCCAACAAGCACCTTTACCTGTCCTGGTGGAACTAATTATGGGGTGATATTCTGCCCTTGAAGCTGTTTTAAGCCAGTGTAAAATGAGAATAAGGGCCATGGTTTGAATTCACTCCTGATGGGATGAATTGTTGCCAGGGCCATAATGCTTCTTTATCATAAAATCTTACTAGAATATTAACAGTGGCAAGACCCTTTATTTTCTCTGTTAAATTCCTAATACCAACTGTATTTGATCCTCTCATAAGCATATGAAGTACCTTTTTCATTTTTGTATGGATAAGAGAAAAAAAATTCATTCCAATCATAGGAAACTACAAAACACAACAATGCTGCAAGCAACCTAAATAAAACGATTCAAGTGCTGATCAGTACTCTTCCTTTTTTGTTTAATCCTTGTTAATCTGCTGTGCTTGCATTTAAGTGCTTCACAAGAGGTACTGATCAATAGAAAATGCTAATTTACTGGTAGAGTAGAGTGCATTAGCCATCAAATTAGCAATTCTACTACTAAGGAGAACCTAAAATTTCAGCATCCATCTCATCTCCACAGACAACTCATGAAGTCGAGTACACAATTTCCGCCCCTTTCATTTTCTTTTCTGGATAACATGTACCGGTGACTTTCTTCATGACTAAACTGGGAAACAACCTCCATCTTCTACCAGAAAACAGAACACGCCATCTTAAAACTAAAATCTACATGTTCTTGATCTCCTGGTTGAAGCAGTATGCAGGCGTTTGAGTCACTGAATCATCTAAAACTAATGCACCTTCCTCAAAAGTTATTCTATGAGTGGAAATACCTGCCAATATATACAGCAACAACAAAAAGCAACCATGATCAAGTGAACGAAACGCTCTGCAGCTTCAAATTAATGAAACAATATAAAAACTCATAAAAATCACATCTGACAAACCTCCCTCTTAGTATAAATAGTAAGATGTGGCCCAAAGAGACCAGAGATAATGAAATCTTAAATGGTTTTAATAAATATTAAAGGCTATAATACTCTTAGTCAATGTTGAGAAGCAGTTTTTGTATTAAACTGCACAACACTTGATAGAAGTATGGAATGCAAAGTCTATTTAACAACCTATTTATTTTTGCGGTAAAGAAATATTTTTGAAACAATTTGAATTTTTTTAAAATTAATTAATTTTTTATATTTTTAGATTATTTTGATATGTTGGTGTTAAAAATGAATTTTAAAAAATAAAAAAAAATATTATTTTAATGTATTTCTAAATAAAAAAAATATATTAAAAAATAATCATTATTACAATACCAAACAGACTTTTAGAAAACAGGTACCCTAGCACCAAACATTTTCTTCCATCATAAACCTATGTGAAAATTAGAAGGGTTAGAAGAAAAATATAATTTTGTTCATAAAACTATCGCTACTGTCTGTATATTTTATTGTTTGGCTCTAAGAAGTCTGTCTAGTAGTGGAAGTGTTTTTGTTTGAGAAGAGATAAGAACTGTGCAGAATGTGTATATGCTCATAGGTTGAAATTTAATCTGGTTAGGATTAAGAGAAGAGAGGTCATAGTGTAATAGACTGAATAAATAGCCCGATAATGGACTCCAAGTGGGTAATTGGGTTTAGAAATTTCACTATGGTCACCAGCCAAAATTGAAGTGTTAGCTAGACACTTGGCAATATTCCTTGGCAAGACTACATAGATTTACATCAGCCCAGCTAGCTAGTACGGTCAAGATGGATAGAAAATAAAAAAAATTACATTTTAAAATTTTTATCAAATAATTTAAATGAGTTGAGATAGTTTTTTGATATAGTATCAGAGTTTTAATATCCAAGTGATCATGAGTTCGAATCTCGTCATTCCTATTATTTAATAAAAAATAAACATAAAGTAATGTGGGTCTTTGCAAATTCAAGTTTCAAGTTTAAAAGGTTTTCATTTGAGAGAGTATGTTAGAAAATAATATAAATCATATCTTGAGACTTTACCTAACAGTTTAAGTTATTGGGTTAAGAATTTAATGATAAAAAATTAGAAATTTTAATTTTCACTTGTAAAAATAATTATTATCTTGAGTCTTGGAAGTCACTTCCATGTCCTTTGATAATAATAAGGAACATTTGAATAAAGATGAAGTGCTTGAAATAATTAGAATTTTAGTTTGTTTTTAATGTGAAGTAAATGTTTCTGAATATAATTAAAAAATATTAAAAACATGATAAATTATGACTATATGTTAAAATATTTATGTTTATAATTTAGAATTTATATTATGAATGATTTGTTATTCACTAAAATGTTTAAATTCCCAAGATAAATGAATTTCAAATTGAATAATATTTTCCTTTTCAATTACTCATTAATTTTGATACTTATAAATGTCATTATGATTGTTTATTTATGAGTCAATTGAAGTTTGATGTTATAAGATATTTTAGAATCATCCGAAGATTGATTAGTTATTTTTATGACTTGTGAACATAATTGTTGGTAATAAAAAAAATATTATTAGTTTTATTTATATATTTAAAATTAGCAAATGCATCTTATTAGTGCTTATGTAACTATCAAATGAAATCAAATGTTATTAACATCATTATCATTATTTTTTTATATCGTTGCATCACCCAAAGAAAAACATTGATTTACATTTATGGTTTATGTAAATTATTATTTGAATATGTGTCATGTATTTAAGTTTTTGACTTAAAGCATTAATTTTTTAGCTTTTTTACCAATCTTTGCAAGTATTTGCTTTTATTTCTCTCATTTTCATGCTTGATGTATTCTAATATTTAATGGGCTTAATTTTTTTAATTGGTGTGAATAAGTTTCACTTAGATGTTTTTGACCTTGATTTGACTCTTCAAGTAAGTGTATTTGGTATTGTGGTAACTGTTGTGGTTGTAATTTGAAAAAAATTATTTTATAAAAAATACTTTTAGTTGAGGTTGATTTGAAAAAATATATGTTTGGTTAAAACTGTGGTTGAAATTGAGGTTAAACAAAAAGTAGTTTAATGTGTTTGGTTAAAAAAATGCTTTTTAAATTAAGGTTATATATATATATAATATTGATGGTTTTTAATTTAAATATTGTAGATTTAACTAATGCTATTACATCATGAAATAAATAATATTGATATCAAATATTTTTTTTATTGTTCCATTAAACTATGTGCAATTTCATCACGTACGAAATCTATCCAACAAGGACTACATTTTCCATGGTTTCTTAAGCGCGCAACAACATCAGGTAAAATATCATCAAGAATAAAATTGAGATTGCGATCAAATTCTACAAATGCTACGTCATCAAGCGATCTCTTTCAAATTTTTTTGAATAAAACACAATTAAAAATAAAAATAAAAATTGAATTTTTTTTAACTGGATCGAACCCAACAACAACAAAATTGGGATTGCGATCAAATTCTACAAATGCTACATTATCAAGTGATCTCCTTCTAATTTTTCAAATAAAACACAATTAAAAAAAATAAAAATAATTTTTTTATTGGGTCGGACCCGGTTCAATGGATTTAGCTTTGGACCGGACCCGGTCCTACCGGAAACATTATTCACATACGTGAACAGTGGAGAGTCACACCCCATTATTCACATACGTGAACAGTGGAGAGTCACACCCCATTATTCACATGAACAGTGGAGTTGCATTCTCCACTGTTTACGTACGTGAACAATGAAGAGTGCAACTCTTCACTTAAAAAAAAGCGCAGCAAGAAGCATGAAAAAATTGCTTGCGCAAAACCTGCGGTGAAACATCAGATTTTCATGGGTCCCATGGCTAAAACACAGCTGCTGAAGATAACCAAACAATATGTTATTGAGTTTGACAAAAAACACATAAGCTAATGCAGAGCCAAACACTCTTTTAAAAAATCTATTGTTTTTAATACCACTAACATTACCAAAGAAAAGTTTAATGATTCTTATATTATGCATAAGCATGCAATTGAAATGACAAATACTTTTACAAGGCTCATGTCCATAAGAATAAATATGGATGAGAATTGCCTTATACTATTTATCATGATCTCTTTATCTTTTGAGCATGGTCCTTTTTAAATAAATTATAATTTTTAATTGCTATTAGACATCACAACGATCTTTAAAAAAAAATACAAAAGAACAAATATTTGATATTTTGTTTATAAAGAGGAAATGTCCTGATTTTGTAGTCATCACTTGGTATTATGATCACTAAAAAAACCTTAATTAATCTACAAAGATTTTATAATAAAAGATTGTTTACACTAAAAAAAGATATTATTATTTCTAAAGCGTTCTAACTGAGATATATTGTATTACTAATCTTGTCTTAAATTAGTAATGGTTTATTGTACTATGTTGTTGATAATCAACCTAAAATATTTTTAGATCATGAATATTTAACTAAAAATACTTTAACTTTGGCATTGGAAAAGATTTGATATTCTTAACTTTAGCTTCATAAATATTGGTCTTAAAATATTTCAAATTTTGATATTGATTAATATTAATCAAAATTTAATATTATTTTTTACTCTAACATAAGTAAAAATATATTTAAATTAAAAAATTCTGAGATCTGAGAACTGTATTATTATCCTTCAAGTAATTTTGGATTGGTTTCTAAAATACATGTTATTTTTCTTTTGTTTATCCTTTTGCACTAACACACGCTAAAAAGACATGCATCATCTATGAAGCAAGCCATAACATATCAAACCACAATTCATCAAACTCCATATATGAAAACAAACAACAATCCATTCCAAATTACATATGTCCAAACAATCCAAAAATCACACTCACAAAAGTGAACATCTTATCCAAAACTTCACCAATATTTCAACAAATGGTATGAGATTAGGGATTGAACTTCCAAGGTGAATGGTGTGTCCTGTTGGAATATTGCCAATTATGTGGCTGCCATTGTCAAAGAAGATGGCTACCATGTGAGAGTCAAAGAGGGCTGCTGGTGCAACATTTGCAGCCCTTTGATATTGTCAAAGAAGGAGGCTACAATGGTGGGTTGTTGGTGGTAGCCAACAACCATTGTCTAATGTCAAAGTTTGGTAAGTTTGGCAGCCACCATTGTTGACAAAGGAGCAAGAGGAGCTGTCATTGAAGCCTATAAATAGACACCAAGAGTGCAGCACAAAGAGAGAGAGAGCAAGAACAAAAGAGAGAAGAAGAGAGAAAGAAAGAGAAGGGCTGCCACCAGCAGCCCTGCTGCCTTATGCAGCTGCTACCCTATGTAGCAATGAGAGATGGGAGTTGAGTGGATGTGATCCTCCTCCGTGTGTTGTATTATTTCTCTATCTCTAATAATATCGATCTCTCCTGTGGATGTAGGCGATTTGCCGAAACACGTTAAATATTGTGTCAGTGTGCTTAGCCTCCTTTAAGCAATGATCATGAACACCACCGTTCCGCAAGGGGAAGCAGAAATCCCCAACAATTGGTATCAGAGCCGCCACTAGTGGTTTCTCCCACCAACAAATTGGTATCAGAGCCACCACTAGTGGTTTCTCCCACCAACATGTCCGAGAATGCCAAAAAGGTTATTGGAAAAGTGGTGGTACATGCACCCATTACCACCGGCGCGCGGTGTTCACGCGCCGTCACTAGTGGTGATTGCCACCTAGTGGATCTAAAACACCTCCTTCCCCTTGCTTTTTCTAAGCTCACGGTGTGGTCAATGGCCACCTAGGAGAGGATATCAACCCACTTTAAGTTTTGATTTCCCTCTTACTCTCTTCCTTGACTCTCTCTCTCTCTTTTACTAGTGGGTGTTGCTGTCGTGCATGGCCATGGTGATTGTGGAGAGGAGGTTAGGAGTTTAGTGTTCATCGCAGGTCGCATTGTAGTTGCTACTATCAACATTGTACTGCTTTGTATGGTTTCAAACGATGAGATCAAAAAGGGAGAGAGTCGGGTTCGGTTTAGGTGGAGAGGGAGAGACCAATGATTGTGTCTGAGCTGATAGGAATGAGGGCTTAGGTTTGTTGATATGGAGGAGTTAGGAAAATACTAGGAGGGAGGTTAGTGGCTGCCATAGGTTAAAGATTCATCACTGGTTGTTGCTTCAGTGGGTGTGAGCTACAGGTCGTCGTTTATGGGGTCGAGGAGAGAAGAGATGCTGGTTTTGGCTAAAGGTTGTGGCTTGAGGTTGTGGGTGGTTTGGCCAGCCAGTTTTTAGCGCATTGAGAGGTGTCAAATGATGGGGCTATCGTTTTTCTTTTTAGGGAAGAATAAAGGTTTTTTTTTCTCAAAAGGAGAGTGTGGCTGACTGCTTGGTTGGAAATTACTGAGAGATAAGGGCAGCTAGGTTATTTATTTATTGTGTTATTTTGACGGAGGGAATAAGATGGAGGAGGCTAAGGTTTTTTATTCAAACGGTGACCTCTCAGCTGCCACTCTTAAGGTTTAGGCAAAAATGGAAAGGAGTTGAGCAAAATCTGACCCTTTGATGCTTGAGGAGGAGGGTCTGACGTATACTTATCAAATCTGGTCTGAGGTTAATCCGGTTAAAGGGTAGAGTTTCAGGTTTTATAGGTCAACTCGAATCAATCTAGAAAAATTAAAAATTTTAATATTTTATATGAAAAAATTAAGAAAAAATTCATGTGAATATAGACTATTAATGTTGTAAATAATGAAGTTTAAAAAAATATTTTAAAAAGTTTTTTATCTCACATTGAAAAGATATTATATTATCTTTTAAATTGAAGTATTTAAACCAAAAAAAGTTATGTATCCCATATTAAAAAAAATATAACTTTTTTTTTTGTGAACATAGAGTATATATATTAAAGAGCTTCAGATCCCACATTGAAAAGAGATTTTGTTATTCTTTTAAGTTGAAGTATTTAAACCAAAAAGTTTTTTTTATTCCATATTGAAAAAACATAACTTTTTTCTTATGTATATATACGAAAGGGTTTCAAATACCACATTGAAAAAATAACTTTTTTCTTGGGAATATAGAGTATATATACTAAAGAGTTTCAAATGCCACATTGAAAAAATATAATTTTTTTCTTGTGAACATAGAGTATATATACGGAAGGACTTCAAATTTCATATTAAAAAAAAAAAATTTTCTTGGAAAATATAATTTTTTTTGTGTGAATATAGAGTATATATATTAAAGAGCTTTAGATCCCACATTGAAAAGAGATTATATTATTCTTTAAGTTGAAGTATTTAAACCAAAAAGTTTTTTATTCCATATTGAAAAAACATAACTTTTTTCTTATGTATATATACGAAAGGGTTTCAAATACCACATTGAAAAAATAATTTTTTTCTTGAAAATATAGAGTATATATACTAAAGGGTTTCAAATCTTACATTGAAAAAATAAAATATTTTTTTAATATTTATATAGTGAACTTTAAAAAGTGTTAAGAACCAACTAAAAGATATGAAAAGAGAGGTACAGCGGAAAAACCACATTTGAAAAGAAAAAAGAAGGGTCTCGTCCGGGTTCGTCCGGGTCATGGGTCGACACACCTGGTTAATCGAATTTTGCCGAGTTGTTGCACTAGCTGGTTTTTTAACAAATCCAAACGGATCCAATTACCGGGACGGGCCAGGTTTAATAAAAGTGATGTGAGGCCCTTGTTTGAGCATAATGACAAAGCTCGTCCTGTTCCACAGTCCTCCGGTTTTTAGAGGATGGATTTTTGTAGTGTTATGGGAGCAGCTTGGGGCCAAGAAAATAGATTACAATTGTTGGATCTATTGACTGGCAAGGTTTCTAGCAAGGTTTGGTGAGAGAGAGAGAGAGAGAG
>Ga0325405_1001047_pt1 | contig 27888 bp, 19 predicted proteins | sample PopdelMetagenome_21_FD_205663 | JGI IMG/M metagenome (GOLD analysis project Ga0325405, IMG submission 205663) | Populus deltoides microbial communities from Bellville, Georgia, United States - Xylem-Control-R2 | ecosystem: Host-associated > Plants > Phyllosphere > Stem > Wood/Secondary xylem...
AGAAGAGTCCTCGTGGGACAAGCCACAATCAACGTGTTATTGTCAAACGTGGAGGCTTTCGTTTTTCAAGGAGGTAATAAGATTAATTTAATTAAAAACATAAAAGCAGAAAGAAGGAGAAGAAAGCCTGAAGCGGGGGGTTGGTTACTGTACGCAAGGATTAAACTTAAGAACGACACGCTTCCTTTCTCTATCCACAAGTTCTTTTCTTATTTCAGCAAGTTTCTTTCTCTGGTCGCCGTATCTCCACGTTCTCAAATCAATTTATCATCTTGCAATTTCTTTATTCTTACTGGTTTCAGGCACGCAATTTCTTTCCCATGTGAAGGAACGGGGCAGCGAATCCAGGACCAGGGCAAAACTTTTAAACAGAAAGTTTGGCAAATGCACCTACAGTTCCTAGGATTTGGTGTTCGCAATTAAATTGGAAGCAACTGAAAATGACAGGCCATCTTGAGATTCGGATCTTCCCAACCAATTCCATTATTGTGTCCATCCCAGCGAATTCAAAAGAATGCTCGTGTCAATCCTTATTTTTCGAAGCAGTCTACCAATCTTAAATTGTGATCCAATAATGAACGGTGGCATAGAGTTTCAACACCTGTAATAAAAAATGGGTCCTAGCTGGAAACAAAAGCCCATCCACCGACAGAATCTTGATGGTTACGCATCTTTCTGGGAAAGCAGCCTCCGTTGGCAGATAAAAAATTTCCATCTATTTCTGCAAAGCCATCCCAGGGATAGTTCTTCAGCATTTCTGCTCTATATGTGTCGAAGGCAAGAACAGTCATTGTCCACAAAAAAAAAAAACAAGGATATAGGAATGATTTTACTATAAGAATTACAATCGACGGAAATATGCATGAAGAAACTGTGATATGGAAACCAACCAAAAAGACTTCTTTCCAAGTACTGCACAAACTCTGAAGTGGTCATAAAAGATACAATTTCGCATTTGTTGTTTATGTTTGAAAGTGAAGTCGAGCAATCAAACATTCTCTGAGACATCCTTTTTCAACTCTTCAGCACTCCGTGCAGTGGCCAACCTCTCAGCTGCCAATCTCTCTTCCAGTGCTCTAGCTCCTCTTTCTCTGCAAGGGGAAGATTGATCAGAAACTATAACTTTTTGCCACCTGTGAAAACTTAATTACTATGACAATGTGCTTAATATTACATGTAATTGAAGGTGTTCAGGACTTTGAATCACTGCTTAATTGTTCCTTTGGGTTCATTTTTCTATTTATAAAAAAAATGCATTTTTCATTTCTGCTGTTACAATGATACCAGTACACATAACCCTAGAATTTCACAGCAGAGATCATATTATAGTGTCATGTTCAAATAAATTGGGATGATTTAACAATTTCCTAGTATTTGAAAGGGACACGTATCCTTATCCAAAGTTTTAAATTGAGTGGATAAACTTACCTCCTCCTAGATGCCTCGATGGGATCAGAACCAGGCAATGGAGCACCTCCCAAGGTGTGACCGTGGGCTTCAGTAGAAGTTTTGAATCTACCACAAAACATCCGATGGAATATTGATGCAATAGGATCAATGACTGGCCTGAAAACAAGATGGAGAAAGATGGAAGCACGTAAACAAACTCATATATTCCATGGACTAAAAACCCAGTGTATTAAAAGAAAAGGAGAAAACACCTGAGGAATTCAGGGAAGAAGGATGAGAATGCAAAATCATCACTTGGATCACCCCTTAGTTTTGTTTCTGGTTTCCTATGAAAGTATCTCAAGTAAATCCAGCTCATATAAGTGCCAAATATTATGGTTGGAAGATATTTTGCTGACTCTGCAGTAAAGAAGCTTATAACAATAGCTATCAAGAGCATAAGAGACGGAAACCACTGCATGGCATTTGAAACAGCACCAAGGAGAATGTATGAGACATCCTTTCAACTTGCAAAACAAATCATCAAGTAATACTAAAAGGCAAGAGGTGAATGAAGCAACACCATTGTACAGGTCCATACCTTTGCCTTTAATCTTAATAGAGACAGCTCTTGGTCAGGTACAATTTGCTTGGTACCAACCAAGAAACCTGCCAGGATCCCTTGGAAGCCAGAAATGGGCATATAACTACCAGAAAGAACAAAGGAAATCAGTACAATGGTAATAGAAAGAGTAGCACAAGCCAACAAAAAAAAAACATTTAGGAAGCACATGCTTACAGGTAATTTTCCTGCCTTGTTATGTAGTACAGGCTAATAGCAGTAATGAAAACACAAACAGAGGTAAGAAAGTTGACTATGAAAATGAACTTTAAGAACTCCTTAGAACCCCATACTGGCTCAAGAAGCTTTCCCATGATGAGGAGGCATAAAGTGCTTGCAACCACCTACAGAAGAATTTAATGGTGAGTGCAACTTTATGAATGAAATATAGAAGTCACGGGGCAGTTTAGGCAAAACCAAAAAAAAGAATAGCATTATCAACAGATGAACTACATACTCCATATATCGATTGTTCGATGTAACCAGCTGTTAAGAGGTTCCATGCAAAAGGAATCGTCCTGCAAAACAAAATTTCTGGTAAGGAATAAATTTCCTTGCCATTGAAATGAAGATCATACATATAGAGCATGCTGCAGGAATGTTATCAATCTCCACAGCCTAGCACGGGTGGTAATTGAGTATAGTACGTCCATAGCTGTCTCTATCTCTGGTCCCCTATACTAGCAATTATTTTTTCTTTGACTGTATTTCTTCATTGATATTCACTAATTTCAAGAGAAAATCACATCTGATCAGCTGTTCATCGTACCATGGTAGAGCCATACCGACCACAAGGATGTGATTACCAATAATGCAGGCAATTACACCAAAATAAGCAAGTTATAAAGCATCATGCAAATATATCTATCCTGTGTTCTAAAAGGCGAGATCATGGAGACATGCTGTAAGACACGCCCATTTTAAAGGCTCCGTAGTCCAAAGTGATTAACATTAGAAGTGCACCGTGATCATTATTTGACTTGCAGCAGTGGTCCAACCCATTGTTTTTATGATTTTTAAGCACTTAAAAAAAATAACTAGATTCATAATCAATTATCCAGTTAAATCCTAAACTATAGTGTTTAAAAAAAAATCTCAGAAAAAATCCAGCTTGCCAGGCAATGCAGCCCTCTCTTTCAAGCTGCTTCCTCCAGGACTAAGAACAAGAAAAAAAATTCCATCAAATCAACATTGAAATAATCAAGAAAGGTATGTACAAGTTCATGGATATAACAGGATTCAATTAGTAACTCTTTTTAACTCCTCGAGTCTACGCTGTAAGTGTGTGTGTGTGTGTTATTGCTTCTAGTATCTGCCTGGCTCACGTTACCATTTCCGGATCCTTTACCATCTTTAATCAATAACATGTCATTACTAAACACCATTTTTCCACTTTACTCTACTGATTGCAATCTGAAAAACAAGACCGCAAGGAATTCAAGAATTGAAAAGTTCGTTACCTGGCAGGAATAAGAGCAAGATAGTTAACAGCGGAGGGGAAAATCTGAACAACAATGTGACCAGCGACGAGAACCACCGCGAGACCTTTGCATAGCTTCGTGAACCCTGTAAACAAGCTCGCGCCCTGCCATTAGAAAACAATAAGGTTAATCAGGTCGAGATGCGATGAGAAACGGAGAGAATTTAAGAGAGAGAGGGGGGGGGGAGATTACTCCGAGAATGGGTGGAGAGCTCATAATGCAGAGATTTAGGGTTTTGAAAAGGTCACTGTTTGATTTGGTGAAAATGATCTGGGATCTCTGACTTTGTGATGAAGAAGAAAGGGAGTTTCAACTTATCTTAGGCCCGGGTTTCCAGATCAGAAACTGGGGTTATATTGGGTTCTCAAAACGACTTGCCGTTTTAACTCTTTCTTTTTTTAACTGTGAAAAAGATTGTTATCAAACCACTCTACTGGATTTTAGATAATTCACTTGTAGACAGTTATTAAAGTCGTTCCGGCGGCGCCTGGTGATCTCGTTTCCGAAAGTTTACCTAGCTAAATTTAGAGGACGATCAATTTATAAGCTGGTTGATCATCGGTTATGTTAATTTAAAGATTTTTTTTTTTCTAAAGTTGTGTCCAAAATAATATTGCTTTTTTTATTATAATCCCAAGATAAAATTACGACATGCAATTTAGATATTGGGCTGGATAAGATGTTGAATTTGATATGATAACTTTGTTTGTTGACTGATGTGTTTTTGAGAAGTAATTTCTTATTTAAATTTAAATTTAAATTGATAATATGATGAGTAGATTTAAACCAGAACTTTATAAATGTTTATAGTGCTATTTCTTTTTTTAATTTAGTTATATGGTTGGGATTTGTACATTACCTGTTTGTTTACATGATAAGTATCGTGTTTTAAACTGCAATTTTATAATCAAAAGTATTATTTTAATTGCTTTTTTTAATTTAAATTACAGCTTGAAACGCTACATGTAGTAAATTCCCGATAGCTATGAAGCAATGTATCTACATGACATATAGTAGATGATGTACGCCGTAAGGCATCTTGTGCTAGACGAAGATGCAAGCAACCCTCTCTAAGTTCGATGTAGTCTTTGTTGCTTTTAGTCAACCATCACATTGCAACTCCCAAGCGAATAACTAATACAGGCAAAAATCTAGGCTAAGGAAACTACTACTTGTAAAAACAACATCAGCGAAGAAATTATCTCTTTAGATCAGTAATGAATCACAAATTCACGTTTTCAATTCGCTCAACTGATGCCTTATCTACCACATAACTTCAACGAGCAAAATACGTCTTTCCACACAAGCTCCTGGCCTCTTGCACATCGCGGATGTCACATACCAATGCTAAATGTTACATATTTCAAATGCATTGAGTTTATAGAAACCGAAGTATATGACTATATACAGTTCTTATCCTCGGTCTGCCACGATTCATTGATTGACCTCAATGTTGTCCAGAATTTGGCGATACCAACTTCGATGATGCCCACTATTTGCAGTACAAATTTTTTTGGCACCAACTACTTGAAACCCACCTCACTGGAGTCAGGGTAAGCACCAGAGGTGGACTCATACCTTGATGTCATAAAATCCGACTACTTGGTTTTCCTATTAGCATTATAAGCCAAAAGCACCTAGTTTTCCTATTACCATTCTATCCCACATTCTCTGCTCTCCTCCAAAAATCTACAGTCAAGGGGGGTGTCTGCATTAAATCTTCTTCTTCTGAAGAGGATTGCTAGGGCCAAATATGAATTTCATGCACTAATTGCCACTCTTGGGAGAAAGCGAGAAGGGGCCAACATAGCCTCGGACAGAGAGACCAAAACCCGGTGACAAGCCCTAACTGAGGCCGTGACAACCATAACAAATGTAGTCCAGTAGAATTTTAGCATCAACACTGGATCTTTCCTTGCAGAATCTAGTATCCTGGAAAAGATCACTTTGAGGCGTCGATCTCTAAATATGGACTGATAATCATAAACCGGTACAGTTAACCTGGAAGATGTACTCAGCTCTCCATTGTCAGCCTCACTGGTCAATCTTACTTGGGAACCGTACCGGGTTGCCATAATGCCTCGTCCAAAAGTTTGAGTCATCCAATGATATAGTACATCAGCAATAACTCTGCAAAGCTGCTGTCTGACGAAAATTGCCTCCTTGGAAACCATTGCTCGGATTAATGAAGCTCCATTCTGTTTGTTGAAATGCAAAATGAGTCCAATTCATTGTTAGAAAATAAAATGAGAGACAATGATGCCATAAGCCACTTCAAAATATCTAGATAGCATAAGATGAAATCTCATCGCTGGGGAGCACCCAAAAAAGCACTAATAAAAATAAGATAGTATCTCATGAAAAGGTTCTGGTTCAAATTCACTCACTGCAGTCATTAGAAGTTTCCTAAGCACAATACCATCTCTAGATGGTAAAAGCCTCAGAACTAAGTGTGCAGTATCAAAAACACCACTGGACCTTTTTGGTAAATAATCGAGCGAACTTTCATTCTTTGATGCTATCACCCGATTGAAGGCTTTCCTGCAGAAGTACAAGAATTTATTCGTGTATTGGATGATGTAATAATGATAGAAAGATAGACAATGAAGAACATTTGCAATCAAATGTGCCAAATGAGAATGGGTGGCAATGGGTGGTATTTTTGGTTCTCATGAATCGAAAATGCTGCATCATGTGAATACCCATAAAACTTTACACTACAAATATATTTCTTGTGTTCCACAAAAGCAAAACTAACAAAAAGAACAAAAGAAAATGAAGACTATTTGAGAGATAATGATTAACATCGATGAAATGATTTTTTTAATTGTGTCCTACATAGGATATCTTAAATAGTAGATAGTATCACATAGGACAACATTTTAGGGATTTCTTGTTATACCTGGTGGATCCTACTCTTAGGAAAAGAGCAAGCCTCTCCCACCGGAATTCTTTCTGCTTGTTCAAAACCACCTGAATAGCAAAAATAAATAAATAGCACATGAAACAGTGGTTCTGATGGAATCAGAAATTTTCTACAGACCCAGTTTCAGCATTCTATGTAGTAAAGGATGTATTATCAGGTCACAAGAAAGTATTCTGTGACCCAGAGACAACTAACATGCCAAAATTATTAAGTCACAGAGAAAATTATGGGAGAAGTTATTATTTTTGAAAGCATGTGCCTGGAAAATGTGGAACATTGAGTGAAGGAGAGTATCCCTGCCACTGGTCTTTTGGGAAACAGCCATGTAACCCATCAATTCACAACCTTTAACTTCCCATTTTAATCACTTGTATAACTCAAAACTACTACTATTTCAAAGTTTCTCTTTCACATTTTAGATAGCTCACATGAACTGTAACACACAACAAGGAAATCAATAATTATCTAGGTGGGACAGAGACTATGAGAGTAGTTCAGTAAGTCATAATGATACCAGATGCAAAATTTTCCTCGTTTCAGCAGAATTTTCAGTAAGAAGTTTCCGAACAACATATGGGTATGCAGCTTCAAATGTCTTAAAGTTTGGATCTGCAGCTACTGCCAAACCTGAGAAAGTAAAATCAAAGCAATTGGCAGTTGTAGCTATTGTTAGGATGAGAAATGAGAGAAACAAATTTAGCTATTGTCAGGTCCTAAGACTGTTGGCTTTCAGTTAAGATCATGTTACAGTTAGCACAACAACACTGAATATTCTGTGGAATCTCAGAGGGAATTTCCCCTGGGAGGGCTTTTGTGCTGCATTTTGCTTAGATGAGCCAACTTATTCTTATTAGAAAGGCCTCATTTCGTGTAAGAGTTAGAGCTATAAATTTGGAATGTGTTACAGAACATCTGCCAGAGAACCAAGGATCTTTTATTCATCAAAATACTACAATGTGGCAAATAAATCTGAATTCTTCTTGAAAACCAGCTCCTTGCTGACAAGTTTTTATAATGCCTCTTTAAAGTTCACGTGACTTGACAAATGCACACATATAAACAAAAATGTGAAATTATGTGAGAAATGAGAAATCAAAATGAATCTTATAAAAGAAGTGGATGAACCCAACCTCCGCAAACCCTAATTATTAATTCCTGGATAATGTATCCAAGCCATGACCAAATTGTTTGCTAGAGCTGGAACTGCCAAATGTCACCCAAAAGCTAATTCAGGTTTATTTACAGAAAATGAAATTCCCTGGTTGCTAAAATATATCAACTTTTAATTCAATAGTATGTTTCAAAAGAAAGTAAAACGATGCATTGAAACGGAAGCATATGATGCGATCCTACAGGTAATACTGAAATATATAGACGGGAGCTATAAAATATGGCATTCATCAACTTACCTTCCAGGGATGCAAGAGAACGTAGCACAAGAGTAAAGTATGGTGGCATGCGGAAATGATTTTTGATCGCTACAGACAATATTTTTCCCAGAACCTTCAAATTTGTAGTCACAATCAGCCATTTGAATATATAAAGCATCCAAATAAATTTTGCACGACAATGAAACAGAGAAAATTTAAGGATAGGTGAAGAAAGCAGAAGGAACTAAAAATTGAAAACAAGCCAATCTCATAGAAGTTAGGGAGGGATTTTTATTTAGTTGGTGCTGAATATTGAGTAGAATGGACAATAAATAACCAGATATGCATTGTAGCAGACTAATCTACAGTCCTTCAGCATTTAAATTAACAATGGAATATAATATTGAAACATATTCCTAGTTGGGGATCAACCATATGATCAGCACCTATAATATATGTCCAGATTCCAGTACTTCTAAAGGGCACATAATTTTGACTATCCTAATCTTCTGATTGTTAGATTCAAAACACTGATCATCTAACAGAGTGACCTTGTCTTAAGAACAATCCAGGATTCCAGGCTTGCAGCCACTAAATGGGGTCTGCGTTGATGCATTAAATAATTAGGGTGTTTTTTTTTTCTCATTCAAAGTCACTTTCTATAAATTAGTTACTCCATCGTGGCTGTCATATGTAGTTCTTGCCTTGAGGATATTGGAAAAGCACAAGTACAGGACTACAAATTACTTGTGGGAAAGCACAGGAGTACAGGACAACAATAGTCATATGTCCTCAACATATTATCTTACCCTACTGAACTTGACATCAGGTATTCCATCTTTAAACTCCACCTCTCCCAAAGAATTTTCCAGTTCCTGTATTATTCATAGGAACAATCAGCGATATCAAAAGGGAGTCCCAGAAGTTGAGCACTTGAAAAAATTATTTTGAACTTGATCATGATAACCCAATGCAAATATGATACCATTGTAATACGCCGGATACTAGTCCCTGGCCTCACAACATCCATGTCAATAAGAGCATGCACAAGGGATGCCCAATCCCCGTTTACAATGTGTACTATGGCAGCAAGCATAGCAAACCGATGCTTCTTTTCCATCTGACAAAGTAATCCAAAATCCAGGAAACTGCCACAGAAATTAGCGGGAGAGGTAATAAAGCCATGAATATAAGGAGATTCAGAGCTTGCTGGAAACTAATTTGTCAAATTTTAACAGTTAGTTGATGTTTATGTGTCAGGAGGAAGACAGATTTTGAAGCCACAAACTTATTTATTGATATAATAATCAAATAAAGTTCAGCTACAACAGAAAGCGGAGTTTTATCTATTCAAGGACATGGAAGGCCAAAACCATACCCTATTTGTCCTGATGATATGTAACGCAAGTTTCCTGGATGTGGATCACCATGCAATAAGCCTGTTTCCAGGAGTTGAACTAATGATGCTTCTACTCCTTTGCTAACCTGGAACAGTTGAAAGTATAGTTTCCCTAGATTTTAACATTGTAAAAAAGGGAGTTCTGGCAGATTACAAAGCACAGAATAATGGACAAATGAAAGAGGCGAAGATAAAATCATTATTATCACAAACCAAATCAAGGAGACGCCTTTTTGCTTCAAGTTTCTGTCTTTCTGAATATGCGGAACTAGTAGATAGAGATAGTAAATCAGTTGGACTCTCACCAACAACCCACTCCATTGTCAGAACTCTCTTTCGGCTTAAATCTGGAAATATTTTTGGAGCATATATGAATGAGAATGAGGAATGAGCATCCTGCAGAGAAAATAAATGTAGTAATAAGCATGAGCATTTTGTCCTAGATATTAGCTGGAATCATAATTTCCATGGCTAAATATGTGAGGCATATCACCCGCTATAACCATGTGACTTAAACACAGCTAATTCTTTATGTTAATCACATTTATTTCTCACTCGACAAAGTCAGTCATTTTACCAAGTGAAACTAGAAACAGATTTCTTTTCAAACTTGAAACCGCTCTCTACTTTTCCCTCATTAAATCTGTCAGAGAAGCTGCTGTTCCATGTCTCAGCATAGAAAGGTTGCCTTTCTCCGAGTTTGAAAGGGTATTTAGAATGATTTTATTAGAAGGATATCCCACTTTGTATTAATACCCCTCCTGAAAAAGTAACAAGAAAAAAAAAGAGTTGAGGCCATGTTCTACTGTTATACACAAAGATACCAGTCTGGACAGCGTGGTAAGACTACACCCTATCATCAAAAATCTAAATTTACAATTTGGATCAATTTCCTATTGAGTCGGTCATCAGCACATAGACTCCCATCCCCAAAACAATACAGACAGGACATGACCACCAAATAAATTTGTTCCACTGCAAAATTTGATTAATGCCACCTGCACAGTGGCAAAAAGTGCAGCATTCTTGGAACCTCTACTATTTTTCTTCTCTGCAATATAACTAAACTGAGAGCAGTTTAACTTGAAAGGAAAACCTGTGAGTACCAGAAACTTGGAGGCATTGGCAGCCTCTATAGAATAATCCAGCTCCCCAACTAAGCCTTTCCCAAGCTCATCAGCATAGAGGCGAAGGTCACTTTTTCTCTTTGCTATCTTTTGTAACAGGCCCAGCTGAAAACATCCGTAACTAAATTATTTGTGAACTATATATACAGAGAGAGAGAGAGAGAGAGAGAGAGAGAGAGGTCAATTTAGATTAGTACAAACCCCAAGCCGAATTATATAGATATCACGAACTACAACATGATGTAGATTAGGACGCTGAACCTTCAGAGCAACAGTACGACCATCAAGGGTGCTTCCACGATATACCTAAATGTGTAGCCAGTAACAGAAAGAAATATGTTAAGATGTTGAAAATACAAGCCTGCAAACAGATTTATCTATTGTATAATAAGCAACATCTCTGTCCATGTGGAAGAATAACTAGGCAAAGATCCACCTGACCAAATGATGCTGCAGCCACAGGTTCCTCGGATACATAGCTAAAGAATGATTCAACAGGAGAACCCAATTCTTCCTCAAAGATTTTCATAGCCAAGGTCCTGGGAAAAGGAGGTATTTGATCATGCAGTCCGGAAAGTGCCTGCATTCGTAACTCAAAACACAAAGATCTTATTAATTACACACATCCAATAATAGAACTTCACAGTGCAATCATGATGATGGCAATCTACAAGGAGGTCCCCATTATACAGATGCAAGAATTCATACAAGAAACTTTTTCACCCAATATACACTCAACATCACCAGTGCCAACACACAAAAAGGTAACAGCTGGCACAAACACACTCTGGAAAACATAAATACTCAAACCTAAAAGCTTGTCAGGAAATCTTTTCACTAAGCTTTTGACTCCACTTGATAATTTTTCCATACAAACACAGTATGAAATATTCATCCAGGACACAAATTACAAACAGCATAAATACACAAGTCTAAAAGTATTTGTTCAAGGATTAAATTAGTATATGTTAAGTTTTGAACCTAGGCATTTGACTCCACTTGATAATTTTGTCACAAAGACACAGTAAAATATATTTATAAGGGTCTTGAAGATACAAAGGATATCCATTTGACCAGAAACCACTAAAAGAAAAATACAACAAAACATACAGGGAAAGATGAGAAATTTCATTCCCGTGAACCAATTCATGACAACACACACATGCATATTAAAACATTTGGAACTGCCTATGCATTTTATGTAGACAAAAGATACACTTTAGAAAACACTAAGGTAGAAAAATTATGTACACCACCTAACCTTGGTAATTTCAGTACCAATAATATCTGGCCTTGTGGAAAGAGACTGACCAACTGCATCAGCAAGCAAAGGCATGTAACTAGCATATTGGTAATCTTGTGACTGCAGGATAGCAATAAATGGCCAGCATATAATTTCAAGAGCATTGCAAGAATGAACAAGAAGAAGAAACAAATTAATGTAAGGAGTCACAGTTAACAGAGAGGACCTGGAATTCTAACATTTGGAATCAAATAAGAATTCTGACCTTTGACAAAAGTGGGACCCAAATTTAGCATTGTTTCTTTTAATACCATCCCCAAATCGTACTGTGAAATGTTCCCATTTACATCCTCATCGGAACCTGATCTTAAAAACTTTCTCATCCCTGAGGCTCGAATTCTTATAGTTGCGGTAGCAAATGCAGTAAACACCTTCCAGCACGCAAAATAAAAATATAATAAAAACATATTTCACAACGAATACTACTAGAGACTAACATTTTTACTAAATTTACTTTACCAACTACAAAAATTAGCAAACAAGTGTCGGAACAATTGCTGGCATCCCCACCATTACTCTTTCATAACCTAAATAGCTGCTTATCCATGCCAATGATGCGGCAGGCCATCAATTAATCAATCTATAAAATCTAATGAGAAAAAAACCAATTGCTACAGGTGAATAAACCTTAGCAGATGAGAGAGAAGCATTATACCTCGAGAAGTCGAAAAGCGACAAGATGAGGCCTGCAATTGAAGTAATCAGCAACTTCTTGAGGATCATAGGCTTCGGGTAATGGCTTAGACCAAATCTTAGACAAACAATAAAAATAACTAGCATATGATTCCAATGCTTTAAGATCAGCCATCAGCAAATCCACACCGGTAAGTCCTGTTAACACATAACACATGCATCTCACATCAAAATACAGCCAAATAAATAAATGAAGAGCAACTTATAAATAAAATAAAAGAAAATGCGAATTGACCTGGATATGAAGGTTGAGGCCAGGATTGAGGTTCAATTGGGTGAGAATTATGATCTTCAAGATTTCGAAGCCATAAAATGTCGTCTAGGGTTTTGGAAACTTGCGGAATTCGAAATGCTTCATTTGCCCAGTCCATTCCTTTATTAATTCCTTTTTTGATAAACTCGAAATCCTTGCGCACCGTATCTCCAAAGTGACTGAAATTTCCTACAACACTAACTCCTTGCCGTTTCAAAATCTTTTTCGTCGTCGCCGTTTTGGATTCTCTAAATAGAACGCGAGTAGGCATCGGCAACGACGCCGCAACGGTCACAATCGCCATTTTAGATTGCGAGTGCAGGTAATTTCGGCGGTTTAATTCGGATATTGATAATTTTCGGGGTTTAATTGCGTGAAAAGAAAGAAAAAATAAAAAAAGGAGAAGGTAGAAATGGAAGGAAGATATGGTAACAGAGGGGAGGTGGTTAGTAGAGGAGCTCTGTGTGAAGGTTTTTCTCGAGTTGTATTCATTTGCTGTGTGTGGCTGTGGAGTGTGAAAGGTGGCTGTAGTGGAGAGAGCAGATCAGATGAGGTAGTGCTTACTGGGACTATGATTGTAGGTTCGTTGATTGGATTTTCTACTTTATGGGCGAATAGGAATTGAACGCGTCGCCTATCTAGTTAAACGTTGAATGCCGCGTACCAAATACTGACCTCTGTTTGAAAGATAGCGTTGTTTACAAATAGTCGCTCCAATTCCCTGGTATAAACTTTATGATTCACATTTCTCGAACTTTGCAATACTTCTCATGTCATACATCGGTTCGGTGCCTTGGGCTTTGTTTGGTTTCAAGGGAGATTAAAGATAAAACTTTTTTTTTTATTCCACGTTAAAAATATTCTTATTCATTTACGTGTTAATTGAGACTATATTTTTTAATCTTTAACCCCTTCAATCTTGTTTGGTGTTTTTAAAATAAATAAAAAATCAAGGGTTTAGGTGATAAATTACAAGTGTGTTTTTCTTGATGGAAAGAGGTGTGTTTTTACAATGTCAAAAATCTTTCGAACCAAATTTGAATCATGTAGTTATTAATATGATAGTCATTAGAGGTTTACATGGTCGTTAACTTCAGAGCCCGTGAAACTAGTCGAAGTACACGTAAATTGATCCAGACACCCACATTAATAAAAAAAACCTCTCAAACCATGGTCTCGAATAGTTAAAAAAATGTCATGGTTTTAATTGTTAAAATATTATTTTGCTTGAAAAATATTAATCTTGAGAAATCTTCAATAAGATGTTTTGCTTGGAAAATAAATACATTAATTTCTTTCTCCCAGCATCATAATTAAACATTAAAATATTTTTCACACATGCCAATCAATTATTGGTTTATTTGAGAAAAATAAGTGGATTTTAAATCACCCCGTTTTCATATATTGCTTAGATGTCTATAAAGTCTTAATGTTAATACCGATAAAGTATTGATCTAGTAATTAAAGCACTATTATATCCATGCAATGGTGAGAACATAAGTTCGATTATCAGAAAGTGTACTTATTGAAAGGAGCAGTCACGAACCCCAATTGAGACTAGTCTCATTCTTTAAAAGAGTCCGAGGATACCCGGGTAAAAATTAAAAAAAAAATCACAATGTTAGTCACACGATATGATTAAAACAACTTCTATCTGCGAGATAATTTTTTATATTTAAGTAGGATATATAATTAACATTGAATAATTCATTTAGAAAATACTTTAAAAATGATTTTCAACAAAAAATCACGAAAATAAAAACCTTGTGACAAAACCATTACTTCTTCTCTTTTGTTTACCGTTTTGGTTTAGTTTTGTTCCAAATCTTGATTTTCGTTGATATTAAAAAGACTGAACCATTCCCCATTTCTAAAAATATTCGAGGAACCAGCCCTTTTTATTTTTATTTTATAATATTCACCTTACAATTAATGTGATTTATTTATTTCAAAAACAATTTATTCAGTGATACAGATTCTACAGGAATATATAAAAAAAGCATCTTATGGATAAAAAGTATTCAATATATCACATCTGCTTGCATAGCTAATGATGAAACTTAATAAAAAATAATTATCGAATTAACCAGATAAATTCAAAAAAAAAATTGAACAAATTCAAAGAGCATAAAAATTAATTGATCAAATTAAAAACACAAAATAATAATAAATAACCGACACAAATATAAATAAATTTTTTTATATAATCTTCACGTTGAAAGGTTTTTGCAATTAAATATTTGCATATAATTTTAGCGTAATAATAATCATGAACACGGTGTAAATATTTGTTAATGTAATGAGTACTCACTCTTATTTCTACCCATTACTGTCTTTATATCTAATTAGAGATTGTTTATTATTGTAGTAGTAGTATTAATTGTTTTTTTAAATATTTATTTTTAAAAAATTCATGAAGATATTATTTTTATTACTTTTAAAAATTTATTTTTGATATTACCATATCAAAACAATTAAAAAATATATATAAAAATTAATTTTAAAAATTTAAATTTTTCAAAAAATACATGGCGCAATACCAAATATCACCTAAACATTGTAGAGAAGTATTTATCAGGTTGTATACCGACTTTGAGAGTATTTAAAAATGCTGATCAATTCGTGCTTTTAAAAAATTTAATTTTTTTTATTAAAAATTAATTTTTTTTATATTTTAGATCGTTTTAATATACTGATTTTAAAAATAATTTTTTTTTTAAAAAAATATTATTTTAATATATTTTAAAATAAAAATACTATAAAAAATAACCTCCACGCATACACTCTCAAAGAGTTCCAATTATACCCAAACCACTGCGTTCCCGGGTTGTGACTTGCGAGGCAGAGGACAATCGTTTTTTTACCCGTTTTCATATCCCTGAAATGAAGCTTTGATTTTTGTACCTAGCACTCAATCTCATCCACATATCCACTGGATATCACACGTACCCCACTAACCAGATTAACATATCCAACGTGGCCCAATAACAAATCCCAAGCAAGTCTCCTTAACCAATAACAAGCCACATTTGGATTTTGCCTATATCCCTCCCTGCGATATTACCTGTACTGACCTCAATTTCTCCATCACCCATTCTCACAAACGCAGCTTCACACTTGTTCACGGGTTCTAAGAGAATGGCCACCAATACATTGATGAGCTGCGGCATTGCCACCGCTTTCCCTTCACTTCTTTCATCTTCAAAGTCCAAATTCGCCTCTTCAATTCCACTTCCCAGTGTCAATGGCACCTCTCGTGTCACCATGTCTGCTGATTGGATGCCTGGCCAGCCTCGTCCACCTTACCTCGATGGCTCAGCCCCCGGGTAGATACCGCTACTATATAATAGCTTCATGCACTACTGGTTAAAGCTTTGGTTTATTATTGTTGTTATTTAATAATGCTACGCAGTATGTGTTATTCTGTGAACATTTTTTGCTGATGGGTTTATTGGGCTGGTGCGTTGCAGTGACTTTGGGTTCGACCCACTTCGACTGGGCGAGGTCCCTGAGAACCTGGAGAGATACAAGGAGTCCGAACTCATTCACTGCAGATGGGCTATGCTTGCTGTTGTAAGTTTTTTTATTAATTTCAGTTGTCTTTTACTTTCCAAGTTTCAAGTTGTCAATCAGTTTAGCTGCTGAAGTTCTATGATATGGTATGATACAGTCTAGAAATAGAAATAAGAAGCTACGTAACGAAATGAATCCTTAATTCTGATGAGGTTATCTGTGTTAGAAAAAGTGATTTTGCCAATGCTAAGATGCTAAACCACGGTCCAAATCTTAGTGGAGTACAGGTTTACTTTTAACTAAATTGATTTGAATTCATTTTGCAGCCTGGAATTCTGGTACCAGAGGCCCTGGGTCTGGGCAACTGGGTAAAAGCTCAAGAGTGGGCTGCAACTCCAGGTGGCCAAGCTACTTATCTGGGCCAACCAGTTCCATGGGGAACCCTCCCTATCATTCTGGCCATTGAATTCGTTGCCATTGCCTTTGTTGAGCACCAACGTAGCATGGAGAAAGACACAGAGAAGAAGAAGTACCCTGGTGGTGCTTTTGATCCTCTAGGATACTCCAAGGACCCTCAGAAGTTCGAGGAATACAAAGTCAAGGAAATTAAGAATGGTAATCTCACAATCTTGGCATATGGTTCTGTACGTACTTGTATTATTAGTATTAATCCAATATGCATTTGATGTTGCAGGCCGTCTAGCACTGTTGGCATTTGTTGGGATCTGTGTGCAACAAACAGCTTATCCTGGTACTGGACCATTGGAGAACTTGGCAACTCACCTGGCTGACCCATGGCACAACAACATCGGGGACGTTCTCATCCCTAGATCGGTCTCGCCTTGAAAAATCAAATATTGTATTGCTTATCCACTGTAACCATCTGCAATGAAACAGGATTTCATTATCTTTCTGGTCTGTGTAAATTTAGAAGTAACTTTCTGTGGTGCCTTGAAATTTTGTGAAAATTATACTGCCCTGTACCACTTATACCAGCCATCCATCTTACCCTAATTTATCTCTTATTCAGAGCATTAACGCGAATCCTCCATGCATCACCTTTTCTTAACAGCTAAATAATCTGAATTTATCAAGAAACCGAAGCATCTTTCACAATGGAGTGGATATCCAATACCGGGGACAATTGTTTTTCCTCATAGATTTTGCCAGCTTTTGCTAACCAGTGAACTGTCATGTTTCCTGATCTATTAATTAATAGTTGTTAGAATTTTTAGGTTGAGCTATCATTGATTCAGTAAACTCGTGATATAGGCTTGGACTGGATTTTAGGTTGATATTGCTAATCTCGGAATTTTTAGTGATCCAGTTCACCTGATTTAAACTCAGTCAGATCAACCCTTGGATCTATCTCTCATGAAGTATATGTTTTGCCATGCAAGAAAGATCATCCTTGCAGCAATTAACGAGGCAGTAACAACAACAGAGAAGGGCATCGCTCTTTTACCTGCCATGGTCGCAAAGTAGAATAAAGTAAGGAGCTTTACTTTTGTGTTCTCGTATTTTATGTTCATGGAATCTAATTACTTTAATTTAATTTAATTTGAATGTAATTTAGTGTGTGACAAAAATTACAATAACTTAACTACTAATTATTTTATTTCTCTCACCTAACCTAAATTATTGAATATAAAACCAGTTGTGAGACTTGAACATCTTGCTCCCTGGAAACCCGAGAGGAATATGATTTAACACATGATTAAGATAGCAACAACTTAATTCGTAATTGTTTTATTTTTTCTCCTAATTAAAATCATCGAATTCAAAATCAATGATTGGATTTGGTGTATGATTAGTCATGTTTCTAATGATCCAAATCGATAATTTAGCATTAATAAACTCCTTGAACAAAAATAATTAATGTCCATGATTTGCTAATAAATAATGTCCTAAATTCTAGCTTTAAAATCTAAATTAAATGCTGGGATTTGATTGTACATATTTCTCAACCAAATCTTAGATTAAAAGGGAAGCAAATTAATGTTTAGAGCATATTTTTCTGTCATTTAAAATAATAAACCAATTATTGTTTTTTTTTTAAAAAAAAAAGAAAGAAAGAAATCTAAAATATAAAAAGAAGATAAGGCTATTGAGCTCCACCGAGTTTTTTTTTTTTTTTTCATCTCTTAAAAAAATCTTAACTAAATCATGGCAAACCTAGCTATTGATTTAAAAGACACCGTTGAAGAAATTTTATTGCGAATAATAATATCATATAAGTTATTATTAGTTTTATTGAGGAATATGCCATGTCATTTTCTAGTTTTGATTTAATATAGGTAGTTAAATTATATATTTAAAAAAAAAAACCCGAATAATCAAAGAAAAAAAAAGTTGAGAAAATGGAGGTAGAGTAGTGTCTCTAGTTCTCGATTATCTTCTTCGAACGTCGAAGTGTAAACATATTAATGCCTTACAAACACCTAAGGCTTTACCCCAAATAAAACCAAGAAGACAAAAGCCTAGGGCCCAATGGGCGGGCCCAATTACCTTTCCTAGCAACCAGCCCACATGGATTACAAGAGAGTAGAAAACAATTCACCGCATCCTCGTTTCCACCCGTAAACGACAGAGACAGGATATCACTGGAGCCGCAGTAGCTTCAAACTTTGTTGTTAAACCTACAAGGATTCGAATAGGTTTTGAGGTTATTGGTTGATTTGAGTTTTTTTTTTTAAAAAATTTAATATATTTTTAACTAGGTTGCAGAAAATTAAGATTTTTGATCCAGTTAATTTTTTTTTTAAATCCAAACTTGTTCATGTCTTATACTAGTATGATAATCAATTCGAGTTTAATAACTAAATTTTAAATACTTTGATGTTAATGGTTTGTTTGAAATTATAATAATAGTTATGGTTTAAAATATTTTTTATTTAGAAATATTTTAAAATAATATTTTTTATTTTTTAAAAAATTATTTTTGAGATCTGAAAAATAAAATAAATAATTTTTAATAAAGAAAATTAAATTTTAAAGCAACGCGGTAAAATACGGAAATGCTAAAAGCGAAGAAGCTACAATTGGATTTCTTGGCTTTTGAGCTCTTTTTTTTTTTTTCCTTTTAAGTACCATATATAATTTCGGTATTTGTTAATAATGCTAATCTTACAAAATGATATATATATATATATATATATATATATATATATTTTTTTTTTTTAATAAAATGTATATCCATTGAACGAGTGGATTCTACCATTGGCGCCACAAAAAAAGAAAACAAAGGTGCAAGCCCTTGAATTGCTCTCAGTTCCATGTGCAAAGAGTATAATGTAATACAATTTGTAAGTTGTTTATTTGGTAGCACCTGAGACTATGCCTACTGTCTGCATTTACTAAATCTTCCTTTGATCCCCGCATTAATTTGATTCTTTGATTAACTTGTCAAACACATTTTGCCAGTTCAGGTACGGACGTCCTCTACACCAATTCAATCAACTTACTGTATTTTTCATTAATTATCTTCGTCACCCTCTTCTTTCTCAAGTCTCCTGGCCTAATGCCTGCATACTGGATCGGTTACTGAGCAAGGAGTCATGATGCTGAAGCAGATTTAGCAGGCCTTCAGAAGACTAGAATGTTCTTTATGCCATGACTTGTTATTGCTGTCGAATCATTTCAAGGAGTAGAAGAAAGCATTGAATCTTGATAAAGATCATTGCTCTGGCTAGCTAAAATATATATCTTGTAGTTTGATTTTAGATTTGGATTTTCTGGTGGCAGCATTGCATGGCCACGGGAGCATCATCAAGAAGCATTGGATGTTAGGAAACATGTGTATAAATCAGTGCATTTTCCAGCCAGTTTTTTCTTTTAAAAGAATTGTTGTTTGCCCTAACAAAATTATGGAGCTCGTTTAAGAAGAAAATTCCTTATGCTGTGTGCTTAGAGGCACAACTCTCCCTTAACAAGGAATGATTAAATCTTGTCTGTCAACATATAAAAGACGGGGGAAATTAAAGAAACCAAATCAGAGAAAGATACGGAGATAGTGTCTTGATAATATGCTGTCTAATTCTTTAAAGTCCACTTTGGCTTGTAGCGGACATGGAGACAGAAAACCAGACTTCTACGGGCCTACAGTGGCCGGTGTCATCTCCCTTGGACACAGCCTGTTCTGGTCAAGCTTTCATGTCAGACTCCCTCTTGCTTCATACAACTCGCTTGCTCATGGCGATTCGCGTTCATCACCCATTTATTCGTTCTAAGGGATTTCCTGCACTATCTTTCTACAAACAAGTAACCCTTGTCAGGTCATACAGTAACATCCTTAGTTACTACTATTCAAAACAAGTCGGCTGCTAGTTCTTACTACATTTTGTTGACGAGGTTTAACTATAGACAGTGACAAACGATCGAGGAAGAGAATCCAATGATAAGCACCTTATTTTTTCTTTGCTGGCTTGTTAGAATGTTCGCCGAACCTTTAACTACACGGTCAAAAATATTTCTGCCTTCCAGCATTTTTGTAAACGAGACTGATAACTTATCAATTTAATTAAAACTTAATCTAATGACCGGTGATCCAACTAATAATTTCGTTTAGATTAGTTTTTACTTCAAATTATTATTATTATTAATTTACCGAAACAATACTTTCATTTATTTTTTTAAAAAATTATAATTTAATCGATATATTTATAGTAATCTCGTGACCTGAGCCTTAAACTAAATTAATTTCTTACAACTATGTTTTCACAATGCTAATACAATGTTACTAAACATAATAAGAAAAAAATCTAAGAGGTCTGAAGGGAAAAAAGTGAGCAAATTAAAGAAAAAGGTCAGAGTCACATGCTAGATTAGATAGTAAATGGTTAAATAGTAAAATAAGCTAAATCGAATCCAACTGAGCCCAAGTAGAGGAGTCAACCCCGCTAGAAAAGAGAAGCCAGCTAACCCTGTGATTTTAAATTACAGTTATTGAATTAACTACCTGTACTTTTCAGTCAGACACTTACCACTTTGACTTGTAACTGTCTGAATCTCAACTCTTCCATTAAAAAATGGCTAAAACCACCCACACCCCTCCCATTACAAAACAGCCCCAAACCAGCATTTCGTAGCCCATGAGATATCCACACTTGGTTATCTAAGAAACCATTAATTAACCAGTAGACATGGTAATCCAAAGATGTCTGTCTGGTTCAGTCATTACCATAACCGTTCTTCTGCTTCTACTAGTGTTGCCGGTCAATGTATTGGGGTATGGATCACTTGGTCCAATAGCAGCTGCATTCGGCGAAAATGGGTTCTTTTGTGCTATTGATGCCGGTGGAAAGCAAGAGATCATATGCTGGGACAAAGGTGACAACTTTTCAGTTTCAACATCAACAGCATATTTCAGCTCTCTTCCAGCAATGGCCTCTCTCTCTGGTGGTGAAGAGTTTATTTGTGGAATCACATCTAACAATTCTCAAGCATTTTGCTTTAACTTGTCAAATCCGGGTAATAATCTTGTCCCGAAAAGTTTTCAATACAATTCTTATTCACAAATTGCTTCAGGCAAATATCATGCTTGTGCTATTAAAGGATCTTACTTTTCTAGTGTAGAATATGGAAACGTGGATTGTTGGGAGTTTAATCGGACATCATTTGATTCGTTTCATAATTCTTATATTGATAGTCTTGTTTTTAGAAGGATTGCTTCTGGTGATGGGTTTAGTTGTGGTGTTATTAAGGAAGGTGGTTTGGTCTGTTGGGGACCCAGATCAGCTAATTTGGGAGTCTCAGCTGTTTCTGGTGAATTTGAGATTTTAGCCTCAGGAAGGGGTTCTGTTTGTGGTGTTTCTAATGTATCTAGTGAAGTAGAGTGCTGGGGAAATTCTAATGAGCTTGGTTCTCTGCCAGCTGGAACTCGATTTGTAGGTTTATCGGCTGGAGCACGTCACTTTTGTGGGGTTCGCGAGGATAATCATGAAGTTGAGTGTTGGGGGAATATTGATCTGGCTTCGATTCCAAAAGGTTCGGGGTTTATGGCTATTGCTTCATCAGATTATGCTACTTGTGGGGTTAGAGAAGTTGACTTAGTTCTCGATTGCTGGGGAGTTCATGGGAAGTCCTTGCCAGATTATAGCCCCCCTTTGCAGTTGTGTAGTCCTGGTGCGTGCTGGCCTAGTTCGTGTGGTCATGGAAAGTTTGCGTTCAATGCAAGCCTTCTCAATGAGCCAGAATTGACTAATTTATGTGTCAGGAAGGACTTGAAAATTTGCTTGCCTTGTGGGACAAATTGTTCAGAAGGTTATTTCCCTTCTAGTACCTGTAGTGAGAATGCTGATAGAATCTGCACTGCTTGCTCTCTTTGCCAGAACAGCTCCTGCTGGGATGTTTGCGGACTTCATTCTTCGCCAGGGGTTAAGCTGCAGGAGCAAGACATAAAGAAATTAGTTATCATCATTGGCTCATCGGTGTCGGGTTCCATGCTAATTTTAATGGTCTGGTGTTGCATTCCCCGGATTTTCAAAACGAAAGATGATCAGAATATAAAATACCATCGCAGTTTTTGCATAGGCAAGAAGGTGGTGGAGGCCGAGCCTGACCCCAATCCAGAGCCCCCCCTCTCAATAAGCATGTGTATTGGTGAGACGCAAGTATTCCGGCTTTCAGAATTGAAAGATGCGACACATGGATTCAAGGAGTTCAGTGAGCTTGGCAGAGGGAGCTTTGGTTTTGTTTACAAGGCTATCCTGACTGATGGAAGGCAAGTAGCTGTCAAGAGGGCTAATGCTGCCACCATAATTCACACGAACAGCCGAGAATTTGAAGCAGAATTAGAAATTTTGTGCACTGTAAGGCATAGTAATATTGTGAACTTGTTGGGTTATTGTGCTGAAATGGGGGAGAGATTACTAGTTTACGAGTATATGCCTCATGGCACACTTCATGACCATCTCCATGGGGAACTCTCTCCTTTAGATTGGAACTTGAGGTTGAAGCTATCTTTGCAGGCTGCAAGAGGACTTGAGTACCTTCACAATGAAGTTGCACCACCCATAGTTCATCGGGATGTGAAGACCTCAAACATTCTGCTGGACTCTGAGTGGGTGGCAAGAATTGCAGATTTTGGGATGGTAAGTGCTAATGACAGGGATGTAAATGGAGATGTGAAAAGTGATGTATATAATTTTGGCATTGTTCTGCTGGAGATGTTAACCGGAAGGAAGGCATACGATAGAGATTACGAACCTCCAGGCATTGTTGAGTGGGCATTGCCTTTAATGAGGAGGGGCAGGGCAGCTGCCATTATCGACCGGAATGTACCTCTACCTAGAAATGTGGAACCTCTCCTTAAACTTGCTGATGTAGCCGAGCTTACTTTGAGGGAAAATCCCAGTGAGCGTCCCAGCATGTCTAATGTGGCAACTTTGTTGGATCAGATTGTGAAGATTGGATTGATGTTCTAATCAAATTCAATCACTAATCCAGAGCTTTGCGAGGAACATTTTCAAGGAGTGCTTGTCTATTGTAGTGAATATTTTCTGCAAACAATGTGTTTTACTTGTCTAATTCACTCTCCTTTTCACAAAGTGAAGGAGATGGCTTGCTGTTGTTATAAGATTTTGCAATTTTCCATCCATTAAAAAGTTCTTTGATGGTTTCTCACGTCTTGTTGCAAGAAGCTTAGATTGCCACCATTTTACTTGGCAGGGTTCGTTTCTAAAAACTAAAAATCTCGGAGGTCACAAGATTCAATCACTTCTACCATATGTTCAAATCACCTAGCCACCAATTAATGGCTGTTGGTGCTGACGACAAGCAGCAGTCTGCAACTTCACCGTCTTGTATAATATTTACAGGGGATTGATTTAAGTTGGTGCTTAGTGGTGGTGGAAGTTGGACTTGGAGAGCACAAAAAGGATTTTAACATGTAGCAGAAACACTCTTTTCATAGTTTTTGTTTATTTTAAGATATAAGTGTCATTCAGTGTAGCAAAAGTGGGGGTTTAAAAATTACGTGAACAGCAGGATTCGAACCTGCGCGGGCAGAGCCCACATGATTTCTAGTCATGCCCGATAACCACTCCGGCATGTCCACTTGTTTTCTTGTTGATCAGTGTATTTAAAAAATAATACTATAGTATTCCCTATATATCTTCCCCCGTTTGATTTAAGTCTTAAGCATAACTGCTACTTCTTGATGTTTTGTGGGCTTTTTCATGTATATATTTGGGCTAAGAACTGAAGAGCTCTAAACATGGGTGGTTTTTAGTTTTCAGTTTCGAAACATCAGTTACATTTTGCCTGCTGTTGTTGCAGTAGCTGCTGTTGCTGGCTCTAATGCTTGCTAGAGTTGGTAACCACAAGAACCAGGGAGCAGTAGTGAGAGTTGTGAGATTGCTTTTTTTTTTTTTTGTATGCGATTAATTTTTGAAACATAAATTGTTTTATCTATGCGTAGAGAACATTTTCACTTCTATATATATATATATATATATATATATATATATATAAAGAAATTCTAATTTTTGAACTTGAACGGATACTGTTTTCATGGTCCATTGGTTCTTGAATTGTTCGAGCTTTCATATTCACACAGGCGTGTAAGTAACCTTTATACTGTACGTGGACGTAGTCATTTGTTTTCTTTCCACCGGAAAGAGGGAAAGAGATGGCAGTCTAGCTAGTCTAACCACAACTATATGAATACGAAAGCTCGAACAATTCAAGAACCAATAATGGACATTTCCAGATCTCAATCGTTTTCCTCCTGGGGCTATCTATCAGTGGGCATTTCCTTTTCACCCTTTTGTCTTGATGTTTTTGAAAAATATCATTGAATGTTATATCTTTGTATTCAAATTATCAAATTAAATTCAATCACAATATATATAAAGAGGGTGCGCCAAACACGCATCATGTCTTGATTAATTAAGGGATGTGCTCGTTCCCTTGTTGCTTATCACGAGTTCAAACCATGTACTGGAAATCATGGTAAGAAAGCTTCAACTCTTTATTTTTATCTCGTCTCATGTAATTTTTAATTTTTATTTATTCAAAATTAAAAGATAAATTTAAGAACAAGATTCTTCCGCACAGGAGAATTTAAATTTTAATATGGAACAAATATTGGATTTAGAATTAATTGTAAAATTAAGAATATGAATGCTTATATTTCCTTCCTCCCATGAAAGGATTTGGATCGAAATTCTCAAATCTCCTATAGATTTTATTTGGATGTCAAGTGAAGAAATTAATTAATGTGTTGCCATAGACATCACCTCACTAATACCGTCCCATTTTCCCTTTGCAGTGCAATTAAATACAGAGCAAAGACAACAAATTTATTTAGCCACTAGATGACTAGAATGTCTGCCTAGTGACAACAATTTCGTTCTGTAGTGATGATGACGCCCCCTCGAATGAGGAACAGCAGGGCTTCAAGTGAATTTCATGTCCATATATGTATACGATGTTCCTATGAATCGGGTATAAGCTACCGTTTGCTCACTATATCTTTTGAGTACCCCACCTGGTATTTTTTTTTTCATCTTCTTTTTGAGGGGTTAATACCTTCTTATAGTTAATTTGGTAGAGCGTTTTTTCCTTTGAAACCCCTGTCACCACCGAATTAAAACTAGGGCCTGCACATCAGTTCAGTAACATATATACACACATTGAGAGAGAGAGAGAGAGAGAAGAAGCTTACAAAACTAAAATATTTTTCTCGAGAAATTGTAACAATTTAGAGGATTCAGCAATACAGTTTATGCAAATACAGTTAAATTAGGTTAATATAATATAATATAGTAGTGGTGGTTATTAGAGAGAAGGGTTTAGAGTAGAATCTAACATTGAAATACACACACACACTAAAGGGAGCAGAGATCATCAGATCCATAAATCTCTTAAGGAGAGATTCCCACACTTGTTGGTTTCAACACTATACACAATAAAGTGATGAATAAAGATTTTTCTTTTAATGATGATAATTCACCGATGTCAAGAGTTTATCCAAACTCTCAAATGTTTACAATTATTATTTGTTTTTAATTAGATTTACTCTTTTAATTAATAGATTGTATAATTAAAAATTATAATCTCTATAGCTCACTGATCAATAACATTTAGGATGATTCAATGTATGTAAGTGTAATAAGTGTGAAATTTATACTCTTGTGCTAGAATATAAAGATTTAATTTAACACAATTTAGAGTATGATAGGATTGATGATTTCTAGTTGATTTTTCTTTTGGAATAACTTCTATATCATAAATATTTAGAATCTCTCTTTAATTTTGCATAAAATATAGCTATACATATGTTTCCAAAAGAAACTAGCCATTGAAATGCCTCTGATGGCTAAAACGATCGACCGATTCAAATGACCATATCATTCGGTTGATTGGTTCCTGCAAAATTTATAGGTGTTCATCACTAATGAACAACGGTTGACTGGTTCAGCTTAAAAACCAGTTTTGGTAGTTTCAACCTGGCAAAACTTGAACCGATTAAATGTTAAAGCAATTCTATTTATGCATGTAATGTGAAGTGTGTGAGTTCATTTTAGTTTTTTATTAAGTAAGATATACAGATTTAACAAAAAGTATTAAAATGAACCTTCAAGAACTAAGTCTTCACTTGCTTTGTATCTTGGACTTGTTGGTGAATTTTTTCATTCAGTTCCTTATGCCTTTTGATGTGATCTTTATATAGACCTGTTTAAACTTAATCTCATCCAAATATATCATTAGTCCATTTCATTTAATTGTTATCATCAAAATACATAAAATACTAATATATGACCCAAAGATCAACAATTGAATGATTTGGACGGATATCAAGGAAGATGATTTTGTAATTACCAGGGGTTTCTTTCTTTGCATATACTACCTTATCAAAGGGATCTCAAAGATCTTAAATGAGTCAATATGAGAGTTTTACTAAAGACAAATATAAATTGACTAACTCGGGATTGAGAAGGTGAAAAGAATGTCAATATTAGTTTATTATCTATACACAAGCAAAAATTGACTATGATATATCTAAAGAATCATAGTTGGTGGAAGCTATAAGTACTCTAGCTAGTAAAATGATGTATTATCATAAAAGAAGAATTTATACTTGATAACCTTTATTTCATGCATGAAAGAAGGTTAAGAAAAATATTGGCTAATGTTATGGTTGTTTGTACTTAGCAAAAGAAAGATATACCCTACGACATAAAAATTCACAGATTATTAGATTAAGCCAAGTTATATGCAGTTGCATAATATTGAAGACTTGCATATCCCTCTCAAAGAAAATAAAGAATTAATGAGACAATATCAAGCTGAGGTAGTTTGTGAAGTTCACATGATTAATTGGTATTTATATTCAAGAAGATATTGTTTAAAGAAGAGTCTCTCATCACTAAATTGAGTATTTAAAAATCCTATAGTTCAACTAGTTAATTAAAATTCTTATTGAAGTACTAGCATTTAGAATCCTTGTTGTAATACATTAATAGTTTGAGTTTATCTTTATTCTATAATCTCTTTATTTATAATATAAGGTCCTTGTATATAGAATTTAAAAATGTAGAATATCAACCAGAAAGATCTTGAAATGTTGAATCATTTGTGTGTTTAGTGGTTTATAATTAATTAATAAAAAAATAAACAAAATAACTTGTAAAAAGATTGATTTTTTGATTAGAGTACCACATGAAATAAAAGGTTAAAATGACACTATTCAAAATATTATATAATCATTTGGTTCTTAGAAATGGCTTTCGCCATTAGAGTCGAGTCGCCATTAATATCGTATTGCTCTCATGCTAAAAAACATTTTCAAAATTTCTCGTTTTAGAAA